>Ga0272441_10015439_pt1 | contig 10694 bp, 6 predicted proteins | sample SSMProp6N_FD_193582 | JGI IMG/M metagenome (GOLD analysis project Ga0272441, IMG submission 193582) | Marine sediment archaeal communities from Little Sippewissett salt marsh, Falmouth, MA, United States - SSM-Prop-6N | ecosystem: Environmental > Aquatic > Marine > Wetlands > Sediment ...
TCATTTCCATTGTTTATTGTTAAAATACCACTTTTTCTGTCAATGCTGAAATTTTCAATTAAATCTGCTAAGTTAACCTCTTGCAATTTTCCCGATAACTTTTGATATTGTTTCGTCTCCGCCGCGTGCAATTTCTTGATTCTCCTCAACACCATTCGAATATGCGCTATCACTTCCTTGACATGCAAGGGTTTGACAAGATAATCCTTTGCTCCCAATTGAAATGCCTTCACACGTTGCTGAACATCTCTCTGATTTGTCAAGAATATCATCGGAATATTCGATGTGTTCGGATCAGAGTGAAGCTTTTCTAACAACTTGAAACCATTCAGGTTGGGAAGGTTGATCTCACTCAGGATTAATCCAGGCATGTTGATCTGTGTCTCATCCCAGGCTTTGTTGCCATCATTAGCAGTGATAACCTGAAAGCCTGATGCTTGCAGGTTCTCCTTTAAAATTAATAAATTTTTGGGATCACTATCAGCTACTAATATAACTTGATTTATCATGGTGTGTTCTTTCAAGGTAAAAAAACTACATTTAATTCAATATAAACAAAATTTAAGGTTATGTCAAGAGTTTTTTTAAATGTGAATGTTAATTTAAATTTGTTACGAATTGGACTATGCCTCGTACTAAATTTACATATTCATTTTTGAAACATTATCGCATTAATTCGCTAATTATTTTGTTGTTGAAAAAATATGTTTTTTATGCATAATTTACTGATTTTTTTATTGAGTGTCATTTTAACAATTCGAAAACAATGCAAATTATATGCCTAAAAATTGCATGCTTTCATCTGTTGTGACTGCTTTCACGAAATTAATATATCAATTATGTGTCTAAAAATCAATATGATATTGTATGGATCATTGTAATCCAAAAAGAATAATGCAGCTGCTTTCTTTTAAACCTGAAATTGTCAAAAAGTTATATGGTCGTGAGTCATTTTGGCGCATAATTGGCAATGTGGCAATATCGACTTTAGTTATTTAACTTAATGAAAATATTATTGTTGTGCGTTTATATTTTATGGCATAAATTTTGTACATTATGAATGATTAAAATTAGTTAAAGTTATGAACGGATCAAAACAGTGTCGTAACTGTATAAACATTTAGAGTATTAGCAGGAAATTTCATACTATTATTATAGAGGGTTTGATAAATGAGCGAAAAAAGTGAAATGACAACAACCAAAGTACCTATTGTACTTCCGGTGATACCACTCAGAAACGAAGTGGTATTCCCCAACCAGCTGTTGCCAATAACAGTTGCCAGGAAAAAGTCGCTGCGACTCGTTGAAAGTCTTGGCGAAACTGAGACAACTATTGCAATATTGACTCAGAGGGAATCATCCACCGAGAATCCAACATACAGTGATCTGTATAATGTTGGAACTCTGGCAAAGATAATGAGAATTATCGATATGCCGGATGGTAGTAAAACAATTCTCATTCAGGGACAACACCGAATTCGTCTGGTCACTTATTTGCAAGATAATCCCTATTTCAAAGCGATGTTCGAATCTATACACGATCAGAACAGGATGAACGATCGAATCGAGGCTTTGATGCTGAATGTCAGAAAGTTATTCAAACGCACGGTTGATCTGTCATCCGACATAACATACGAGCAGCTAGTCATGGTTTCGAATATTAAAGATCCCGGACCATTGGCTGATATGGTGGCCTCTTTTGCAAATTTAACGATTGAAGAAAAACAGGATGTTTTAATAACGCTGGACGTGGAGGAGAGACTTAAAAAAGTCAATATCCTGATTAATAAAAAACTACAAACTCTCGAATTGGGAGAGAAAATACAGTCCGATATTCAGAGCAAGATGAATAAGATGCAGCGTGAGATGTATTTGCGCGAGCAACTAAAGGCGATACAGAATGAATTGGGGGAGGGTGCTGAAAATTCTGAAATTAAGGAATTACGTGATAAGGTAAAGAATGCAAATATGCCGCCCGAGACTTTGAAGATTGCTGAAAAGGAATTAAATCGCTTATCGCAGATGCACCCATCTTCTGCCGAGTACACGGTGTCCCGGACATATCTCGATTGGCTGATTGAAATACCATGGGGAAAATCGACTGAGGATAATCTTGATGTGATCAATGTTGAAAATCAATTGGATAAAGATCATTACAATCTTAAAAAGGTTAAAAAAAGAATACTTGAATATCTGGCAGTCAGAAAATTAAAAAATGACATGAAAGGACCTATCCTCTGTTTTGTAGGCCCTCCGGGAGTCGGAAAGACATCGCTCGGCAAATCAATTGCCAATGCCATGGGACGTAAATTTATGCGTATCTCCCTGGGTGGTGTTCGTGATGAGGCTGAAATAAGAGGGCACAGACGCACCTACATCGGAGCGCTGCCCGGAAGAATTATTCAGGGTATTAAAAAGGTTCAGTCGAATAATCCTGTGTTTATGCTCGATGAAATTGATAAACTCGGAGCGGATTTCAGGGGTGATCCGTCGTCCGCATTACTGGAAGTATTGGATCCGGAACAGAACTATTCATTTAGTGATCATTATCTGGAAGTACCCTTCGATTTGTCGAAAGTACTATTCATAGCGACCGCAAATATGGCGGAACCAATTCCGCCTGCGCTAAAAGACCGAATGGAAATGATTGAAATTCCAAGCTATGTTGAGGAAGAGAAAATCCATATAGCCACTAAATTCCTTATTCCCAAGCAACTTGAGGAACATGGGTTGACTTCAGATAATTTGGAATTCGAGGATGAAGCATTGAGATTCATTGTCAATTCTTATACTCGTGAGGCAGGTGTTAGAAATCTTGAGAGGGAGATTGCGGGCGTATGTCGTGGTGTGGCGACTGCGGTGGCGAAAGGGGACACCAACAAACAATTGATTGACAAGGAAAAAGTGGAAGAATTTCTTGGGCCGGTTAAATTCTTCTCCGAAACTGCGGAGAGAATCAATGAAACCGGCATCGCAATTGGTCTTGCGTGGACTCCGGTTGGTGGAGATATTTTGTTCATAGAATCAACGCAGATGGTTGGAACCGGCAAGTTAAATTTAACGGGTAAGCTTGGCGATGTGATGAAAGAATCCGCTTCGGCAGCGCTGTCTTATATACGATCGAAAGCGGATGAATTTGAAATTGATAATAATTTTCAGGAAAAAAAGGATATCCATATTCATGTGCCGGCAGGCGCTATAGCAAAAGATGGCCCATCTGCGGGTATAACCTTGTTCGTATCGTTAATGTCTCTGTTAACCAATAAAAAAGTACGCAGTGATATTGCTATGACTGGTGAAATTACACTAAGAGGATCAGTCTTACCTGTTGGAGGGATCAAGGAGAAAGTGCTGGCAGCCCATAGAGTAGGAATTAAAGAAGTTTTGCTCCCTGAAAAAAATAAAAAAGATTTGTTTGAAATTCCCGAGCAAATTAAAAACGAGATGCAATTTCACTTCATTGGTCGTATAAATGACGTGATTAATCTCGTATTTGAAAATAAAGACGCCACATAAATTACGTGGCGTCATTCATGCTCAAATAACATTAAGTTCTTTATTTACTTTTTTCTTTACAAGGTACACAATGTTGTGTGATGGGCACTGCCTCTAATCGTGCTTTCGGTATTTCCTGACCGCAGGATACACAAATACCAAAGGTACCATTCTCGATTCGCTCCAATGCAGCATCGATATGCCTTAGATATTTTTCATCTCTGGACGCATAAAAAAATGCTTTCTCTCTTTCCTGAGCATCCGTACCTTGATCCGCCATGTGTGTGGAGTACGTTGCATCCGTACCTGCTGAATCTTTTGCACTCTCAGTCAGAGACATATCTCGATGTTGTCCAATATCTTCGAGCAATTCGTTTCTCTGTTCCAAAAGTATCTTTTTGAAGTATTCTAAGTCCTTTTTGTCCATTTTCAGTTTCCAACAAACATGAACATAATATTTAGACAGTTGTCATTGAGTAAAATTAAATATACAATTTTCAATTTAAATTGTCAAGAAATTTTTTCCACTGTAAAGATCATAAATGTCAAAATTGTAACTTGATTTTATACTAATTATTATTAAATTTATACCAACTATAATCTAAGAAGAGGACGGACATGAAACGAGAAAACTCTAATAAGAACTTCTACCGACATGTTGCACAGAAATACCAACGATCTTTCCCACTGCGAAACTTGCTTAATCCTGATTGCCGAACGATAATTCCGGAGATGGACCTGGATGATGGTCTCCGTCTTTTAGATGTTGGTTGTGGTGATGGAAAACTCTTGTTTGCCCTGGCTGGATTTTTGCAAAGTTGTGAACTTTATGGTGTTGACATTTCAGAAAAAAAAATCAGAAAATGTCAAAAAAAGAAAAAAAGCAATTCAATTAAATTTAACCTCGCAGCAGCTGAAAAACTTCCATTTGAAGATGAATACTTTGATGCGATTACGTGCACAAACTTGATTCATCATCTACCTCAACGAGTACGCGCAATTGATGAAATGTATCGCGTTCTTAAACCGGGAGGAATACTGTACATCCTCGAGGGTATACACAGTAAATCCTATAAACAAAAGTTTGATAAGATGTTGAGGCAGACCAAGTTTATCAAACCTCAAAAAAGATATTTACCCCAATCATCTATCATAAATAAAAGTTATTTTATTGTCGAGTCAAAAGAAATTTAACACTTGCATTATTTGGATTTTTTCCCATTACGTCTATTCATCTGAATAGCTGGCCGCGCGTATCAGGAATGTTATCTCAGTTCAATGGAATTGGGGATTATCCATTCTATAATGGATAATCTCTGAATTTTAGCCTTCTTGATACGCGTTTCCATTTTCTTGTTATGATGCGCCGGGGTGACCGTATTAATGACACCACTCGTAAAATTCAAAATTATAAAAATCATCTTGAATAATAAATGATTATTGATTAACTTGTAACAGGATAATTACATTCTAATATTGGAGGGAAGGAATTGGACACGGATTTTTATGTGTACAATATAGAACTTGCGGAAAAAGGACAACAACAGATAGATTGGGTTTCCAAATGGATGCCGGTTGTGAACAGATTGTATCAACGTTTTCTGGAAACAGGTACATTTGTTCATAAACGTATTTCGATATGCGTCCATCTTGAGGCAAAAACAGCGTATCTTGCGTTAATATTGAAGGCACTGGGTGCGAACGTATGGATCACCAGTTCTAATTCACTATCCACTAAAGATGAAGTGGCCGCAGCATTGGCTGTGAATGGAATCCATGTGTTCGCGAGACATGATGCCTCTGAAGATGAATATTGGTCCTATATCCATTCAATTGTGCACAATAGACCACACCTGGTCGTCGATGATGGGGGAGATCTTTGTGATTACATTCATAAAAATCCTGAATATGGGAGTGAATTGAAGGGAATCTGTGAAGAAACCACGACAGGAGTCAGACGCCTTATTGAACTTTACGAGCAAAATGCACTCCGTTTTCCTGCCATCGCCGTCAATGATGCTCGCTCGAAATATCTGTTCGATAATCGCTATGGAACGGGGCAGTCAACGTGGACCGCTATCACACATCTCACAAATATGAATATTGCAGGAATGATTGTTACGGTACTGGGTTACGGATGGGTGGGGCGAGGGATAGCCATGCGAGCGAAAGGATTGGGGGCTGATGTTATTATTACAGAAATCGATCCCTGGAAGGCACTGGAAGCACGCATGGATGGCTTCAGGGTTATGCCTCTGAAAGATGCGACCAGATTGAGTGATATGATCATCACTGCAACCGGTGAAAAACATGTTGTTACATTAGACCATTTTCGTCTGCTGAAAAACGGCGCCTTTATCGCAAACGCGGGACATTTTGACTATGAAATTGATGTACCCGTGTTGTCTAAATACGCTACAGGATCCAAAACTGTCAGAGCCGATATTCTAGAATATGCGCTACCCGAGAATCGCAAAATATACCTTCTCGCGAACGGTGGGATCATTAACATTGCCGGAGGATTGGGACATCCGGTGGAAATTATGGATCTCTCATTCGCTGTACAATTAGGCTGCCTTCATCATTTGTTAAACGCTGACCAGATGGAAATCGATGTGCATCAGGTTCCACGCTATATCGATGAACTGGTTGTGCGTGAAAAATTAAAGGCTGACGGCATCGATATTGATGAAAAAAGACACGAATCGGATATCTAATCTTTCATTCAAATTGAAGAAAAATGACACAAAATTCCGAATTGAGTTCAATTATCAAACGTATGTCCAAAATTGAACTCCATATTCATCTCGAGGGCGCTTTTAACATGGAATAGAGGCGGCTATGCTGAATATCCGAAAAGAAAGACTGTTTATCTTAGCTTTCATTATCAGCGGATTTTCATCCATGACAGCTCAGATTATGATTCTCCGCGAATTGATGATGATATTCTCAGGCAATGAACTGACCGTGGGCATAGGAATGGCTGTATGGTTAATCTGCACCGCTGCCGGTAGTTACATCATCTCCCATCTTATCAAAAAGTCTAAAATATCAGAGTTTACATTCTTTGGGACTGAATTCATTCTGGCAATTTTGTTTGCTATAACATTTTATATGATCCGAATCAGTCCCGAGATCTGGAATTTAACACGAGGTGAAATGAGTGATTTACATCATATTATTCTCATTCCCTTCACAACTCTGCTCTTCTTATGTGTTTTCAATGGAATGATATACACAATAGGTTCTCTTATACTATCACGCATCGGTCGTTCTCCACACATAGCCGCGTCCAGGGTGTATTTATATGAGGGAATTGGGTCCGGGCTGGCTACTTTTATGGCCAGCATCCTCCTCATTCGTTATCTCGATATTGGGCAACTTGTCGGTATCATCTGCTTTTCATATCTGCTGTCATCATCTCTTTGGTTACTTTATCATATCAGAGGAGAATACAAGCGTGTGCTCCTGTGGATTTCATATGTGCTGATAATGCTTGTTCTTGTGATCACTATTATTCCACATCTGGAGTCAGAAACTGAAAAAAGATTTTGGGGTGATTTAAATTTAATTCATTCCGAGACAACTATTTACGGACGTATAGCCGTAACGAAATTGGAAGATTCGATTAGTTTCTATGAGAGCGGTTACCTCATTTTTTCATACCCTGATCTTTACTACGCGGAAGAATCTGTTCATTTCGCGTTACTTCAACATTCTCAGCCTCAAAACGTCTTATTGATAGGAGGTGGGATGGGAGGAAATATTGAACAGATATTGAAACATCCATCAGTAAATCGAATCGACTATGTGGAACTGGATCCAGCCATCATCGAGTTAGGACGATTATATTTGCCCCACGAGGTAACCCGTTTTCTTGACGATGAGCGAGTGCATGTGTGGAATATGGATGGCAGGCTTTATCTCAAAAATTGTCAATTATCGTACGATGTTGTCATTGTTAATCTTCCGGATCCCAATACGACTCAGATAAATCGATTTTATTCCATTGAATTTTTCAGACAAATCAATGAAGTAATGCAGTCTGGTGCAATTCTGGGCTATAGCGTCGTATCATCTGAAAATTATATTTCCGACGAATTGGCACGATTTCTTGGCTGTCTATATTATACGACTCGTTCCGTATTTCCGGATGTTCTCATTATTCCCGGCGACTCGAACTATTTTATTGCAGCGAAAAATGCAAATGTGTTGTCGGAAAATCCCCATGTCCTCATTGAACGATTGAATGAACGCGAGTTGAATACGACTTTTATCAGAGAATATTACCTGCCATTTCGTATGTCCCGGGAACGATTGGATTATCTGAAGAACCGTATCGATAGTCCTGAATACAACATTGTGAACGGCGACTTCAATCCAGTCGCAAACTATCTCAATCTTATCGTATGGACGACATATTTTGACCAAACTATTAAAAATGCATTCGAGATGATTCTCAAATCCAGGTATCTGTTGATGCTCATCCTTCCCGGAATTTTAGTGAGCTTGTTTATCGCCTGGGGGTTGTTTTTAAAGAAAGAGAAGATCACTATGAGGAATATTGTGCTCGTGTCTGTTTTCATGGTTGGTTTCTCATCCATGTCGCTTGAGGTGATCATTATGCTCGGCTTTCAGGCAATCTATGGCTATATGTATTACCAGTTGGCGCTTATTCTCTCCGGATTCATGATCGGATTGTCAGTGGGAAGTTATTTCTCCATCCGGTTTAATCAAAAAATCGATCACAGAATGAACGTTTTTCTTTTCATTCAAACATTGATCATGTGCTTTTCCGGAGTACTCATTATTACCCTCGAGTTGATGTCACACTCCCATCTTGATCAGACAATTGTTCAGTCGATATTCTCTGTTTTGATTCTTACCGCCGGTTTTCTATGCGGATTCCAGTTTCCCACTGCGACACTCATTTATCGGCAATTTACGGAACGAATCGAGAGGATTGCGGGCGTGCTGTACGCGTGGGATCTCTTCGGCGCTTGCCTGGGTGCATTAACGATAAGCGCTATTTTTATTCCAGCACTGGGAGTTATCCAGGCATGCTTCGTCCTGATGCTTGTCAATGCGATGACTGTTGTTGGATTGATTTATGTTCGCAGATTCACAACCGCATGATCTTCTGTTACATTAGACTCACACCTGCAAATATGTAACTGAATACACGTACAAACGGAACGTAGAGATAATAAAAAATGGGGATACTGAAAACCACGCTCATTATCACAAGTCCTAAAAGGACAAAATGACCATATCGCATCAGGAGTTCCACATAGGAATTATATTTGTCCGGCACCAACCCCATTAATATCTTTGAACCGTCAAGAGGGGGGAGAGGAATGATATTGAAAAAGGCGAGGACCAGATTAATGAGCACCCCAAATGCACACATAAATTTTACTATTTCCATCACACTTAGGTCGGCTGGATATAGTGTCGTCACATTCAATATCCGGCACATTATTCCAAAGATGAATGCAAGGATTATATTGGATAACGGCCCTGCGAGTGAAACATATAATGTGTCTTTCTTCGGATTCTTGAAGTATGCAGGATTCACCGGGACTGGTTTCGCCCAGCCAATATGAATTATGAATACCATTATTGTACCTACCAGATCGAGATGCGCTAACGGATTCAATGTCAACCTGCCAGAGTTTTTTGCCGTCGGATCTCCTAATCTGTACGCAATGTATGCGTGCGCAAATTCATGAAAGGTGAGCGCGATAAGTATTGGCGGTGCTATCATCAGTATTATTGGCAATGAATTCATATCGTTAAATCCTGTTTTTTGTAACAGATAATATCTAAAATATTGAAAATCTGTTAGTGTTTTTTGATATCATATTGATTAAAAAATCTGGTAGATCTTCCGTGTTAATGTATTGGTTTTACCTCAGTACAGCAAATTTTATTAGTTCTTTATCCTGATCGGTCTGAATGAGTAGAAAATAAATACCACTACCACCAGGAAATTCTCCAAGTTCCGAAGTCTTCCATGAGAAAGAATTAATACCACTGGCTACGCTTTTTAATTCAAACTTTTTTACCAGACTACCATCTTCCATAAAAATGGCGATTGTAACATCTTCGATATCCTCAATCATATAGGACACGTTGAAAACATCATCGATTCCCGGTCTCAACGGATTTGGACCGTAGCTCAGTACCATCCCGTCCATATCGATCATGTCTGGTTGCACGGCCTCAAAATTACTTAGCGTATATTGAGAGTCGTCAAAAAAAGTGATGGCGTGACCATACCAATCGTATCTGCTATCCACCACGAATCGAACTTTAAAATTACTTGTTATGCTCGTGAACAAATTCGATGTTATACGACTGATATCAAGCGTCAGATCGGATTGCACCCCTATATTATCTTCCAGGTTCAATGGGATCAAAACAGTTGTCATGTTTGTCTCAGGATCGTAAAAACGATAATATGAGTAGGCTAATTGCGCACTCTGTGATTTCAGCGTGAAGTCAGAAACAAAGTTTTGGTCCACTTCTACCTGAACTTCATCGTAATAGTGTCCCTCTTCATAGTAATTGATCGTATCTGCTCTGGATCCCGTGAAGTAATTCCAGATTGAGTAATCGATTAACTCGTTTTGAAAACTGCTTCCATGCTTCATCAGCGTACGATCAATTGCCTCAAGAACTGGATAATCGACAATTTCCTCCCAAATTTCTACAATAATCTCAGCACCATATTTTTTGCTGAGCATGTGATTCCAGAGACAATTTCCATATTCATATGAACCATCATACGTATCAAAGGGTTTATTGATACTGTAAAAGAAATTGTCGAGATAATAATAATAATCATTAATATCATCATACACCATATCTTCCATCCATGTAGAGGATATCTCATAGAAAAATACTTCATCCTCCCAGAACTTAGGACCGTCAGGAGTAAATCTGTATCCCATCTGAATGGCGTGAAAGTATTCATGCGCGGATGTAACTCTCAGCCCATCCCGTCCGGAGGTCGGGAAGCCATAGTAATTATTGTCAATTTCTATGTAGCTGACATATCTGGTTTCATCCGCTGGCAATGAAGCTTCAAAAATTGTCTGACCGTAGATTCTGGAAAAGTTTTTGATATATATGTCAAACTCATTTCCACCACCTTCCCCATTATCCGTGGGAGGTGAGTTGAGTCCGAGATAGCT
>Ga0272441_10015440_pt1 | contig 10694 bp, 5 predicted proteins | sample SSMProp6N_FD_193582 | JGI IMG/M metagenome (GOLD analysis project Ga0272441, IMG submission 193582) | Marine sediment archaeal communities from Little Sippewissett salt marsh, Falmouth, MA, United States - SSM-Prop-6N | ecosystem: Environmental > Aquatic > Marine > Wetlands > Sediment ...
CGCGCGCCGCGGCCACGGACGACCGAACGATGGCGTGGACCTCGCGCACTTCGTAGGGGGCGGAGAGGATGCGCAGGCGGTCTCCCGCCTCCATCGGCTCATTGGCCAGGGGCTCAAAGAGGTTGCCCTGAAGTGCCGCTAGCTCGGCTGGCAGTGGCGGCTTGGGCTCGTGCTCCGCCACGGCCTCGAAGCCCTGGCCGACGAACCACTCGAACGTCGGTCGTGCGTAGGCAAATGCCTCGGCGTCAGGCTGGAACGGGAAGAGCGCCCACGCCGGCCGCCCCACCACACACGCACTCACGAGGCGGCGCTGGAGGGCGTTGAGGTCGTAGAAGCCATAGACGAACAGGCCCGCGACACTGGCCAGCCACGTGTCGGTGGCCGCAGCATCGGCCGCAGCGGCCAACAGGTCGGATGGCTCGTAGAGCTTCCTGTCGGCCACCCGTGCCTCACAAGCGGCCCATAGGGTCTGGAGCTCGCGCAGCTTGGGGGCGAGCCACGTGTGGCGCGACGGCAAGCCATCGATCGCCTTCGACAAGCCGTCGGGCGTGAGGCCCGCCTCCTTGAAATCCGCGATGGTGGCCAACAGCGCCCGGTGGAAGCCTGGGCAGTCGGCCAGGGACGCGAAGTAGCCTACGGGCGTGCGGCGGCACACCGAGCGCGCAACCAGTTCGCCGGCAAGCTTGGGCATTGGGGTGCGCCCGCCGGCAGCGAGCGCGGGCTCGCCAGTTTTTCGCGCGAGGTCGAGCAGTGTAAGGAAGTGGACGTTGATGCAGCCGCCGCGGGTGGCGGCCGTGGCGGTAAGGTGGCGGCGGAGCAGATTGGTGGGCACCAACACCACCAGCGGGGCGAGTGGCGTGGTCGCGCGCACGCAGGCCAACTCCCGCCACAGCGCCGTCTCCAGCGCGGCGAACGAGCCCGCGTACACCAGCTTTCGCGTCTCGGGCAACCTGCCTCCCATCACACGTCTCCCCCTCGGTATTCGTCACGTCCGCACACCGTCACGGACGCGCCATCGTGGAGCCAAGGGCCTCGACCAACGCCTCCACGGCGCAGGCCAGCCGCCTCCCCTCCTTAGGCGTTTGCCGAGCCTGCTCGGCACGCGCGGCCGCATCGTCGAGTAGCTCGGGGACCATCGCACCACCCTCCTGCCCGCGAAGGACAAACACCAGGAGTTGTGCCGACCGGGCCAGGCTGTCGGCTACGTGCCGCATGGGCTCCTGCTCGGCCGTGTGGGCGAGCGACGCGTCGAGGAACACCATCCGCGCCTGGAGCCCCAGGCTGGGGTTCAGCGTCACCTCTGCCTTGGCCACCAGTGCGTGCAGCGTGCTGGATGCGAGCGCCAGCTTGCTGCCCGCGTCGCGCGCCTTGCGTCGGGCACTCACGTAGCGGTCGTGCAGGCGCCCCATGCTCTTGGCCAGCAACGGTTCCCGGCTGAGTTGAGCGGCCACCGTGCTGCATAGTGCGTCGAGCGAATCGGCAAGCTGCTGGGCGAGCGCCTCGGCCTCTGGCGGCACAGCGGTACCGTCGCCGATCGCATCGAGCGTGGCGCCCAGTCGGTTCGAAGCCACGCTCTCGCGCCCCGCCTGGGCAAGGCACTGGCCGGCTTCGCAGGCGGCCAACAGCCGCAGGGCGGGCGAGTGATCTGCCCAGTCTTTGGCCGTGAGGGCCAACAGGTAGTCGCGGAACGCCTTGCGCCGAATGGGCGGCTTGGGCTTGTCGGTGGGCGACACGCCGGGCGTGAGCGGCGTCTTCGTGGGCTTGTCGGCGTCGTCAGGCATGTCGCCATCGGGATCGGCCTGGTCAGCAGGCGGTTTGGTGGCCGTGACAACCACCACGCCCCAATAGGTGCCTGCGCCCACGAGCACCACCACCAGCAACGCAGCCACGACAGTGGCCGCAGTGCGGATGAGCCGCCCGACACGCTGTCGCCGCAGCCGTGCCCTGGCCTCGCCCGCCCGTTCACGCAAAGGGGCGAAGTCGGCGTGGACGTCGTCCGCCACCTGGCCATAGGCACGCAGTGCCTCGGCCTGGGCACCCGCCGCAGTCTGGGCTTCGGCGTGCTTGAGCAGCGATTCGAGTTCGGCCTGTCGCTGCCGCTTGAGCAGCTCGATGTGGCCGCCGCACACCTCGCATCGCTCGGCGCCCACGCGGTTGACGCCGGTGCAGTCGGGACGATAGCAAGGCTCGACAAGCTCCACGCCGCAATGCGGGCATATCTGGCTGCCAGCAGGGGCGGGCTGCCCACAGGCATGGCACGGCTCGGCTGGCAGCGGCGGGGCCGTGACGATGGCGGTGGCGGGGGTCTTTTCGAGCCGCATCGAGGCCACGGCCACTTCGAGTGCCTCACGCATGGCCGTGGCCGACTGGAACCGCTCGTCGCGATTCTCCTGCAGGGCTCTGTCCACGATACGGTCGATCTCAGGCGGCACGAGCTTGTTGAGCGCACCGGCTGGCTGGCCCCTGGGCAGGGTGCGGGTGAGCATCTCGAAGAAGGTGACGCCGAGGGCATAGATGTCGGCCCGAGGGTCGATCACCTCGCCCGTGCCCCGCTGCTCGGGGGCCATGTACTTGGCGGTGCCGAGGCGGGTGCGCCGCTCCTGGTCGGTGTTGTCGCCTTCCTCCACAATGTGGGCGATCCCGAAATCGGCCACCTTCACGGGGCCATCGTCGGGCACGAGAATATTGCCTGGTTTGATGTCGCGGTGCACGATGCCGCAGGCGTGCGCGGCTTCGAGCGCCTGGCAAATGCCGATGACGATCCCGCACGCCCGCTCGACGCTCAACAGGTCATTCTTGATGAAATAGCGGAGCGTGCGGCCGTGGACGAACTCCATGACGAGGTAGTAGAGGTCGTCCTTCCGCCCGCGATCGATCACGGCCACCACGTTGGGATGGTTGAGCGAGGCAAGGGCCGTGGCTTCGCGCTCGAACCGCGTGACGAACCGCTGCACGTCGGAGTACTTGCTCAGCAGCACCTTGATGGCGACCTCGCGCTCCATCGAGAGCTGGATCGCGCGATACACGGTGCCCATGCCGCCGTGGCCCACGATGGCGACGGCGCGATAGCCGGGGAAAGCATCGGGGTGGAGCAGCTCCTCCCCATCTGCGAGCGATGGCATGCGGAATTTCGCGCCGCACGATGGGCACGTGACGTCGCTGCCTTGGCCTTGCTTGGGCAGTTCCACCTCGGCGGAGCATTTTCCGCACACAATCTTCACGCCGGGCGCTCCTGGGCTTGGTTCCACACGGGCATCAATTCCACGAGCATTCTAGCGCCAGCCCGGCGGCGCTGCAACCGCCACCCTCGGCCACCCGACGGGGCTTCGGTGCTATGTTCGCCACCGTGAACAAGACGTTGCCCCCCCTTGCGCCTCACTTGCTGGCGGCCTCGAGCACGGCCTTGGCGTGGCGGGCGAAGTGGCCGCGCAGGTCGGCGGTGTAGGCGCGCAGGATGCGGGCGCCCAGGCCGTTGTGGTCGCCGCAGCGGTAGAGGGCACGGGCGAGGAGCAGCTCGCGGATCGACTCGCGTCGCGGCCCCACCGCACACACACCACCAGGGACGCCGAGGCGTTGGGAATCGGCGACCGAGGCGTGGACGTAGCCCGTCATGCCTTTCTTGGCGAGCAGCGCGGCCAGGGGCCTGGCGGCGGCGGGGTCGGCGAGCATCTCGCACGCGAGGCCGACGGCGCGGTGGTGGGAGAATTCGCTCTCGGCGGTCAGCAGCTCGAGCTTTTTGAGGATGGCGGGCAGCACGCGCCGCTGTCGAGTGCGCGCGAGCGCCACGATCTGGCGGTCGAGCGGGCTAAGGTTGTGGCCAAACTGCCCCATCCCCTTGTAGTTCCATCCCTTGTCGAGTTTGGGCGTGGCCTCGACGGCGGCCAGCAGGGTGTCGAGTCCCGTGGGGTCGCCCAGCGTGGCGAGCACGAAGGCGCAGGTGAGCTTGTGGGCGCCTTTGGCGGCGGCGTAGGCTTTGCGGAGCAGGGGCAGTGCACGCTTGGGGTGGGTGAGGATGGGGGCGAAGATCTGACGCTTCCTACCCAAGCTCGCCACGGCGTCGGCGATGGTCTTGTCGGACAGCGGGTAGGAATCCTTTTGTGTGAGGACGGCTTTGGGGAGGTTGCCGATGTCGATGAGGTGGCGTTGGAGGGCGCGCATGTCGATGGCGCGTAGCTGGCCGTTGGACGCGGCGGCCATCGCGGCGGCGGCGCCTGCGGCGTAGCCCTGGTTCTGGATGTCGGGTTGCATGCGGAGCAGGGGCTGTGCGTCGCGGTGGTAGCTGGCACCGATGCCGGCCACGAGCAAGCCGTCGAAGCCCTTGGGCAACAGACACCGGTAGGAGGTGTTGATGCGCACGCCGCCGGTGCGGGGGTGGGTGATGAGGAACAGCGGGTCGACGGTGTAGCCGTGGGTGTCGTAGCCGCCGCCCCGTGCTTCGGCGATGGTGTCGGGGTAGGTGCGGCGGTTGAGTTGGTCGAGGATGGTCATGGTCGATTCGCCCACGATGGCGCGGCGTTCGCGTGTGTCGATGAGCTGGCCTTGGTCGAAGGCGTTGGGGTATTTGTTCTTGCCGTAGACGAACAGGTGCGTCACGTCGAGCATGTCGGTGTCGTCGGCGATGGTGAAATCGGTGTTGGTGTAGGTGCGGCCGAGGTCGCGTGGGGGCAGGCCGGTGCCTTGCATGGCCATTTCGGTGTGGTCGGTATAGGTGGTCTCGGCTCCTGCGGCCGCCGCCACATCGGCGTTCCCTGTGCAGTCGATCACGGTGGTGCCAAGCACCACGCCGCGACCAAACGGGGTGACGACCACGGCGCCGCGCACCTGCTTGTCCTTCACCCACGCGCCGCAGCCACAGGTGCCGAACCAGATGTCGCCGCCGGCCTTGAGCACCTCGGTGCGCCACCATTCCATCCGCTTCTCGATCACCCACCCACGGCCCTTGTTGTCCATCGTGGGCACCGTGGCCGTGAACCCGATGCGATTGCCCGCGCAGTATCGGCTGATCGCCCCGAGCGTGCCCACGCCGCCCAGGCCGTAGAGGTATTCCACCACCAGGGTCTTGGCACCCCGCCGTGCCGCCGCGATGCCGGCAGGGGCACCGGCCGTGCCGCCGCCGATGACCACCACGTCGTAGCGCCCAAGCACGGGCAATGCCCGGGCGTCCTGGGTGATCTTGGGGAGCGATTGGGTGGGACGCACGCCGACGAGGAACTCACCCACGTCGCCATCGGACACGGGCGTCGTCGCCTTCTTCCCCGGCAGCTTCACGCCGGCAGGTGCGGCCAGCGCCTTGGCCTCCCTCGCCGCTTCGGCCCCCACACGCATGCCCAGTTCCATCAGAGCAACAGGACGCAGCAGTTTGTCGGCTTGGGCACGCGGGATGTCGGCGCACCCGCCGAGCACCAACAGCCTCGACACCCCGGCCGGCCGCAGTGCCCCAAGCGCCACGGCCTCGGCCCCCTGCCACGCGCCGCTGGCCTGTGCCTGGCCGTGCATGGGGTCGGGCGGCACCTCGAAGAGCCAGTCGGAGGTGAACTGCTGTTCGGGGTGGTAAGTGAGGGTGCGTGCCTGCTGGTCGGCCCGGGCAAAGGAGGCGTAAGTGGCGTCGCGCATGGGCAGCGACAGCGTGTACTCGATGATGTGGAACTCGCCGCTCGATGTCCTGGCGGGATTGGGGAATGCGCCTCGGAACGGCGGCTCGATGACTCTGGCCGTCAGGCCCGCTCCCTCACGGGGCGTGCCGCCAATGACCACGCGCTTGAAGGTGTGACGCCCGCCGGGATAGGGGCGGAAGCGGCCGCCAGCCATTCGTGCGACCACGGCGCGCGGGGTGCAGTCGACGATGGTCTTCGCCACCACGGCCTGACGGCCGGCGCGATTGGCCATCACGATGCCGCAGGGCTGACCCTGGGCGTCACGAAGCACGTCGGTGGGATAGCATCCATAGAGGAACGCCACGTTGGCTTCGAGCAGTGCCTCGTCGAGGGTTTTCTTCACATGCATCGGGCGTGGCGGCGGGAATGCGGCTTTTGCGCTCGGCTTGGGCGCGGCTTTGCCCACGATCTCGATCTCGCCGAGCAGAATGCGAGGGGCGTCCCCACCCCGCTTGAACGCCAGCTTCACGAATCGGGTTTTCGCCGCGACAGGCATCCACGCTTCGATCACGTTGCCCACCCCTTGCTCGGCCTTGCGCTCGAACTGCTTGTTCTGCATCGTGGCCACGGGCTTCCACACCTTTGCGTCGTCGCTGGCCGACACGGCGATGGTGTCCACGATGAAGTTCGAGCCGCCCTTGCCGCTGGTTCGCTCGAAGAGGTACACGCGCACGCCGCTGATCTGCGCGACCTTGCCCAGGTCGGCCGTGACGGCCACATCGCCGTCGTATTGCACACTCGCCCTGCTGGCGGACCCCCACGCACCGTCGGTGAGACACGAGGGGGGATTGGTGTCCTTGTGAACACCGCCCGTGGGCAGGGTGGCGCTGTATGTGAACGGGATGCGGCGGGGGTCGGGTCCCATCATCGCGCGCTGGTCGTCGCCGAAGATGCGCTTGGCCAGGGGCGTGGTGGGACTCTCGCCGGGTTCGAGCCACAGGCGGAGCGTGGCGGTCATGTCGTCGCCCAGATAGGGGCGCGGCGCGGCCAGGAACACTTTGGCTCCCGCCTCTGCCGCGGCCACGGCCGCCGACACCGCGCCTGTGCCGCCGCCCACCACCACCACGTCCACGTTGTAGGCCACGGGGATCTGGCGCGCCGATTCGTTCACCCTCGGCTTGCCGCCGGCGAAGGCCGACGCCGCGATGGTCAGGCACAGCGCAGTCCACACACGCGATAGGTTCCGTGTCACGGCGTTTACCCCTTACCGATTACTGTATCGCTGGAGTTGGCCCAGTGACCTCAGAGTAGACGTGCGGGTCGGGTCTGTAAAGTCGAGCAGCATTCTCGTTCGCGCCGTCACACGGCGGCATACTTGCGGAGGGCGCGGAGCAACCGCTCGAAGTCGTCGGGCAACGGGGCGTCCACGACCAGGCGCGTGCCGTCGGCCAAGTCGAGTTCCAGATGCCGCGCGTGCAACGTCAGACGGTCCATGAGCGGAGTCTCGGGGCGGTTGGCCTTGGGACGGTAGCCGGGCTTGATCTCCGAAAGGCGGATCGCGTCCTGGCCACCATAGAGCTTGTCGACGGCGAGCGGGTGGCCGATGGCCGACATGTGCAGGCGCACCTGGTGCTGGCGTCCTGTGTGCGGCTGCACTACCATCAGCGTGTAGCCCCTGAATCGCTCGACCACGCGGTAGTGGCTCTGGGCGGCGCGGCCACGGCGTTCGCGCAGGCGCATTCGGCCGCGCGTATGCTGGGCGATGGCTCGGTCGACGTCGCCCTCCTCCTCGGCCACCTCGCCGCGCACGAGGCCGAGGTAGAGCTTGAGCACCTGGCGCTGCTCGAACCGCTCGCTCAGGTGGCGCGCGGTCGCCACGTCCTTGGCCACCACGAGCGCCCCACTGGTGCCTTTGTCAAGGCGGTGGACCACGTGGATGCGCTGACAGGGCATCGCCGATTCGTTCCGCACGTAGTGGAGCAGTCCGTTGATGAACTTGCACTCCAGGCTCGACGGGTCGGGCACCACGCTCAGGCCGGCCTGCTTGTTCACCACCAGCACGTGGGCGTCCTCGTGGAGCACTTCGAGCGGCAACGGCGTGGGCTCGAAGACCACAATGGGCTCCTCGGGCACGGTCACCACCACCGTTTGCCCCGCCTCGGGTACGAAGGAGTGGTCGATCCGCTTGCCGTCCACCGCCACGTCGCCCCTGGCCACGACGCGCCGGATGACGTTCATCGGATACATGGGGAGCGCCGCGGCCAGGAACTCGATGATATCGGGCCAGGCGGCGTCCACCTGGAGTGTGGTCGTTTCCATTGCGTGTCCTCTGCCCAACCGCGTTGGCGGCCTCGGCGGCAAGCTGCTATAATATCCCGATTGTCCCTCGGCAAGTCAAGGAGTTGGGATATGTCCCTGGTGGATCAGCTGAAGTTCGACGACAAGGGCCTCGTGTCGGCCGTGATATTCGACGCGGCGACGAACGAGCCGCTGGTGCTGTGCTACCTCGACCGCGAGGCGGTGGAGAAGACGCTCGAAACAGGCTTCGTGCATGTGTTCCGTCGCTCGAAGGGCCGCATGATGCTCAAGGGCGAGACATCGGGCCACACACAGAAGGTCGTGGACGTGTTTGTGAACTGCGACCTGAATTCGCTGGCGATCAAGATCGAGCAGAAGGTGGCCGCGTGTCACCTGGGCTACTTCTCATGCTATTTCCGCCGCTACAACGCCGACAGCGACGAGCTTGAGATCGTGGCCGAACGCATTTTCGACCCCGACAAGGTCTACTAGGCGACTCGGCAGCTAGCCCGCGTCTCTCACCAGAAACGCCACGCCAGGACTGTCATTCTGAGCGCAGTCCGCCGAAGCCTTGGCAGAGGCGGACGAAGTCGAAGAATCCCTCAAGGCGCTGGCTCCGACCCAATGAGTACGCTCCGTCACACACCTGTGCCTCCGAAGGATCCTTCGCTCCCGCCTTCGCCGAGGCTACGGCGGGCGAGCCGCTCAGGATGACAGCGTTCGGTGGCCCGTTGCCACTATAGAGACCACGCCAGGATTGTCATTCTGAGCGCAGTCCGCCGAAGCCTTGACGGAAGCGGACGAAGTCGAAGAATCGTTCAAGGCGCTGGCTCCGACCCCATAGTGTGCTCTGTCACACACCTGTGCCTTCGAAAGATCCTTCGCTCCCGCCTTCGCCAAGGCTACGGCGGGCGAGCCGCTCAGGATGACAGCGTTCGGTGGCCCGCTCCTACTGCTTGGTGAGCGATGCGGGCTGGCCCCTCATCGCCCTCACCCGTTGCTCGCTTGCCTGCTTCTCCTAATGGGCCGGGGTGAGGGCCAACGGCCTGCGGCCAACCCTTCGCCCACCACCCATCCCGTTCGCTCGGCCTCACTTCATAGCCTTGGTGGCCTTTCTCCTGCGTGTGGTGCGGCGGCGTGCCTTGAACTGCGGCAGCCAGGCCTTCTCGGCTTCGAACAACTCGTCGCACATGGCGTGAATCTCGTCCAGGCTGCACACGGCGCCCGTCAGGGGGTCCATGGCACAAGCCTGGTAGACGGCGTCGCGGTCACCGCTGAGGGCGCCCTTGACGGCGAGTTCCTGCACGTTGATGTTGGTGCGGTTGATGGCGGCGAGTTGCGCGGGGAGGTCGCCGATCCTGGCTGGGTTCACGCCGTGTCGGTCTGTGTAGCAGGGCACCTCGACGTTGCAGTTCTGCGGCAGGTTGGTGATGAGGCCATGATTCTGCACATTGCCGTTGAAGCGGAAGGTCTCGCCCGTCACGCAGGCATCGATGATGTAGGAACCGTATTCGTGGCTTCGGTTGAGGTTCAGGGGGTCTTTGCCCGAGGCCATGCGGGCGAGGCCTTTTTTGTAGTTCTTGCGGTTGGTGCCGTAGAGTTCGAGGATGAAGCCGCTGCCGCCGTTCCACGAGCCCCCTGGGCAGAACTTCTCGATGAGTTCGGGCCGTTTGCGCACCCACGGCACGTATTCGGAGTTGTGGCCGCTCGATTCGGTGACGAAGTAGCCGAAGTGGCGGAACAACTCGAAGCGTGTGGTCTCGTGCTCGAGGACCTCGGGGTTGTCGAGCACCTTGCGGAGCTTGGGATAGAGGTCTTTGCCCTTGCGGGTGAGTTCGAGGAACCAGGCCTGGTGGTTGATGCCGGCCACCCAGTAGTCCACCTCGTTGGCGGGCACGCCGGTCCACTTGGCGATCTGGCCTGCGGTGCCTTGCACGCTGTGGCACAGGCCCACCTTGCTGACCTCAGGGACGGCTTCGTTCATGGCCCAGCAGAGCATAGCCATGGGGTTGGTGTAGTTGAGCAGCAGCGCGTTGGGACACACTTCGGCCATGTCCTGGGCGATGCCCGTCATCACAGGGATGGTGCGCAGCGCGCGGAACACGCCGCCCACGCCCAGGGTGTCGCCGATGCACTGGTCGACGCCATACTTGAGCGGGATGTTGATGTCGTGGGTGATCACCTTGATGTCGCCCACCAACACCATCGTCACCACGAAATCGCAGCCCTTGAGCGCCTCGCGGCGGTCGGTGGTCACGAAGTGCTTGGCGGGCGCGCCCATCTCCTCGATGATGCGCGTGGCGATGCGGTCCATGTAGCCGAGCCGCGTCTCGTCGATGTCCATCAACGCGAACTCGGTGTCGCGCAGAGCCTCGCACGACAGAATGTCGATCATAAGCCGCCGCGAAAAGCCCAGGCTGCCTGCCCCAATGAACGCGATCTTACGCATCCAAGCGTCTCCTGAAAAAGCGAAATGAGCCGCACCACGTCTGCGGCTCAGCACTATTCCCCACGTCACTTATGATACCGCAAATGCTGGCCACGCTGCAAGCCTTGACGCCGCCCCCACCGCGCGCTACCATACGCTACACGGGGCACGGGCATTCCACTCACGGGCCGGGCACGACGGGTCAGCCGCAGTGGTTGCGCGCGGCCCTCACCCAGGAGGAGGTCGGTATGGCGACCAAGAAGACGGGCAAGCGTGTGGTGCCGGAGCACAAGCTTTTCAAGAAGCACACGGGCCACGCCCAACACCTCTGCTCGCTGGTGTCGCGCCGCGAAATGGACAAGGTGGCCACGCTG
>Ga0272441_10015441_pt1 | contig 10694 bp, 12 predicted proteins | sample SSMProp6N_FD_193582 | JGI IMG/M metagenome (GOLD analysis project Ga0272441, IMG submission 193582) | Marine sediment archaeal communities from Little Sippewissett salt marsh, Falmouth, MA, United States - SSM-Prop-6N | ecosystem: Environmental > Aquatic > Marine > Wetlands > Sediment ...
TAAGCAACTAACTAAATATAATTGGTCAATCATTCAATCGGTGAATTGGCAGATTGGTAAATTAAAAATATCCAGGAGGAAAATATGCGAAATTTAAAATTAAAAGTTGTTTTAGTGTTTTGTTTGCTAGTAATATTTCTATTTGGAAGTTTAATTTCAGCCAGTGCTCATTTCGGGATGATAATACCCTCTGATGATATGGTAACCCAGGATGATAATAAAAGCATTAGTTTAAAAATACAATTTATACATCCCATGGAAGGGGATTGTATGGATATGGATAAACCAGCGCAATTTGGAGTTTTGGTACAGGGTAAGAAAATTGATTTGTTAAATACTCTTCAGGAGAATAAGATTAATGATTGCACTACCTGGGGAGCCGATTATCAGATAAAACGTCCGGGTGACCAAATCTTTTTTGTTGAACCTCAACCCTATTGGGAGCCCGCAGAGGATTGTTTTATCATTCACTACACCAAAGCGATTGTCAATGCCCTTGGTCTGGAGGTAGGTTGGGATGAAGAAGTAGGATTAAAGACAGAGATTATCCCTTTGACTCGGCCATATGGTCTTTGGACTGGAAATGTTTTTCAGGGGATTGTGAAAATTAAGGGAGAAGCGGTACCTTATGCGGAAGTAGAAGTAGAATATTACAATCAAGATGCTAAGGTTGAATGCCCTGCTGACCCTATGATTACCCAGGTAATAAAAGCCGATCAGAATGGTGTATTTACTTATGCCATGCCCAGGGCAGGTTGGTGGGGATTTGCTGCCCTTAATGAAGATGAAGAGAAGATAAAACATGATGGAGAAGAGAAATCAGTAGAAATAGGAGCAGTGCTCTGGGTTAAAACTTATGATATGGAATAAATAGTAGAAAGGAAATGCTTTATGCATATTTCAGAAGGGGTACTATCTGCGCCTGTATTAGTTACAGGCGCAGTTTTGACTGCTACAGCAGTAGGATACAGTTTAAAGAAGATGGAACACAAAGAAATACCTAAAGTAGCCATTCTTTCTTCTGTTTTTTTTGTGGCTTCCCTCATTCACGTTCCTGTCGGTCCTTCAAGTATGCATCTCGTTTTAAATGGAATGACAGGGGTATTGTTGGGCTGGTCCGCCTTTCCGGCGATATTAGTTGCTCTTGCCTTACAAGGTCTACTCTTTCAATTTGGAGGCATTACCACCTTGGGAGTAAATACTTTTAATATGGCTTTACCGGCTATTATCTGTTTCTATCTTTTTAAACGGTGGGTTAGAGGAAAAAATAATTTTGTTGCCCTGATGATGGCCTTTTTCTGTGGATTTTTGGCGGTATTATTAAGTGGGGTTATGGTAGCGGCTGCCTTAGTCTTTACCGGAGAACCTTTCTTGCAGGTAGCTAAATTAGTGCTATTCGTCCATTTGCCGGTGATGATTTTAGAAGGAGTATTAACGCTGTTTTGTATAGGATTTTTAAGGAAAGTTCGACCGGAAATATTAAAGGTTTGATTAAATAGATTCATTCAGCATATTGGTAATATATCGGAGAGATAAGATGAAAAATAAACCGTATTTAATTTTGATATTTATATTTTTAATCATTATGATGGTAGATATTTCAGTCTTTGCCCACAAAGTCAATATCTTTGCTTATGTAGAAGGGGGGAAAATCTACACTGAAAGTTATTTTAATGATGGTAAAAAGTGTATAGATTCAAAGATAGAAACATTTGATAACCAGGGGAATAAATTATTAGAAGGTCTGACTGATGAAGAAGGAATGTTTTCTTTTGAGATTCCCTCAGAAGAAGTAATAGAGGGGGATTTAAAAGTGGTACTTACCGCCAGTATGGGGCATCGGGCAGAATATATTATCCCGGTTAATGAACTAGGTGGGGGTGTTGCGGGATTAACTCAAGAAAAGTCTGAAGAGCCTATACCTACCGTTTTTCCTCAAATTTCTTCCTTCGATTTAAAAGAAATTCAATCATTGATAGAAAATACTCTGGATGAAAAATTGAAGCCGATTATGAGAGAGATTAAGAAATCTCAGGAAGATAGGATTTCACCTACCGAGATAATCGGAGGTATTGGTTATATCATCGGCATCTTTGGAATGATTGCTTATTTTTTAAGCCGTAAAAAATAATTTTAAAATATGTTTTTAGGAGATTAATTTGATTAAAGAAAAATTTTCAGAAGGAGACTCTGCCCTTCATAGGCTCGACCCGCGAGTAAAGATTATCGTGGCTTTACTGTTTTCAGTCATTGTTGCTGTTAGTGATAAATACACCTCATTATCAGGTGCTTTATTATTTGCTATCGGGTCAGTGGCTGTTGCTCGCTTGAGGGCTAAAGAAATTATTTCCCGTCTTTTAGTGGTGAACAGTTTTATCTTTTTATTATGGTTGATGCTTCCCTTTACCTTCTCGGGTAAAAATATTTATACTTTAGGTTCATTAAATATTTCTCAGGAAGGTATCAAATATGCCCTCTTAATTACTATAAAATCCAACTCTATTGTTTTGGCTGGGATTGCTCTTCTTTCTACTTCCTCAATATTTAATCTGGTTCATGCCTTGCGACATCTACATTTTCCTGATAAGCTAACTCAGTTATTTTTCTTTACTTACCGCTATACTCAAACGATTCACTCTGAATATATAAGATTAAATAATGCCATAAAAGTAAGAGGTTTTAAAGCCCAGTCTAATTTTCATACTTACAGAACTTATGCCTATTTAGTCGGGATGATGTTAGTTAGGAGTTATGACCGCTCCAAAAGAGTCTATAATGCTATGCTTTGCCGAGGGTTCAAGGGAAAATTCTGGACTTTAAATCATTTTGTATTTAAAAAATCTGATTTTATAGCAGGAATGGTGATGCTAAGCTGCATTATAGGATTGGTGTTGTTACCATGAAAGAAAAAGAGAATGAAGCTGTAATCAAAATGGCTGACCTTTCCTTTGCCTACCCCTCCAGGGATTATGTATTTAAAAAGTTTAATTTTGACTTTTTCCATGGAGAAAGGATAGGTTTGGTTGGGCCCAATGGGAGTGGAAAAACCACTTTTTTTCATCTTATTATGGGACTTTTATATCCAGCAGAAGGGAAGATAGAGATTTTTGGAAAAGAACGAAAAGTAGAGAACGATTTTGTAGAAATTAGAGAAAGAATTGGCCTGGTATTTCAGGACCCTGATGATCAGTTATTCAGCCCTACTGTGGCCGAAGATATCGCCTTTGGACCTCTAAACTTGAGAAAAAATCATCAAGAGACCAAAAAGATACTGAAAGATACTCTGGAAATTTTGGGCCTATACGGTTTTGAGAATAGAATTACTTATAATCTTTCCTACGGAGAAAAAAGATTAGTTTCTCTGGCTACGGTATGGGCTATGCAGCCAGAGATTTTACTGCTTGATGAACCTACCATCTGGCTTGATGAAGAAACTATAGAAAAGATAGTTCGAATTTTAAATAGTCATCCCCATTTATCATATATAATTATCTCTCACGATAAACAATTCCTAAAAGAGACCACCGATAATATTTATTTAATGGACAATGGAAAGATAAATAGAACATTGTTTTTATAAATTTCATCCCTTTATTTTCTAATATTTTTATCTTCTCTTATTTTTATTTTTGAAATGCATTTGTTATAATAAAATAGAACTGTTTCTTTACGAGATACGAGATACAAAATAGGAGGAAAGGAAATGAAAATCGGAATAATAGGGATGCCTTTGGTGGGGAAGACCACCCTGTTTAATCTTTTAACCGGCCAACACAAAGAAACTTCTTCTTATTCCTCAAAAGGTACTAAAAATATAGGGATAGCACCTGTTTATGATCAAAGAATAGATTATTTAAGCTCTCTTTATCATCCCAAAAAGACCACTTATGCTGCTATTGAATTTGTGGATATCGGTGGAATTTCTCCGGAATTGCCAACCAAAGAAAAAGTAGAGATATTTAGTCTTATTCAGGATGCTGAAGCTTTACTGTTGGTTATTAGATTATTTGAAGACCCGATGGTTGCCGGTGAAGAAGATCCGATTGTTCAGATAGAAAATTTAAAATATGAACTTTTACTTAGGGATTTAGAAGTGGTAGAAAATCGATTAGAGCGGTTAAAAAAGTCTAAGAAAAAATTGACCCATGAGGAATTAGTAGAAATGGAGATTTTAGAGAAATGCAACCGGGGGTTGAGCGATGATCATTTTCTTTCTAATCTTGGATTTTCCGAGGATGAAACTAAAAAAATAAGCGGCTTTAGTTTTTACACCCTAAAACCGATTATTATCGTTCTGAATCTTAGCGAAGAACAATTCAAGACAAAATCATATTCTCAAAAAGAGGAATTAGATAAAGTTATTCAGGATGGGGATATGGCCAGTTTAAATATCTGTGGCAAGATAGAGATGGAAATAAGTGAGCTGGAACCAGATGAGAGACAATTATTTTTGGATGATTTAGGATTAAAAGAGTCAGGAATTGAAAGATTATCACGGGTGTGTTACAAACACCTGGGATTGATATCCTTTTTTACTGTGGGCGAAGATGAGGTTAAAGCCTGGACTATTAAGGTAGGTACTATAGCCAAAAAAGCTGCGGGAAAAGTACATTCCGATATAGAAAGAGGTTTTATCCGGGCTGAAATTGCTCGATATCAGGATTTGGTTACTCTGGGTTCCATGCATGCCGTAAAAGAAAAAGGTTTGTTAAAGATTGAAGGGAAAGGTGCCATAATCGAAGACGGAGATATTATCAATTTCCGATTTAACGTTTAAAGTTTAAATTTTACTTGAAAAAATAAAAAGGAAAAAGGGGAAGGCCCCTTTTTTACAATAAAGGGATTAAAAGGATGAAATAAAAACTTATGGCAACATTTGAAGATTTTCAAAAAATAGATATCCGGGTTGGAAAGATAATAGAAGTAAAAGATTTAGAAGAGGCAAGGAATCCTTCCTATAAGGTAAAGATTGATTTTGGAGAATTAGGCATAAAGGTCTCTTCTGCCCAGATTACTAAATTATATTCTAAAGAAGATTTGCTTAACCGGCAGATTGTGGCGGTAGTTAATTTTCCTCCCAAAAGGATAGCTGGATTTAAATCAGAGGTTTTAATTCTAGGAGTCATGAAAGAGGAGGGAGAAGTTATTCTGCTTCAGCCTGACCGGGAAGCTCCGTTAGGCTATGGGATAGGATAGTGTAGTATTTAATGATGACTAAAGTAAAAGAAATAATTTGTAAAAGTATTTTGAGTACTTCTGGAATTCCAGGGATTGACTATGCTTTAAACCCTTATGTTGGCTGCGAGCATGGCTGTGTATATTGTTATGCAATATTTATGAAAAGATTTACCGGGCATAATGAACCCTGGGGAGATTTTGTGGATGTAAAAGTAAATGCTCAAGAAATATTAAAGAAACAGCTTATAAAAATAAAACCGGGTAAAATTTCCATCGGTACAGTGACGGATGGATACCAACCTTTAGAAGAAAAATATAAAATTACCCGCTCTTGTCTTAAAGAGTTTATGGCATATCAATACCCTATCTCTATTCTCACGAAATCCTCATTAATTTTGATAGATTTAGACCTTTTAAAAAAATTACAGATGGTAGATGTAGGAATCACTATCACTACTTTAGATGAGGAAGTTAGAAAAGTTTTAGAACCTAAAAGCAGTTCATCTATGGAAAGATTAGAGGCATTGAAAAAATTAGCCCAGGAAGGGATTGATACCTGGGCTTTTTTTGGTCCGGTACTTCCCAGTTTCTCTGATAGTCTGGATAAGATTGAAGAGTTATGGATTGCTTTTTCCCAGGCGGAAGTTAGTCAGGTATTAATAGACACTACAAATCTTTATCCCAAAGTATATAGTAATATAAAAAGGATGCTTAGAAGTTCACACCCAGAATTGATAGATAGATATGAAAATATTTATAGCAATAGATTTAAATATCAAGAAGAGTTAAGATGGCGAGTGGAGATGGTAGCAAGAAAATATGATATTCCTTACGGCATATGTTTTTAAAAGACATTTACCAATATATAAATAGTTGAAGTAATAATAAAAACATCAAAGTAAAGGTATTTTAATGGAGAAGATAGTTGATGAAGAAAAAATTCATCAGGTAGCACAATTGATAAAAAGGTCTAAATATACAGTTGTATTAACTGGAGCGGGGGTAAGCACCGGGTCAGGAATTCCTGATTTTAGGACCCCAGGCAAAGGTATCTGGGAGAAGGTAGATCCTTTTAAAGTGACCTCTATAAAAGCATTTCAGGAAAACCCACAGCGTTTTTATCATTTTTATCTACCTCGTATTGAGATGTTATCTCGAGTTTACCCTAACCCTGCACACCAGGCTATTGCCCGGTTGGAAGAGATGGGCTATATTAAATGCCTTATCACCCAAAATATCGATAACCTTCACCAGAGGGCAGGCTCGAAGGAAATTATTGAAGTTCATGGAACTTTAAGAGAAGCTATTTGCCGAAAATGTGGAAAGATAATTTCTTCGGAGATATTACTAAGAAAGATAGGAACAAGCGAAGAGAAAGTTCCCTATTGTGAATGTGGTGGAGTGTTTAAACCAAATGTAGTCCTGTTTGGAGAAATGCTTCCTAATTTAGAGCCTGCTATCTTTGAATCTATGCGAGCAGATTTAATGCTAATTGTCGGTTCATCACTCCAGGTTAGCCCGGTGAATATGATACCCCAATATTGTTTGGATAGAGGAGGTAAATTAATCATTGTTAATTTTATGTCCACCCCTCTGGACTATTTAGCCAAGGTAGTGGTCAAGGAAGATGTCTGTGATTTTTTGCCGGCAGTTATAGAGGCCTTGAGAAGAAAGTAGTTAAAATTAAATATGGAACTGTATATAGAACCATACCTTTCTTGTAAATATTTTAATAAAAAATTTGACAAAATTGTGGAAAGAGGTAAAATATAGGTGAAAAAGTTTATATAAGTGGCTGGTCCTTCTTACTCAAAAGAGATGCTAAAAACAATCCATTAATCCTCTGAAAACAAAGATTGTTTATGAGGGATCTCTTCTGTTTAAATAATGTTATCGTTAAAGAGGTTGGAATTATTATTTTGCTTCTACCTCCTATAAGAAACGTTATTGGACTAAAGAGAAATAATAACGAAAAGGAGGTAGGAAATATGGAAGGTAGTAAATTATATGTCGGAAATCTTAAGTATGCTGTAACTAATGAAAAATTGAAAGAACTTTTCTCAGCTTATGGTGAAGTTAAGAGTGTCAACATCATCGAAGGAAAAGGCTTTGGATTTGTTGAAATGTCTTCCCCGGAAGAAGCTCAAAAAGCCAAAGATGCTTTAAACAATACTGATTTCGAAGATCGTCCTTTGAAGATTGACGAAGCCCGTCCACCAAGACCAAGAAGCGAATACCGCAGATATTAATTTAGTATTTTACACTTAATATATGAGAAAAATGGGACCAGCCATTTTAAATGTTTAAAAAATAGAATAATACAATAGGGGAGCTTATTAAGGCTGAGAGTGTTTTTAGTAAACAGACCCTTAGAACCTGATCTGGATAATGCCAGCGTAGGGAATTAAAACAAGAGTAGTGTGATAGAACCGCAGTTTTGATTAAAAAGATCAGATCTGCGGTTTTTTTTATTTGAAATCTATTTCTTTCAAGGAAGGAGAAATTTATAATGAAAAGAAACCAAGTAAGAATTATAACAGAGATTGGTATGGCGGTAGCATTGGCTGCTATTTTAAATTTTATTCCTCTATGGAGGATGCCTCAAGGGGGGTCGGTTAGTCTCGAAATGCTGCCGATTTTAATTATTGCTTTGCGTTGGGGGGCTGGCTCAGGTATGATGGCTGGTGTAGTATATGGTTTAGTTCAATTAGCTCTTGGTGCTTTCATTATCCATCCAGCACAACTGTTATTAGATTATCCTTTGCCATATATGCTGGTTGGATTAGCAGGAATATTCTCCAACAAGATTAATTTGAAGGCAAAGGGTAGTACGTATGGCTGGTTATTATTGGCCGTCTTGACCGGTGGGCTGGCGAGGTTTATTAGTCACTTCCTTTCCGGGATTATATTTTTTGCTCAATATGCTCCGGAAGGCCAAAGTCTATGGCTATATTCAGCAATATATAATATCAGCTACCTTTTGCCATCGCTGCTGCTAAGTTATATAATTATCATACCATTATTAAAGAATATAGTCATTAATAAGGGAAAAAATGGAAGGTAAGAGGATAATTGATGTCAACGAATAAGGCGGTTATTGCTTTAAACGGGGAATTAAAAGGAAACAAAGAAGCATACAAGAAACTAATACAAGGGGAAGATGTCTTATTTGTTGCTGCTGATGGTGGAGCCTTGCTATTAGAGAGCATAGGTTTTTTCCCTGATGTAATTATCGGTGATTTTGATTCGCTTACCAAGGTACAAGTTCAACGTTATGAAAAAATGGGAGCTAAGATTCTAAAATACCCTGATGAAAAGGACGAAACCGATGGTGAACTGGCACTTCAATATTGTCGGGAAAGAGGCTTTAATCATATTATTATCATCGGCTCTGCAGGGGGTCGATTAGATCAGCAATTAGCCAATATCTTTCTCCTGGAATATGCTTTTAGAAATGGGATAACCGTATTCATTAAGGAACCTGGACTGGAAATGGGGATCATAGATACAGAAAAAGTGTTTTTTCAAAAAATAGGAGCAACACTTTCTTTAATTCCCTTAGATAAAAAGGTTACCGGTGTCACCATAGCAGGATGTAAATATTTGCTCAAAGCAGAAAGCCTATCAAGATATAAGACCAGGGGTATGAGTAATATAATTGAGCAAAAAAAAGCGGTGATTACCGTTAAGAAAGGTCTATTACTATATGTTCTAAATCAGTCGGAATAATCCTTGGACATGGTCTACTAAATTATTTAGTCCGCTTGCCATTATTTTCTAGCCGAATATCTGCAAGGCATTCTTTAGAAAATTCCTTTTATGGGTATGTTGTTAGGTCAATGCTTATTATTAATTTAGTATAGAGTATAGAGTTAAGAAAGAAAAAGAGAATAAGTTAAGGCAAAGTAGAGAAGGGCTCTAAGTATAAATATTTTAGCTTATTGTCTCTATTAAAGTTTATATTAATCATAAACTTTGAACCAAAAATGCTTGTAAATAAAAAAAAATAAATGTAAAATATTAAATATTAGTACTCAAAACAGAAGGAGGAATTTTAAATTGTTCAATAGAATCGCTAATACAGTAAGAGGATTGGCTGTAGATATGATAGAGACGGCTAATTCCGGTCACCCGGGATTACCTTTGGGCTGTGCAGAAATCGGAGCAGTTCTCTTTGGAGATGTATTAAAATATGATTCTGCTGTCCCGGATTGGCCGGATCGAGACCGTTTTGTGTTATCTGCCGGGCATGGTTCGGCCTGGCTGTACTCTCTGTTGCATCTTTCGGGATATAAACTTTCACTCGAGGATTTAAAAAAATTCAGACAGTTTAATTCTAAAACTCCCGGTCACCCTGAATATGGAGAAACTCCCGGGGTGGAAGTGACTACCGGACCATTGGGCCAGGGTTTTGCCAATGCAGTGGGAATGGCTCTGGCGGAAAAGATGTTGTCAGCCAGGTTTAACACCGAGGATTATAAGATTGTTGACCATTATACTTATACCCTGCTAGGTGATGGCTGCATGATGGAGGGGATTACTTCTGAAGCCGCATCACTGGCCGGGCATCTGGGTCTGGGAAAGTTAATCGCTATCTATGATGATAATGGTATCTCCCTTGCCGGAGAGACTAAAGTAAGCTTTACCGAGTCGGTAGCCGATAGATTTAGGGCTTATCATTGGAAAGTCATTGACCATATTAACGGTCATAGTATTGAAGAATTGAAAGCAGCTATTGTTAAAGCCAAAGAAACTGAAGATAAACCCATCCTGATTATTGCTAGAACCCATATTGGATATGGTGCTCCCACCAAGCAGGATTCTTGCGGCTGTCACGGTGCACCTTTAGGTGAAGAAGAAATAAAGGGTTTAAAGAGGAATTTAGGATTACCTCCGGAGGAGAAATTTTATATTTCCTCTGAGGTTAAAGAATTTTTTGAAGATAGAAAAAAACCGCTTACCCAAAAAAGAGAAGCGTGGAAAAATAAATTTACCCAATGGGCTCAAAAATATCCCGACCTCAAAGAACAATGGGACCAAGCCTTTAATTTGACCATTCCTCGGAATTTGGAACTGGATAAATTAGAAATAAAATCTCCGATAGCCACCCGAGTAGCTTCATCGATAATCTTAAATAAGCTCGCTGATAAAATTCCTTATCTTATTGGAGGTTCAGCTGATTTATCGCCTTCTACCAAAGCATATCTTGATAACTATGGAGAAGTTCAAAAAAATAGTTTTAAAGGCAGAAACCTTAGGTTTGGAGTCAGGGAACATGCCATGGGAGCGATGGTTAACGGCATAGCCGCTCATAAAGGATTCAGACCCTATTGTTCCACCTTCTTTGTCTTTTCTGATTATATGCGTCCGGCGATTAGAATGGCTGCCTTAATGGGACTTCCGGTAATTTATATCTTTACTCATGATTCTATAATGGTAGGAGAAGATGGCCCTACCCATCAGCCGGTAGAGCAGCTTGAATCTTTAAGACTCATCCCCAATTTAAAAGTTATCAG
>Ga0272441_10015442_pt1 | contig 10693 bp, 11 predicted proteins | sample SSMProp6N_FD_193582 | JGI IMG/M metagenome (GOLD analysis project Ga0272441, IMG submission 193582) | Marine sediment archaeal communities from Little Sippewissett salt marsh, Falmouth, MA, United States - SSM-Prop-6N | ecosystem: Environmental > Aquatic > Marine > Wetlands > Sediment ...
CGATGCCGCCTTCAATGCCAACAGCAATATCACATGCCGGCGCCTGCTCCTGGACTGCACGAGCGCGCTGCACAGCACCCCGATAGGTCTCCCAATCCGTCATCGGCTGGTCAGATACACCCGAATTCACCTGCAATCCCTCGATACTCACTTCTATACCAGGGAATATCTGATGAAAAGCATCCTGAACCGCTCCAAGCTTTACCTGATTTGTTGATCCAACGGCCACATTGAGCATCCTGTCACTCTCCTGATAAATCCGGCTCGGCGATTTTTACCACTGCCGCGCAGCGTAGGTCAGGCCCCATTTTACCTCAGTGTATCTTCACCAGCTTTGTTCCCTTCAGCAATCGTTATTCCGGATGGTTTTTTCATAGAGGTTTTCCATACCGACCTGATAAAAAGCAAAAAACCTGCCGGTGTTGTAATCAGGTAAAAAATCCAATGCGTTGGAATACGCAGGTGAATAATCCATGCCAACCAGTAGACCAGCATTGCAGTCACCGGTATCAGGATAATCAGCCAGTAATTTACTGCTCGTACTTTACCAGTAAACAGATCAACTGGCCTCCGGGTATCTGCCGCAGCACGGTTTTTTCTCAACGGCAGAAAAACAGCGAGCATCAGCAGCGGAAAAACCAAAATCGATACGGGTTCTGCAGCGGCAGAGCCAAGGGCAAACAGAACCAACAGCAGCACTCCAGCCATCCACGCCTGCCAGCGGCGCATCTCCAATGGAACATGAGCAACCCATTCCAGGGCCCGGTAGGAGACGATCAGCACCAGCGTGCCACCAAAGGCGTACAGGGCAAAGTCACCCGCCGGAAAGATAGCCCCTGGTTCCTGGACCCACCAGCTTATCGCCCACAAACCATATGCAAGGCCGTACGCAACTGACAGCAGCGCCATTTGTGCCGGCGGCTTGCGCAGCATACGCCTCAGCAGCAGCCACCCGCCGCATACACTGATGAGCGCGTGCCACGCCAATCCTGTAAAGGAGATACTCAGCGGGAGATCCTCGTACACTGTCTGCACAATCACCCCCTCTACAAGCCAGCCAAAAAATGCCCCTGCCAGAAACACGCCGGGAAAAGTACTCACTCTGAAATGCTCCATCACTGCCAGCGTAATCCAGGCAGCAAAAGAATAGACCAGCCAGGTGAATATCAACCCCTGAAGCGAATCATCCGGCTGAATCCTCGCCCAGAAAACCAGCTCAGAAAAGTAGAACAGTATATATCCTGTTCCAAGCACCTTAATGAGTTTCTGAAGCCCTCTTTTCCATAACTGCTTGCTTCTTTCCATACACCGCTCCTCGCAACTGAATACAGTATCAGCAGATACCTTTCCGCTGTGTTATAGTACGCTCATATCCGGCACCAAACAGCTGTGCCGGCTCACCAAATTGATGTGAATTCTCTCATGAGTCCCTCTTAAGAAACTTTGAGATACTTGATCAGCGATATAGAACTGATGCACAGGACTGCGATCATGGAAATAACTCCACACACCACCCGCTATACTATCCGACATGGTGAATGCGACCCCTTACAACACGTCTACACCGGCAGCTACCTGAGGCTTATGAATGAGGCCTCTGTCGAAGCATTCCAGGCTTCCGGTATGAAAATGCAGGATCAAAACAAGGTCTGGATTCCCGCGCTCACCTATTTCGATATGAACCTACCGCTGCATCAGGGAGAAGAGATCGACATCGAAGTCCTGCCGGTAAGCTCTGCTGAAAACTATTTGTCATTTGATTACACATTCCGAAGGCAAGATGGCACCGTTACAACCAATGGAAGCATTAACTGGCGCCTGCAGGATCCGTCTCCAGCAAAAGAGGCCCAAAGAACTTCACAGGAAAAGGCTTCACCACCATTCGAATCCCATGTGCCTGAACCGCACGCGCTCACAACCCCTCCAACTGGAGTCATCCAGCACCAGGTCCCGGTTGGCTGGTGCGATATCAGCCAGGAACAGGTCATTTACAGCGCCCGCTATATGGATACGATGGTAAATGCCGCCATGCAGGCCGGCACAACATACAACTGGACATGGGAACGACTGCACGAAGTGGGGTTTGTCTTTGTTGCAAAGAAGCAGTGGCTGGCTTATCTGGCCTCTGCCGGCCTCAGCGACCAGATCCTGGTTACCACCTGGCTGGCCCGGGTGCGGCGGTCTACTGCACTGAGACAGTACAGGATCCACCGTGTCGCCGACGGGCTGCTGCTTGCCGAAGGGCATACCCTTTTTGTCACTATAGACATGCACTCAGGCAGGCCGGTACGTATTCCAGAGATTTTTATTAAGGACCTCGCGGAGCATATCAGCCCGGACGGCTAAACCCCTCATCCAGGGTGCTGTTTTATCTATCCGGAGGGGGAAATCAGGATTTGGGATTATACTCAGCAAATCGGCGCAGCGCCGGCAGTGATGCCAGCACCAGCATCGTATCGCCCGAGCAAATTTTCAGATCGGGAGATGGGTGCAGATCCGTTTTACCGCTCCCACAGTAGTAGACTACGGACAGGTCGAATTCCTTTTCGAGCTCTTCAATGCTCCAGCCGCTAATTTCTGCTCCAGGATTGATGCCTACCTCGCTCAGATTCAGCAGCTGTTCATCTACGTAGAACGAATGCCGCACATTCACACGCATTGCTGCAGCCGCAAATATAGGGGCTGCCAGTGCAGAGGTGCTGTAGGCGGTATGGATGCCGAAACCCTTCTCGATTCTCCGTCCGAGGTCATGGTCGAACATGCGCATGACCACTTTGATTTCGGGTTTGATTTCACGGGCATCCAGAGCAATATCCAGGTTGGCAAGCTCGTTATCCGTACAGGGAATAATTACATCTGCCTCTTTTACACCGGCTGATAGAATTGTCTCGCTCCGACGTGCATCTGCCGCTATGACTGGCACACCGAGTTCTTTCACTTTTCCGACAAAGCGTGCATCCTGGTTGGGTTCGATTGCAACCACTTTTCTACCCAGTTTCAGGAGTTCCAGGATTACGCGGTACCCGACTCTTCCTACCCCACACACAATCACATGATTCCGATATGTCGAAGCCATTGCTACCTGCCATTTCTGCCCGCGAGCTCGTTTACTGATCAGGGCTTCCATAAAACTGACTACACCGCTTGCAGCCGATGTTAATCCAAGCACAGGCACAATAAAATACACGGCCTGCATCCATCCATGTACAGGATACGGCAGATGCAGTTCAAAAAATATTAATGCAAACGCGGCATAAAACGCTTCGCTCAGCTCCGGCTGCTGCCCGGTCTCGGGATTGACATAGATGTGATGAAAAAAGAGTGTTCCAGCAGCCAGTGTGAACAGAAACACGATCAAGGCAATTCTCGATTCATTGAGCAGCACCAAAAAATCGCGCACCATTGCCTTCAGTGTTCTTCTAATTGTTGGAGTCTGAGCTGGTTTTCCTGCCATGAGCATATCTCTGGGATTGATCACTGTACCTGCAATCCTAGCATTGATTCACTAACTGTGAAACCTCCCCCGCTTCAAACAAAACGAACCCTGTAACAGGCCGGATAGAGCAGGCTGTATATACTGCGTGTTATATAAAAAGGCCGCTCCAGGAGCGGCCTTGGTTTACTAACAGAAACTGCAGCTACTTCAGTGCTGCCTCTACCTCCGGCAAAACACCGTAGCTCCCCAGTTTCTTGATTTTGTGAACGATAAAGCTGGCATATTCATCCATAAAAATCGTCCCGGGTTTTCGGAAGTCGAATACAGCTGGTTCATCCCGGAAAAATTCACGATGGACACGGGTCCATACAAGACGGCCGTCTGTGTCAATGTTGACCTTGGTCACACCCAGCGGTGTTGCTTTGGCAAATTCATCTTCATCGACACCCTTGGCTGATGGATCCATCGCTCCGCCGGCTGCGTTAATCCGCTTGACTTCTTCCTCGGGTACGGATGAAGAGCCATGCATCACGAGCGGGTATCCGGGGAGTGCTTCCTGGATTTCTGCAAGTCGGCCGAAGTGAAGCCCCTGCGTGCCGGAAAACTTGTATGCCCCGTGGCTGGTGCCGATAGCTACAGCCAGTGAGTCACACCCGGTCAGTTCGACAAAACGTCTGGCGTCTTCCGGATCTGTCAGCTTGGCATCTTTCTCTTCCACGGAAATGTCTTCTTCCACACCGCCAAGTTTTCCGAGCTCAGCTTCAACCACAAGGCCTTTTGCATGCGCCCGATCGACAACGCGCTTGGTAATGGCAACGTTCTCATCGAATGGCTCGTGAGAAGCATCGATCATCACAGAGCTGTAGAAACCCGAATCGACAGCATCATAGCAGGTTTCCTCATCTCCGTGATCGATATGCACTGCAAAGATAACGTCCGGGAACATCTCAGCAGCAGCTTCGATCATGTGCTGTACCATGTTCACACCAATGTATTTCCGTGAACCGCGTGAAATCTGCACAATGATCGGAGCCTTCGCCTCCTGGGCACCTCGGAACAGACCGACAGCCTGCTCAGCGTTATTGATATTAAACGCTCCGATTGCATACTTTCCATATGCAAGTTTAAAGAGTTCCTTCGTTGTAACTAGCATGGATATCCTCCTGCGCGGCTTTCGGCACAAACGCCGGAGGCCGCGTATAATGTTGTTGGATCCCCGCAGTATCTGCTGCAGGGTAATCTGATTTACAAGCAACATCAGTTTAAGATGGACAGCGGGGAAAAGCAATGTCTATCAGCGTATTTCCTGATTAATCTACCCTAACGCGAGGCAGTTCGTTATTGCGTCAAAAGAACCGGAAAACCGGGTTCATTCTTTCGGATTCTGATCATCCCGCCAATCTGCATCAGAAATGTATTCGCGAAACACCTGCAGCCTGTCTTTCTCCAATTGATCCTCTGCTGAGAGGTCTTGCGCCTCATCTTGTGCCGGTTCATGGTCTTCCGGCCATGATTCCTGTTTTTTCCTTAACCCGGGCAATATCACCAGAAGATAGACCATCGCCAGCCCAATCACAATCCAGGGCAACATAACTTCACCTGCTTTCACACTGCTCCTTCCCGAAAACATACTTCGGACACAGGAAGCTGGTTTCCAGCGCACACTGCCTGGATAATCCTATTGTACCTTTTCCACAAAAAGAATCCAGAAAACTGCCTCAAGGTACAGAAATTGCATCCTTAAACCCACATTTTCTCCGCTGCTGTTTTACAACTTTTACACATCTTTTTTCTATAAAAGGAGAAACCAGGCCGCACCCTTTCGTGTTAATAATGGTAGGCCTGAGAGGAGGTTAGTATGGAATATTTGAACATCGGGTCGGTTTTTATTGGAATTCTGCTGATTCTCGGCTTTTTTAATGCCGATGCCATCTTTCGCGAACCAGCGCTCTCAGACCCTTTTGAAGAAGATCCTGAGGGTAATTCAACCCGCCAGACCTCAAAAGGCGCTCTTCTGGAACCTTCAAAAATGTTTTCCCGCGAAAACTTGATGAATCTTGCCGATGAAATGGATTTGCCTGTAACCGAACTCGAAAGGCGGCTCAATAATAATGACGACCTTGAGAGTATTGCCATAACTTCAGGGATTTCTGAGAAAGCCGCGCGGAATATCTCCAACAAGTATGGAATAGACGGAGGACAAGGATATCTTCAGTAGGATAAAACGCTTAACTTATTTTTCTTCAAATCAAACCCTGGTGTCCTGACTACAGCCAGGCTGTTTTTAAAGAGGACCCGCTCGGCGTAACGGGTCCTCGTTTTTTTTACCTTCCCTCTACTTTCCGACAGCAAAATACACACAGAAATTCAACTCTGTGAAATTTTAATGTAAAGCTCATGTATAACACTTGAGTCTGCGGGAAGACCTCCGTACGATTAGAGCAGTAACGTAATACCAGCAAGGGGGAAAACCAATGAGGCACTTTACCAGGCATCCTTCCGTTAAAAGGAAGCTTCTTTCCTGCAAATCTGCCGGGGCCACCGTCAAATCCTACCGACTTCTAATTCTTCAGGGAATAATATTCTGTCTCCTTTCTGCTGCCTGTTTTGAATTCAAGCCCGGGATTATTCCGGATCCTTTCGAAGAGCAGAATGTGTCTTCGACAGCTGCTGCCATGCCCTTTTCCACCATCCCCCCTCCTCTCGCCGCTGCGCCAGACCTGCTGCAAAACACTGTTTCAACACCTTCAGGAATTAACATACCCGAAGAAAGCCGGGGCCACACAGTTTCGGCAGTGTCCGAATCGGACGCTTATCGCCGGATCGCACTGGAGGCTCTGTACTTTACCATCCCGGAAGGATGGTCATCCTGTGCAAATATTGCAGCGTACTTTGGTATTCCGCTGGAAGATTTGTATGCCGCCAATCCCGGAATCCTTCAATATGGGCGCTGTATTATCCACACCGGTCAGGTGCTGGAAATCCCGCCCGTTGAAGTGCTTTCGCCGGTAGAATATGTCCGCCGTTATGAATGTGTACCTTCCGGAAATAAGGATTGCCTGCAGCCGGACGATTCACTTGAAGTAATGGTCGCCCACACACTGTTTGGGGAGGGCGGGTCAAGTATGGGGCCGGGAAGCGCTGCAAATATCATGCAGGTTGCCATCAACAGGATGAATAATCTGCTCGAACACCGGGGAGTGTTTGCATCGGATCTTTCCAGCGAGGAGTACAAGCAGTTGTTGATCCACATCCTTGCCCAGCCATACAGGGGTGCCGGTGCCGAACATCCTGCCTTTAATGCTTTCGCGGATCCTGTCCCGCATCCAGACAATCCGGCGATGTTCCAGGTTTCCAGCATTAGCGGCTGGCAGGCAGCATTGGATATAGCAGCCAGCGCCCTGGAAAACGGAAATACTCCTCAGTGGTGGTCTGGCACCCATGCACCTGATCCCCGCATTGCTGATCCAGCTAACCATGTGCTGTACTACTGCTCCGGATCCTCCAGTAACCCGCCATTCGATACCAGCGATTACAACCGAATCGTTGCCTTTGAGGAGCGAAACCTCAATACCCGGCGCTCTCAATGGTATTATTACAACAGCAGTCAATACTGTTCATGGTAAGGGGGCTCCAATGAGAAAAAACATACTGTTCTCCAAAGTTCTTCTGATTTTGATGATATGCGCTTTTTCCGCCTGCAAACCGGATCAGTATCAATCCGGTTCCTCGGTTCTATATGTATTGGACAATGATACATACGTCCTGGATCTGCCTTCCGGCGAGGCCAGAAAAATTGCTGCCGGATTTATACCTGAAGGCTTTTCGCCTTCCGGCAAGATGATCCTTTTAAACGGAGTGAACCAAATACACATTCAGCCGTCAGATACTTCGGCGCAGGGAGTAATTGTGACCCTGCAGGATCTCGACTGCCCGCAGATCGAAGAGACAGCCTGGTTGAATGAGAACATGATTCTCATCCGGGCAAGTGGCGGTGCAGATTCGTGCCTGTATGTCTATTCATTATCAGAAGGACAAATAATCCGTAAAGAAAAAGACTATCCGGGATTTGACATTCTCCCCACTCCGGGCGGCGAATTCTGGCTCCAGCGGACCGTGAACGGGCTCGAAGGGCGGGACCTTTCAGGAACAACAGTGTCGTATGGAATTCTGCAATTCTCCTACCAGCCGGGAGTGCGTTATGATCTCGCTTTTTCTCCCAACGGAACACAACTCGCCTATATCGAGGAAAACACGCTTTGGAAAGCAGATTTCAGTTTCGCCGGCCTGGACCATTCCAGACAGCTTCTCTACCAGGCTGACAACTTGTTGCCAGACCTTCGCTGGTCCCCGGACGGCAGGCTCCTCGCTTTCCTGGAGTATGCTCCGGACCAGAATCAAACTCTGATTACACTCCTGAACGCGAAAAATGGGAAACAAGAAAATCAGTGGCCCTGGCCCGGCCGCGGCTCACAGCTCCTGTGGGGGCCGGACTCTCGGCAAATACTTTCTTATGCGAATACACCTTTCATTCTGGACATCTCATCCGGCGAGATCAGCTATCCATTTGGTGAAGAAACCGGCGGGGTGTATCTCCTGTACGATTGGGATCGCTGATTACGTAGACAAATCACAGATTTCACAGATCGACCTATCGAATTGTGGGATATTTTATGACCATGCTGGAATGATTCAGTGTGGTAAAAAGAAAAGCTATTTAGATAATCTAAACCGATGCATACTGCGAATAATAATATTGTCAATTCAAATTATTTCGCTTGTGCGGTCGATGGCTCTTTTGTGTAATCTGTGCCGACATCGGCTATGCCGATGACCCAATCTGTGCAATCAGTGTCTAAGGATACGCCTCCTGCATCATCTCCTGAATAGCATCGAAATCTGGCAGCAGGACCGCTGCACCGCTGCTGGGTACCCGCCAGGGAATCACCATACTCTGGTCTATCTGGTAGCGTTTTATCTGATCGGGATGCAGTGCCAGTTCCGAAGCCAGCGGAACCAGCTCAACGACAGCCTCAACTGACATATCTGTATAGAAGGTATCTCTGTAGAGCTCATACAATTCCGGAACCTTCGACAAGCCGTCGATGCTGATGATCTTGTCGAAGAATGCAGCCATAAGCTCCTGCTGCCGCCTTCCGCGGTCATAATCGGAACTCCGCTTTCGCATGCGCGCGTAACACAACGCATCGATCCCGCTCATGTGATAAGTTGAATCCGGTGCATAGGAGTAATTCGTCCCGGCACATTCGTCTCCCAGCCAGCCTGTTGAGGCAACGTCGATCCCGCCAAGCATGTTCACGGCTTTCTCAAACGCCCAGAACTCCACCATGATGTAGTAATCCAGGTCGATGCCAAGATTGTAGCGGATGGTATCGGAGAGCATCTCGAACTTCCCGCGCGGCATGGCGGCATTGATCCGCTGAATCTTCCAGCCTGGAATATACACATAAAGATCCCGCGGCATGGACAGCATTACTGCTCTTCCTTCACCAGGGAACAGCGAAACAATCATCATGGTGTCTGTTCGATAGCCATATGTACCGGATCGATAGTCCGAACCCAGCACGGCGATATGTACTGCATCTTCCGGCATTGCCAGCAAGGGAACCTCGCGAGGGATCTGGGTTGCGGATTCGGTCGTAGGCCCGGGATAGCTGCCCCATGGATCTATTGAAGTTGGTGATGGTGTTGCTGTTGGCGTCTGCGTAGGCGTTGCCGTAGATGTCGGCGTTGGCGTTATGCTGGGAGTATAAGTCGGGGTAGGTGTAGGAGTCCTGGAGGGTGTGGCTGTTTCGGTAGGAGGAAGCACAACCTCAAGTATGGAACGCTGACAGGAAGCAAGCAGGCCGGCTGAGAGGACTATAAAAATCAGACCTCCGATAAACACCCCTCGAAACCTTCTGTTCCTGTTCCGTTTCACATTTTTCCTTTCTCGCCTGATTTGAGTATAAACCAGGCTTCATTCAGCTGTGCAATAGACCTTCCTTCCCAAACTCGGTCTCGAGAAAAGGCCTGATCCCGGCTTGTACTCGGTTCTGCACTCCGGATCGAGACCTTCACCACATAATTCAGGCGAAGGTAAAAGGTATTCTCGCCATACAGGTAAAAAAAGCAAGTGAGATTTCCTGGAAGGTTTCAAAAATCAGATCCTCAATAAATCAGAGCAAACGACTGCTTCCCTTTTCCAATAATTTCAATTATCTCCAGCGGCATAATCCGATCAGTATCCGGAAACACGGCTGCATGAATATACTGACTGGTCTCATCGGGCAGCCATGAGTACTTCATATCGAAAAATTTCCTGTCAATTTATTGCACTTCAAATTAACATGCCGTACAATCTGTTTTACACCGTTGGGGTATCGCAATCTGATGCGGCCCACGGGGTCGAAACCGAACTTTTCCCCCCACCGTAAAGGAGAACAGCATGTTCCATAAAATCATTCTTGTAGGCAATCTTGGGCGTGACCCGGAAATGAGATTTACTCCTTCCGGCGTCGCAGTCACCAACCTCAGTGTAGCCACAAACCGCTCTTATACCAACAGCGCCGGTGAGCAGGTAAAGGAGACACTCTGGTTCCGTGTATCCGTCTGGGGTAAACAGGCGGAAGCCTGCCAGCAGTACCTGAGCAAGGGGCGGCAGGTTCTGGTCGAAGGTACTCTGCAGGGCGACGACAGCGGAAACCCCCGCGTATTCCAGCGCAAAGACGGAAGCTGGGGCTCCTCATTTGAAGTACGGGCTCAAACGGTCCGCTTTATCGGCTCACGCAGCGACGGCGGTGGAGAGGGCGGCGACAGCGACTTTGGCAGCTCTCCAGACCAGGAAGAAGATCTGCCGTTCTAGCTTCAGGTAAAGTATCAGACAATTGAATATAGAATACATATAGAGGCTGGAAATTCCAGCCTCTATATCTATCTTTCACCTTGACCGAACGCTTGTTGGAAACTCTCTCAGCGGAAAATATACACTCCTGTATTGATTCAGCACCTGCATGGAAGGTTCACCACTCCGGATCTGTATCCCCTTCAAGGACAATATCCATGCTGTACAGCAATGCCAGTGCTTCCGTAAAGGAATGCTCACCACTCCGGATCTGTATCCCCTCCAAGGACAATATCCATGCTGTACAGCAATACCTTTGCCTCCGTAAAGGAATGCTCACCACTCCGGATCTGTATCCCCTCCAAGGACAATATCCATGCTGTACAGCAATGCCAGTGCTTCCGGAAGGGAAA
>Ga0272441_10015443_pt1 | contig 10693 bp, 4 predicted proteins | sample SSMProp6N_FD_193582 | JGI IMG/M metagenome (GOLD analysis project Ga0272441, IMG submission 193582) | Marine sediment archaeal communities from Little Sippewissett salt marsh, Falmouth, MA, United States - SSM-Prop-6N | ecosystem: Environmental > Aquatic > Marine > Wetlands > Sediment ...
CCTCAACGAGGCCGGCATCGCCATCGGCAACAACAACCTCGCGCCCCGGGACGCCGGGCCCGGCGTGATGTACCTGGCGATGATCCATACGGCACTTGCACAAGAGACCTTCGAGGACGCGGTGAAGGCCGTTACCCACGCCCCCCGGATGTCCGGGCATCACTACTACCTGGGTGGTCCTCAGGGGCAGTTTGCGGCCATCGAGACCACTCGCCAAAGGCATGCGTTGCTGCGGCCGAGACCCTCCGGCGTGTACGCCCACGCCAATCACTACAATGACGAAGAGCTTGCCGCCCATGTAGGCCAGACGCCAGGAGAAGCCTCGCTACGCCGCGAATCCCGTATGTGGGAGATGCTCGAGGAGGGGGCGGGGTGTTTGGGTCAGGGTGAGGCGCTTCGACTACTGGCCGACCATGAGGGGCCCATCTGCTGCCACCCCAATGAGCCGGAGGGTGGGCGCACGTGCGCAGGCGTGGTGATGTGTCCCCAGCAGCGGGCCATCTGGCTGTCGAAGGGTAACCCGTGCGAGGCAAGCCCTTCTCGCTTCGAACTATAGACGTCGCACACGAACCCGATGCCCGTCAAAGGTCACAGGCCGGCGTTTCGCCGGTGAGGAGGCATTGACTGATGCTCAGTTGCGTGCTACTGGCGACGGTTCTGGGGGCAATGAGCCCCGTCGCCGAAGGCCAACCCAGGCAGGAGATCAACCTTAGCGGCCAGTGGGAGTATGCGCGGGTCACGGATCTCAGCCGGCCCCCCGAGGAGGGCTGGCAGCCATGCCGGGTGCCGGGGTTGTTGCACGGAGTGGACTACCAGCGTGCATGGTTCCGCACCGAATTCCAGATACCGGAGACGATGCGCGGGATGCGCATTGTCGTGCACTTTGGGGGCGTGAAGTTCAACAGCGTTGTCCGGGTGAACGGTCAGCCTGTTGGCCGGCACTTCGGCGGCCACGAGCCCTTCGATGTTGACATCACCCAAGTGGCCCGCCCCGGGCAGGCCAATCGGCTGGAGTTGGGCTGCCACGACTGGACCGGGGTGTTTGTCGACAACGAGACGGACTTCTCGGTGCTGGCAGAAGGCACTGTCCAATCGCGGAGCCTGCCCAGGGACAAGATACTGGCGCCCATAGGCGGGCTGAACGAGGAGTTCGGGCCCTGGGATGACGTGAAACTGCGGTGCCACCCGGCCCTGTCTATCAAGGACCTATTCATCAAGCCCTCGGTCCGTGAGAAGCTGCTGCGGGTGTCCTACACCCTCGAGAATCTCTCTGCCCGGCCCGCGAGCGTCGAGTTGGGGGCAACGGTGGACGACGAGGATGGGCAGGCTCTTGCCCTCGGGTATAAGACGGGCACCGTGCCGGCCCAAGGGAGCCTGGCTGTGCAGCTCGAACAGCCGTGGGAGAATCCGCACCACTGGTCCCCCGAGCACCCCCACCTGTACTTCCTGGAGAGCAGTCTACGGCAAGGGGGGCAGACGGTCGATACTCTGCGGACCCGGTTTGGCTTCCGGGAGTTCTGGGTGGACGGACCACGGTTCTACCTCAACGGCGTGCGGATCAACCTGCTCGCCACCTCCTGGTGGCCCTCCCGGACGGCCGAGACGCCGGATGAGATACGCGACCGGATGCGCCGGATCAAGGAAGCCAACTGCGTCATCTTCCGCACACACACTCAGCCGTGGCGAGAGGTCTGGTACGACATCGCCGATGAAATGGGCCTCATGATGATCCCTGAGGGCGCCATCTGGAACGATGACGAGGTGTACCGCATCGAGGACCCCAGGTTCTGGGACAACTACGCCGCCCACCTGAAGGCAATGGTGGATCGCGATAAGAACAAACCCTCGGTGGTGATGTACAGCCTCGAGAACGAGATGTACGGCGGTCGTCTCAACGATAGCTCCCCGGCGAAGAAGGACCTGGCGCGAATGGGGGAGTTGATGCACCAATGGGACCCCACCCGGCCGATCATGTATGAATCCGACGGCGACCCGCTGGGAGTGGCCGATGTCATCGGGGTCCACTACCCCCACGAGTACCCCACCTTCACCAAGTGGCCGAACACGGCCTACTGGATGGATGAACCCCTGCGGATAGGCCACCAATTCCTGGAAGACGGTGAGACGTGGCTGTGGGACCGGAAGAAGCCGGTCTACGTGGGCGAGTTCCTCTGGGTGCCCTCCTCGGACCCGTCGTGGCACACGGTGTTCTACGGCGATGACGCCTACCTGAATTACCGCAAGTACCACGCCATGGCAAAGGGAGAGTCCTGGCGCATGGCGATACAGGCCTACCGTCGCTATGAGGTGGGCGGCATCTCGCCCTGGACGATGGTGGAAGGCGGGCCTTTGGACGATGGGAACCCCATGTACGCGGCCCAGAAGTACGCGATGCAGCACGTCGCCGCGTACGTGCGCGAGTATGACCACAACTTCTATGGTACCGAGAAGGTCACCCGGACGGCGGACGTTTACAACGACGTGCTGTCCCCATCCAGTCTGCTGGTGAGTTGGGCCCTGATGGACGGCGACAAGCGCCTAAGTGGCGGCGAGCGCCGCCTGGTGATGGAGCCGGGCGAGCGCCAGGAGATCCAGTTCGAGCTGGAGATGCCCTTGGTCACTGAGCGCACGTCCATTGACTTGTCGTTGAAGATCCGCCGCGGCGGCGAGTTGGCCTTCGAGGACCAACGGCACTATAGCGTGTTCCCTCCGCCTGCGTTGAGAAACCCCGAGGCGGCCGTGATCGGCCTATATGACCCCGGAGAGACCACGCGCCCCGCGCTGATGCGCTACGGCCTTCAGACACGCCGGGTGAGCGACCTTGGCGACATTGAGCCGCAGGTGCGCGTGCTCATCGTCGGTGCAGAAGCCCTGCAGGACACCGAGGCCAGTGAGCCCGTGATCGGCCCGACGGACGGCCCACGGGGAGGGCTGATGGAATTCGTCCGCGGGGGAGGGCGTGCGCTGGTGCTCGAGCACAGCGAGTACCCCGTCGGCGTGCTTCCGGTGGGGCTAACGAGCCACAACTCGACGATGACCTTCGCGCAGATGGAGAGCCATCCGATCCTCAAGGCGGTGACGGCGGACGACCTGAAATGGTGGCGGCCGGACAATGTCGTCACAGCGCCGGAGCCGCCAAGGCCCGAATATGGAGCCTACAAGGCGATCGTGGTGTCGGGCAGCAGTCAGGGCCTGGCCTTCGCGCCCCTTCTGGAGGCGCCCCTGGGGAAGGGCACTCTCATCCTGTGCCAGATGAAGGTCGTGAGCGGGCTGCAGGTGGAGCCCACGGCCGCGGTGATACTTCAGAACGCAGTTGAGTACCTCGCTCAGTTCGAGCCGCTCATTCCACGGACCGCCCTTTACTGCCCCGACCCGCAGACGAAGGGGCGGCTTGATGCGCTGAGGCTGGTCGCCACCGACATCACGGACAACGTGATGGGAGCGCCGTGGGACACCTTTGACCTACTGGTCGCCTGTGGCCCCCTGGGGGGGCTCGAGCAGGCCGCGGAACGGATGGCCGCGCTCGTCGAGCGCGGGGGGACGCTGTTGTTGCACAGGGCCGGCCCGGAGGACTGGGAGGCTCTCAACGTGTACCTGGACACTGATCTCGCGATGATACGGCGGCGAGGCCCGGCGGTGCGCATACCGGGCGCACACGCGCTGTCGGAGTACTTCGCCAACGAGGACCTGTACTGGCTCGGCACGGTCAAGGCGGCGCATTCGTGGGCCACCAAGCCGCTGGCGACAGGCATGGCCGACGTGGTGTTCACCAAGTCGCTGGCAGGCAAGAATCCCACCGAGTACATGCACACCGAGATGACGGTGGCCGGGGCGCACGCGGGCCATCAGGCCGACAGCGTGGCCTTGCCCAGCGGGGGCAGCAGCGCCACGCTTGAGATCGATGTCCCTGAAGCGGGGCCCCACATCATTGGTATCGTTGCCGGGGGCACACAGGCGGAGGGTGTTTGGCCTGCAGGAGCCGTCAGCGTAGATGGGGAGCCCTTTGGGACCTTTGCCTGCGCCCGTGGCGAGTTCGACACCTACACGGTGTTCGGCGATCTCACGGCGGGCGAGCACGAGGTGCAGATCACATTCACCAATGATGCCTACAACCCGCCCGATCAGGATAGGAACCTGAGCGTGCGCTCAGTGCTTGTGGCCCGCGACGCGCACAACGAGGACTTGGCGCTGCTGACCACGCCGCCGGCCGCCATTGTCGTTGAGCGTGGGCCCGGCCGGGTGGTGGTGGACAACATCAACTGGGATACCACGGAGGGCAACCAGGACAAGGCGACCCGGTACATCTGTGGTCTGCTCACTGGTTTGGGGGCCCAGTTCGAGCAGGCCGGAGCCACCGTACTTCAAGCCGAGACCTTCGAACATGACCCCAACATGAACTGGTTCCGCACAGACCCCGGCGCAGCCTACCTAGGAGACTCGGGCTATATCTCGAAGCGGGTGCGCTGTGCCGCGGCGGGCGCCTACACCCTCCGGATCATCGCCAAGGGCACACCGGTCAAAGGCGTGTATCCCATCATTGCCCTCGAGGTGGACGGGGAGCACATCGAGGACATCGAGCTGACCGGTGCGGGCTGGCGGGCTTACCCGGTCCGTGTTGATCTGGCTGAGGGGGGCCGGGAGATCAAGCTCATCTTCACCAATGATGAGTGGGACCCGCCGGAAGACCGGAACCTGACGGTGGACAAGATCGAGGCGTATCCCGCGCCGTAGGCAATAGCGCGGCGAGGGTGACGGACAGGCGCGCGGGCGAACAGACGGCGACGCCGGAAGACGATCGGGGCACGTGGCGTGCCACAATCTGATCTGACGACCAAGACGCTTGAGGCCAGACGAGTACGAGGCGTGCAGGTGGGCGTCGTGCTGGCGCTCGCCGTCGTGATGCTGCGCGTCACCCCACTGACGGGCGATCTGGCGATCTTCTCACTCATTGAGCATTTCGCCTACGATGTCGCCCACGACTACGCCACCACCACTACGCCCCGTGACATCGTCATCGTGCAGATTGATGACAAGAGCCTCGCGCGACTTGGGCGCTTCCAGTCATGGAGCCGCAGCATCTACGCGGACCTGTTGGATGAGCTGACCGCGGCGCGCGTGGTGGGCTTCGACGTGCTCTTCCCTGAGCCCGAGTCGGTGGCCGAGGCGACCGACGAAGCTATTCGCTCAGCGCGTGAGCACGCCGGAGCGTCTGCCGGCGACAGAGCTTTGCGCGCGGCGATGCTGCGGCACGGACGCGTTGTACTTGCCGCGCACTGGGGCCCCCGGGGCGCCGGTGAGTTGCCGAGGCGGGACGTGCTGCAGAAGTTTGCGTATCCTCGCCGGGCGGGCCGACTGGCACGCGGAGGACTGGGCGAGACCCTTGTGCTGCCGACAGACGAGCTGGCCCAGGCTGCTGCCGGCGTGGGCTATGTGGACATCCAGGCAGATCTCGACGGGGTGTACCGTCGCTTCCGGCCCCTGATGGTGGGGCCGGAGAGCCTGCTGTTCCCTCACTTCGCTTTGGCCGTCGCCGCGGCCGCGACGGGCGCCACCCCACAGGCAGTCGTGGACCGCGTTCCGTATGACGAGGTGGTGATCGGCGCCCCCGGAAGGCGCCCCATCCCCATTGAGGCCGGCGGGACCACGCTCATTCACTACAACGGACCGACGGGCACAGTGCCGCGCATCAGTCTCGTGGATGTCCTGACAGACCCGGCCGTGAGCGAGCTATGCAGGAACAAGATAGTCATCGTGGGGGCGACGGCACCGGGGCTGTATGATATTCGGGCGGCCCCGTACCGGGGCAACCGGCGCTTGTTCCTGGGCGTCGAGACGAACGCCAACATCGTCGATGCCCTACTGAACCGGGAGGCGACCCGGGACGCCCGCTCGGACTACTGGTGGGCGGCCTTCGCTTTTGGGATCGGCGCTTTGGTTAGTGTGGGCGTCTGGCTCACCGAATCGAAGTTGGCCATGGCTCTCAGCCTGCTGAGCCTGAGCCTGGTTGCTGTGCAATCGTTCTTCTGGGCCTTTGCCCTGTTGCATGTATGGATCCCGTACGGCGCGGTAGTGCTTGCCTGGGCGCTGCCTCTGACTGTGGGGTTGTCCGATCGACTTACCGCCGAGCGACGCCTGATTCAGCGACACTTCGGGGCATACGTTTCGCCCGATGTGTTGCGCGAGCTCATGCATGCACCCGAGGTGATGCGCAATAGCGGGCGCAGGACGGTGACCCTGATGTTCACCGACGTCCGCAGTTCGACGGCCCTGTCCGAGAATACAACTCCAGAGGTATGGGTGGCCCAACTCAACGAGTACCTGACCCAGATGAGTGAGGTGGTTCTCGCCCATGATGGGTACCTGGATAAGTTCATGGGCGACGGCATCATGGCCATTTGGAACGCCTTCGGGGCACAGCCCGAGGATCAAGCCGGGTTGGCCGTCGACGCGGGAGCCGAGATGTTCGCCCGGCTCGAGGTACTGAACCGCCAGTGGGAGATGAGACCTGACCGGACTGCCCTGCGCATCGGGATCGGCATCCACACGGGTGAGGCGGTGGTGGGCAACGTCGGCTCCGATGAAAGGGTGCAGTTCACCGCCATCGGTGACAGCGTCAATACAGCGGCCAGGATTGGCGAGGCGTGCAAGGTGTTGGGGGCGGAGTTCATCGTGAGCCAAGAAACGGCAACGCGCGCCGGCGACGAGTTCGTCTTCCGGCCGCTGGGCGAGACACAACTCAGGGGACGATCGTCCGCGGTGGGCGTCTTCGAGGTGCTTCTGCCTTCCGGTGAGGGGCCGGAGAACGGAGAATCGAATGTGGTGGAGGAAACGCAAGGCGGCCAAGCCACAGACTAACGATGAGCTGCTGGCCGAGGCCGTGGCGCAACTGGGTCGGAACGAGGCCAGGAAGCGCAAACGCCGGCGCTTCATGGGGCTGCACCTGCCTTACTGGCTGGACCGGCGCGTCCTGGTGGGCCTGGGGGCCATCCTGCTGTTGGTCTTGGCCGATGCCGTCCGCAGAGAGAACGAGGAGTTTCGCGCGACGCTGACGGGAATAGGCGGATATGTGAGGATCCAGAAGAGCGAGACGGCGTCCATTGAGACGCCGAAGCTCAACCAGTCGTTGTCCGACGCCGCCGTAGTCCACACGGGTCCCGGGTCCCATGCCGTGCTTGAGTTCGTGGACGGCAGCGTGGTGACGCTTGGCGAGAACACTGTCTACGTGGTCAGACTTATGGAATACAGCCGTGGTGGGGCCTGGCGGTCCCGGGCGTTCCTGTTGAGAGTGGGGCGGATGTGGGCCAACGTCGGCCCCAATTTCGGCGATCGTTCAGAGATGCGAGTATATACGCCCTCGGCGGTGGCGGCGGTGCGGGGGACGCGGTTTGCGGTCCGATACGACCCGGAGAAGAGAAGAACGCTGATCGCCTGCAACGAGGGCTACGTCCAGGCAGCGGGGTTCACCGGGCCTGCCGCGTGGGTACAGCAGGGGGCGGCCGGTGAGGTGGACTACGGTCAGCCGGCACGGATGCCGCGCTGGATGCGCGGGCAGGAGGCCCAGAGCTTCCTACAGACAGTATTGTACAAGCCGATACCGCCCGAGGAGTGGATCAGGACTGCCGAGCTGACGCTGACCCAACTGCTGGACGCGCCGCTTTCCATCCTGGGGATAGGCCAATGCTCCTGGGCCGCCGGGAGCGCCGACTACGCCCGCCGAGCCGCCGCGATGGAACAGCTCCGCCGCATCATGCAGTTGATGGAAGGGCAGAACAAGTACCCGGAGTTCGTGGACCCGGCGACCCTGGCTCCCCTCAGCGTCACGTATGTGGAGGCCGGCCGGATGCTGAAAGCCTTCCACTGCGCGGGCCTTGCCAGCTATGAATGCCTCGCCCAGGGGCGCAGCTACCGGATCACCGCGCAGGCCCGGGACAAGCGCCGCACGCGGTTCACGCTGACGCCGACAGGCATAACCAGCCAGGCAGGGGGCTGAGCGCAGGGCGGTGGCCAGCGGCGGGGCGCGCAGAGGCCCTCTCAGGACCGGTAACCCCGCTGGCGCAAGGTATTGAGACTTACCGCTACGACGACAACGGTGCCGACGATAACGCCCTCCCACAGGGAGGCGTTTTTGCGGATGGCGAGGTTCAAACCGTTAAGGATCACGCTCAGAACGCTGGCGCCCAGGACCGTTCCACTGACGCTGCCCACGCCGCCTGCCAGGCTGCACCCGCCGATGACGGCCGCGGCGATGGCGTTCAACTCGTAGGCCAGCCCACTGTTGGGGCTGCCCTGCAGGGCGTACGCGGCGAACACGATCCCCGCAAGACCCGTGAGCAGAGAGCATAGCCCGTAGGCGACGAGCTTCGCACGGGTAGTGTCGATGCCGGAAAGCCGGGCGGCCTCCTCGTTGCTGCCCAGCGCGTACAGGTACTTGCCGTGGGTGACCCGCCGCAAGAACAGGCCCCCCAGTATCCCAACGCCCGCGAGGATGATCACCGGGGTCGGAATCCCCCAAGGCCTGCCATTGCCCAGGTATACAAAGGTCTCATCGCTGATCGGGATCGGCAGCGAGTCGGTGAGCAGAAGCGACGCCCCTCGCAGGATGCACATGGTCCCCAGAGTAGCCACGAAGGGCTGCAGCCCGACCTTCGCGATGAGCAGGGCGTGGACGACCCCCACGAGCAGTGACGCCAGCAAAACGATGGGTATCACGACGGCGGTGGGCAGGTGTAGCTTCACCAGGAGCAGTCCTGAAAGCACGCCGCTGAAGGCGATGAGCGACCCCACGGACAGGTCGATGCCTCCGGCGATGATGACGAAGGTCTCGCCGATGGCGAAGATGCCCAGCAGCGCGATTTGGCGGGAAAGGTTGCGTAGGTTCTCAGGCCGTGGGAAGCTCTCCCTGGGCTGCGGTCCGGACGCCAGAATCAGGCCGATGATCAGAAGCAGGCTCAGGAAGATGCCGGCCTCTCGCGTGCGGAAGATAGACAGCACGGCCTGGGCATTGCTGCGCAGGCTTCGCGTTGGTGTGTTGTCGCTGTTCGGGCTCATTGCGTTGTGTGCTCGGGTCTCAAGGTTTCCGGCAACTGATCTTCGCGTGTCCGATGACATTGATGGGTACAGGGAAGACGCCACGGGCGCTTCCTCGCGCTTGCTGCCAACCCCCGGGGCAAGCCGCCGTCATCCCCTCCGGGGGCGATGTGGCGCAGAGCGGGTGGGAGACCGTCGTGCCGGCCCGTGGTGCCCTGTGGCCCAGTGTGGCCGGTCATCCGGCACCCTCTCCGGAGGTCTCACCGTCCGGCGTAGACTGCACGTTTGCGTTGCCATGATGGGCGGCGAGTCCCATGATACTCTCTTCGCTCAGGTCCTGGCGTGAGAGCTCACCGGCGACACGCCCCGTGTTCATGACCAACGCCCGGTCCGACAGGCCGATGATCTCTTCCATTTCCGAGGAGACCACCACGACGGCGACGCCCGCCCGGGCTATCTGAGTGATGAGCCTGTAAACCTCCTGCTTTGCGCCGACATCGATCCCCCGGGTGGGCTCGTCCAGCAGGAGGGCCTTTGGCTCGATGGCGAGCCATTTGGCCAGAAGTACCTTTTGCTGATTGCCCCCGCTGAGGCTGACGACGGGGTGCAGATCGGAGGCGGCCTGGATCGACAGGCGGCGGATGAAGCGCCCGGCGAGTTCAGCCTCGCGCCGGGGCGCGCGAACCATGAAGCGCGCAAGTCGGGACAGGACGCTGAGGGCCATGTTATCCCGGACGGTCATGGGCAGGATCAGGCCCTCGGTCTTACGGTCTTCGGGCACGAAGCCCACTCCCGCATCCATGGCGGCGCGGGGGTTGCCCCCGGGGATGCGCCTACCCGCTATCAGCACTTGCCCGGCGGTTCTTGGGCTGGCTCCGAAGACCGTGCGAAGAAGCTCGCTACGGCCGGCGCCCACGAGTCCGGCGATGCCGAGCACCTCTGCTGCGCCCACCTCGAATGATACGGGCGCGGCCAGTCCCGGGCCGCGAACCCCCTGGACCTGCAGGACGGGTGGCCCCGCCTGCGGCGTCCGGTCAGGGAACACAGTGGACAGCGCGCGCCCCACCATAGCGGTCACAAGCTCGTCCTGAGTCGTCTGGGCGGCAACCCACTGGGCGACCTTCTCACCATCCCGGAACACCACGATGCGGTCGGATAGCCGGCAGACCTCATCAAGCTTGTGTGAGATGTAGATGATGGAGATGCCCTGGCCGCGCAGGTCGGCGAGGGTGTTCAGCAGGGCGTTGGCGTCGGCGACCGGCAGGGATGATGTGGGCTCATCCATGATTAGCAGTCGGGCGTTGAGCGATAGCGCTTTGGCGATCTCCACACGCTGCTGCTGGGCGATGCTCAGGCGCATGACGAGGGTAGATGGGTCTGCCTGCAGGCCGACGCGGTCCAGCATTTCGAGAGCCCTGTGCCGCAGCTTGCGCTTGTCCTCAACACCAATCCCTCGGAGGGCAACGGGTTCACGCCCCAGCAGGATGTTGCTCTCGATGTCCAGATGAGGCACGAGATTGAGCTCCTGATGGACCACGGCGATGCCCATTTCCTGGGCCGCTCGGACCCCGCGGATCACCCGTTGGTGGCCCTCGAAGGTGATCAGGCCGGTGTCGGGCTGGTGGATGCCGGCCAGGATCTTGGCAAGGGTGGACTTGCCGGCCCC
>Ga0272441_10015444_pt1 | contig 10691 bp, 8 predicted proteins | sample SSMProp6N_FD_193582 | JGI IMG/M metagenome (GOLD analysis project Ga0272441, IMG submission 193582) | Marine sediment archaeal communities from Little Sippewissett salt marsh, Falmouth, MA, United States - SSM-Prop-6N | ecosystem: Environmental > Aquatic > Marine > Wetlands > Sediment ...
AAAGAACAATCAGATAAAAATCCAGTTTATTATGTTCAATATGCCTATGCTAGGATTTGTAGTATTCTTAAAAAATCTGAAATAAAACATATAAAAAAAGATTTTCAATTGTTGAATGATCCGTCAGAATTAAAATTAATAAAGCAACTGATCAAATTACCAGTAATTATTAAAGAAACAGCTAAAGATTATCAAGTTCAAAGACTACCTAAATATGTTTTTGAAACAGCTGCTTGTTTCCATCAATTTTATAAAAATTGTCGCGTTTTAACAGAAAACAAAGAGTTAAGTAATGCCCGATTAGGATTAGTATTAGCAACTAAAATTGTTTTAAAAAACACTTTAGACATAATGGGTATTTCTGCTCCTGAAAAAATGTAAATATGAATAATACTTATTTTTTATTAAGACATGGTGAAACCCCATATCAAACAGAAAAGAAAGGATTAATATATCCTTGGCCAGAACCATTTCCTGTATTTTTGACTAAAATGGGAGAAGCACAAGTAAAAAAAGCAGGAGAACAATTAAAAGATGAAAATATAGATTTGATTTTTTCTTCAGATATTACTAGAACCAAACAAACATCTGAAATTGTTTCTCAAGAAATTGACGTAAAACCAATTTTTGATATTCGTCTTAGAGAAATTAATTATGGTGATTATAAAGGGAAACCTATTAAAAATTATAGAAAAGACTTTCCTAATTCTAAACAAAGATTTTTTAAAAAACCAAAAAATGGAGAGTCGGGTCTAGAAATAGAAAAAAGATTACTTGATTTTTTTAATGAAATTGATAAAAAATATAAAAATAAAAATATCTTAATAATAAGTCATCAAGGCCCATTACACATATTAGAAGGATCATTAATTGGGATAAAAGAAGAAGAACTTCTAGAAAAGAACAAAGCTTATCCTTTAAAAGTAGGAGAGTTTAAAAAATTAAAATGCTAATAATATGAATATCAATTTTCCAGAAATAGAAAACAAAATTTTAAAGTTTTGGAAAGAAAAAAGAATTTTCGAAAAACTAAGAGAAAAAAACAAAGGTAAAGAAACTTGGTCATTTTTAGATGGTCCGATAACTGCTAATAATCCTATGGGAGTTCATCATGCCTGGGGTAGAACGTATAAAGATTTATTTAGAAGATATAAAGCCATGAAAGGAATAGATGAAAGATATCAGAATGGATTTGATTGTCAGGGATTATGGGTAGAAGTTGAAGTTGAAAAAGAACTTGGATTCAAAGATAAAAAAGACATAGAAAAATATGGCATAGGAAAGTTTGTTCAAAAATGTAAAGAAAGAGTTTTAAAATATTCAGAAATTCAAACCAGACAATCAATTCGTTTAGGACAATGGATGGATTGGAATAATTCTTATTTTACAATGTCAGATGAAAATAATTATACTATTTGGCATTTCTTAAAAAAATGTAAAGAAAAAGAACTTCTATATAAAGGAAGAGATGTTGTGCCTTGGTGTCCTCGTTGTGGAACAGCAATTTCTCAACATGAGATATTGACTGAAGAATATAAAGAAATAAACCATAAGGCAATCTTTATAAAATTACCAGTCAAAGAAGAAAAACAAACATTTTTTCTTGCTTGGACAACTACTCCTTGGACCTTGCCTGCTAATGTGGCTTTGGCAGTCCATCCAGATTTAGAATATGTGAAAGTGAGAAATGAGCAAAAAGAAATATTTATCTTGCTAAAAGAAAAAGCTGAAATTATTGAAAATGGAGAGATTATAGAAACATTTAAGGGGAAGAAGCTAGAGGGGATAAAATATCAAGGGATGGGGTTTGATAATTTTTCAGAAGTAAAAGAAGTTCTTAAAGGATATGAGCATAAAGTTATTTTATGGGATGAAGTAAATATTGAAGAAGGGACAGGAGTTGTTCATATTGCTCCCGGATGTGGACAAGAAGATTTTCAATTAAGTAAAGAATTAAAAATCCCAGTAGTAAATCCTACTAATGATGAAAGTAGATATAGAGAAGGGTTTGATTATCTTACAGGCAAACTAGTAACAGAAGTGAATGATTTAATATTTGAAGATTTAGAAAAACAAGGATTTGTTTTCAAGATAGAAGATTATACTCATCGATATCCAACTTGTTGGAGATGTAAAACAGAATTGATTTTTAGATTAGTAGATGAATGGTATATTTCTATGGATAAGATAAGAGATGATCTGATAGAAAATGTTAAAAAAATAAAATGGATTCCAGAATTCGGTTTAAGTAGAGAATTAGATTGGTTAAAAAATATGCAGGATTGGCTTATTTCTAAAAAGCGTTATTGGGGCTTAGCTCTTCCGGTTTATGAATGTTCTAAATGTGGTAATTTTGAAGTAATTGGATCTAAAGAGGAGCTAAAGGAAAAAGCAGTTGAGGGATGGGATAAGTTTGAAGGTAATTCTCCTCATAGACCATGGGTTGATAATGTTAAGATTAAATGTCCTAAATGTGGAGAAACAATATCTCGTATTCCAGATGTAGGCAATCCTTGGTTAGATGCGGGCATTGTTTCTTTTTCTACCCGTAAGTATTCTTCTGATAAGGATTTTTGGAAAAAATGGTTTCCATCAGATTTTATTTCTGAATCTTTTCCAGGACAGTTTAAGAATTGGTTTTATTCTTTAATAGTTATGAGCCAAGTTTTGGAAGAAGTTCCTCCTACAAAAACAATTTTTGGATATGCTACAGTTGTTGATGAAAAAGGAGAAGAAATGCATAAATCAAAAGGAAACGCTATTTGGTTTGATGATGCAGTGGAGGAAATAGGGGCAGACGTTATGAGATGGATGTATGCCAAGCAAAATCCAGTTTCTAATTTAAGATTTGGATATAATGTTGCTCAAGAAATAAAAAGAAAACTTCTAGTTTTATGGAATAGTTATACATTTTATAATACATATGCTTCTGAAATAGAATCCTGTTCGGGTGTCCCAAATCCTAAAAACATTTTAGATAAATGGATTTTATCTAAATTAAATAATTTAATAGAAAAAGTTACAAAGTCTTTGGATATTTACGATACCTATAAAGCAAGTTTAGTTATTGAGAATTTTTTTATAAATGATTTATCTCTCTGGTATATTAGACGATCCAGAAAAAGATTTCATTCCACAGATGAATCCCAGGATGCTGTTTCTACTTTATATTTTGTTCTTTTAAGTTTGGATAAATTAATCGCTCCTATAATGCCATTCTTTGCAGAAGAAGTTTATCTAAAATTAAAAACAAAAGATATGCCAGAATCAATCCATTTGTGTGATTGGCCAAAATCAGAAAAAGAACTTATAGATTTAGAATTGGAAAAAGATATGGACAATATAAGAAATGTAGTGGCTTTAGCACTTTCTGAAAGATCTAATTCTGGTATAAAAATTAGACAACCTCTTTCTTCATTAAAAATTAATTCTAATGAAGCAGAAGAAAAGATTAAAAATAACCAGAGCCTATTAGAACTTATTAAAGATGAGTTAAATGTGAAAAATATAATTTTTGATTCAAAAATAAAGAAACAAATAGAATTAGATACAACAATTACAGAAAAATTAAAACAAGAAGGAAATCTTAGAGAGATTGTCAGACAAATTCAAAATCTTCGTAAAAAATTAGGATTTACACCTAAAGATAAAATTATAATTTATACAGAAGGAGAATGGGATGGGTTTTTAAAAGAGAATAAAAAAAATATTCTTCTTAGTACTAAGGCTGAAAATATTAAAGAAGTAATACCAGATGAAATATTAGATTCTAAAAAGACAATGAAAATAAATGAAAAAGAGATTCATTTAGCTATTAAAAAGGTCATCTAAAATAACCATAATATAAAAATTATGGAAAAACCAAAAAATAACTTTTTTGGGGAGAAAAAATATATTTCCCGTTTAGAACTAAGGCAAAAATTGAGAAAAGCTCCTTCTAAATTTCCCAGTTCAAGTAGGAGATATACCAAACAAGAGAGAGTAAAAATGGAAAAAGAGATGTTTGGCAATAGATATGGAAAATATATTACTCCTCGAGAATATAAAGATAAAATTAAGAGATTAGAAAAAGAAAGATATAACACCAGAAAAATAAGTGAGAGAATAGAAATAAATAAAAAGATTAAATTTTTAGAAAATTTAAAAGAACTTTAAAATTAATGTTTACTTATTTTAGAACAAAGGCATTTTTTCTAAAAGAAAAAGAATATGGGGAAGATAGTAAGATTTTTGATGTTTTTACAAAGAATTTTGGGAAAATAAAGGTTTTTGGTAAAGCTATTCGAAAAGTTAAATCAAAATTAAGAGCAGGTACAGAAATTTTTTCTGTTTCTGAAATTGAATTTATACAAGGAAAGATCCATAAAACTTTAACAGATGTAGTTTTAATTGATAAATTTGAAAATCTAAAGATAAATAATAATAAATTTCAAATTGTTTCTAAAATTAGTAAAGATTTAGAAAAATTAGTTCATGGTGAGGAAAAAGATAATAAAATCTGGGAATTGTTAGAGAAAACCTTTCGAAGATTAAACACGAATGCAAAAATTAGTGATTGGCAATTAAAAATAATTTATTACTTTTTCTTTTACAATTTAATTTCTATTTTAGGATATAAGCCCGAACTTTATTATTGTCATATTTGTCATAAAAAATTATCCAAAGAAAATATTTATTTATTTTCTAAAAAAAACGGAATAATATGTGAATCTTGTTTTCAAAAAATGAACAAGATAAAAAAGAAAGAGTACTTAAATATAAACATAAATAGTATAAAAATTTTAAGAATCATTCTTAAAAAAGATTGGAAAACATTACAACGTTTAAAAATAAAACAAGAAGATAAAGATAATCTTAATAATCTTTTAAATTAACTAAACAAAAATATGCCTAAAAATTTTTTAGTAATTTCTATTATAGTTCTTCTCTTAATATCTGGATTAATAGGTCTTTGGTATTTTCAAAGAAATAATTATTCAAAAGAGATATTAAAAATTGAGATATTAGGACCAGAAATTGCACAAGCGGGAGAAGAGATAGAATATCTAGTAAGGTATAAAAATAATGGAGATGTTGTTTTGGAAAGTCCAGAGCTTGTTTTTGAATATCCAAAACATTCTATTGTTGGGGATAATGGAGCATTGAGAGTAGCTGAAAAGGTAGAGGATGTTTATCCTGGACAAGAAAAAAGTTTTAGGTTTAAAGCAAGATTATTAGGAAAAGAAAATGAAATAGTAATCGCAAATGCTTGGTTAAATTATCAGCCTAAAAACTTGAAAGCACGTTATGAATCAAAAACAAGTTTTAGTACTCAGATTAAATTTGTCCCTTTAACTTTTGAGTTTGATCTTGCATCAAAAATAGAAACAGGACAAAAACTTAATTTTTCTCTAAATTATTTTTCAAATTTTGATTGCGAACTTTCTGATTTAAAAATAAAACTTGCTTATCCAGATGGATTTTTATTTGAAGATTCTACACCCCAATCTTTGGATGAGACAGAATGGTTAATTCCGTTGCTTAACCAAGCAAGCGGGGGGAGAATAAAAATATTAGGGGATATTGACGGAGAAACAGGAGATCAAAAAGTTTTTAAAGCAGAATTAGGAACGAATATAGATGGAGAATTCGTTACCTTAAAGGAAACCGCTCAATCAATTCAAATTATTGAACCAGCTATTTATATATCTCAGATAGTAAATAATTCTCCTGATTATATTGCTAACCCAGGTGATTTGCTTCATTATGAGATTTTCTTTAAAAACATAGGCAGACAATCTTTCACCAAGAAATTTTTATTAGTCAAATTAGATGGTGATGCATTTGATATAGAAACTCTTCGTTCAGATAAAGGAGAGATTGGGCCAGGAGATAATTCTATAATTTTTGATTGGAAAAATATATCAGAATTAAGTTTTCTGGATGCAGGGGAAGAAGGTAAAGTTGAATTTTGGGTAAAGGTAAAAGAAGAAGAATTTAATGGTCAATCAACAAATTTAGTTTTAAAAAACTCAGTAATAATTAGTGAAGCAGAAAAAGATTTTGAAATAAAACTTAATTCAAAATTAACTATTTTACAAAAAGCTTATTTTCAAGAAGAATTTTTTGGAAATTCTGGACCATTACCTCCTAAAGTTGGAAAATCAACAACATATACAATTTTGTGGCAAGCTAGAAATTATTCAAATGATCTTAATAATGTAAAAGTTAAAGCAACTCTTCCTTCAAATGTAAAACCTACTGGCAAATTTTTCCCAGAAGATTCTAAGTTTACTTTTGATTCAGTAAGTAAAGAAGCAATTTGGAATATAGGAAGCATAGAAGCCTATCAAGGCATGGGAGACATTCCTTTAACCTTAGCTTTTCAAGTTAGATTAACCCCGAATGAAAATCAAATAGGAGATACAGCTGTATTAGTAGGAGAAGCAGAAATAATAGGACAAGATAAATTTACTCAAGACATATTAAGTTCTAGTTATTCAGAGATTGATACCAGTTTGCCAGAAGATGAAGGCGTAGGATTGCAACAAGGAATTATAATTAATAATTAATAAATATATGGACTTAAACAAAAAAGTTATTTCTCTTTGTAAAAGGAGAGGATTTATATTCCCATCTTCAGAAATTTATGAAGGAATTGGAGGTGTTTATGATTTTGGACCTTTAGGAGTAGAATTAAAAAACAATATCAAAGAAGCCTGGAGACAAGAAATGATTTTAAAACATGATAATATAGTGGGGCTAGATGCAAGTATTTTAATGAATCCAAGAGTTTGGCAAGCATCTGGGCACTTAAGTGCTGGTTTTGCAGATGAGTTATTAGAATGTAAAAAATGCCGTAAACGTTTTAAAGCAGACGAGATTAAAGAAAATAAATGTCCTGAATGTGGAGGAAAATTAGCAGAACCAAAAAAGTTTAATTTAATGATGAAAACATTTATAGGTCCTGTTGAAAATAAAGCATCTATAACTTATCTTAGACCAGAAACATGTCAGGGTATTTATATTAATTTTCTAAATGTTTTGAACTCTATGCGATTAAAGCTTCCTTTTGGTATGGCTCAGATAGGAAAATCATTCAGAAATGAAATAAATCCTAAGAACTTTATTTTTAGAACTAGAGAATTTGAACAAATGGAAATGCAGTGGTTTTGTAATCCAAAAGACGCTGATAAATATTTTGATTACTGGAAAGAGGAAAGAATAAGATGGTATGAAAGGTTAGGAATAAAAAAGGAAAATTTAAGAGCAGTAGAAATTCCTGAAAAAGATAGAGCTCATTATGCTAAAAGGCAGGTAGATATAGAATATCATTTTTCTTTTGGCTGGGGAGAGATAGAAGGGATTCACAATAGGGGGGATTGGGATTTAAAAAATCATTCCCAGCATTCAGGTAAAGATTTAACTTATACAGAAGAAGATGGCTCTAAATATCATCCCTATATTATTGAAACTTCAGTTGGAGTAGGACGTTCTCTTTTTGCTTTTTTAAATGAAGCATATCAAGAGGTGAAAGGAGGAAGGACAACTACAACAAAATCAATAAAAGAGACAGAAGTTGTATTAAAATTTCCAAAATCTTTAGCCCCAGTTAAAGTTTTAGTTTTACCATTAGTTAAAAATAAACCAGAAATAACTAAAAAGGCGAAAGAAATTTATCAAATGTTAAAATCTAGTTTCATGTGTCAGTATGATGAAGTTGCTTCAATTGGAAAAAGATATAGAAGGGGAGACGAAATAGGAGTATTATATGCAGTTACTATTGATTTTGATACTTTAAATGACAACAGTGTTACTCTTCGTGATCGGGATACAATGAAACAGGAAAGAATAAAAATAAAAGATTTAATAAGCATTCTAAAGACTAAAATAAATGTATAAAAAAACAATTTTAAGAAATGGGATAAGAGTTATAACTATTCCTATGAAAAATACTAAAACAGTAAATGTTTTAGTATTAATAGGAACTGGTTCTAAATATGAGACTAAAGAAATAAATGGTATTTCTCATTTTTTAGAACACATGTTTTTTAAGGGAACTAAAAAATATCCTACTGCATTAAAAGTCGCTGAAAGATTAGACAATATAGGCGGAGTGTATAATGCTTCTACTTCCAAGGAATTTACTGGATTTTGGGCAAAAGTTGGAAAAGAACATTTTGATTTGGCTGTTGATTGGATATCAGATATTTTATTAAATTCAAAATTTGAAGAGAAAGAGATTAAAAGAGAAAAAGGAGTTATTATTGAGGAATTTAATATGTATTTGGATAAGCCAACAAGCTATATAAGCGACTTATGGGAAAAATTACTTTATGGAGACCAACCTGCAGGATGGCTAATTCTTGGGACAAAAGAAAATATCTTAAAATTTAGGAGAAAAGATTTTCTAAATTATTTTAAAAAATATTATTTGACTAAAAATATAGTTATTTGTATTGCTGGTAATTTTGATAATAAAATAGCAATTAAAAAGGTTAAAAAACATTTTGATAAATTGAAGAAAGGAGAAAATCCGAAAAAAATAAAAACTATTGAAAACCAAAAGAATCCAAAAACATTAATTTATTATAAGAAAACAGATCAAACACACCTTTGTTTAGGAGTAAAAGGATATAACTTATTTGATTCTGAAAAGTATGCTCAAATAATTTTATCCGTAATTTTAGGAGCCAATATGAGTTCTCGTTTATTTACTCTAATAAGAGAAAGAAAAGGACTTTGTTATTATATTAAAACATCTTCTGACAGTTCAACTGACACAGGATATCTTGTCACTCAAGCAGGAATACCTCATAGAAACGTAGAACAGGTTATAAAATTAATTATTAGAGAATATAAAAAAATAAAAACAAGGAAAATAACAGAAAAAGAATTGCAAAAAGCAAAAGATTATTTGAAAGGAACTACAAATTTAAAATTGGAATCTTCTGACTTTCAAGCATCATTCTATTCTTTTGAAGAATTACTTACTAATAAAATTTTGACACCAGAACAAAAATTTGCCAAACTTGATAAAGTTAGTATAAATGATATTCAAAAAGTAGCTAAAAATATTTTTAGACCAGAAAAATTAAATTTAGCAATCATAGGTCCTCATAAAAATAAGTTAAAATTTGAGTCTTTATTAAAAATTTAACTAATAATTATATGAACCAAGAATCAATATTAAATATTAGTTGGGGAACAATTTTTAAAATTTGTATAGCTATAATTTCTCTTTATATCCTTTATTTGATTAGAGACATTTTTGTTTGGTTTATTTTTGCTTTTGTTATATCTATATTGTTTAATTTCTTGATTGATTTCTTTGAAAAGAAGAGAATACCTAGAATAGTAACGGCAATATTTTTGTATTCTACGATATTTCTTATTTTAAGTTTTTTTATTTATAAAATGACACCAATGTTTTTATCTGAAATTAAAGAATTTAGCCAAAATGTTCCAACATATTTTAAACAAATTTCTCCTGTCCTTGAAAAATTTGGCATTCAAATTACAGAAGACACAAGATCCTTTACTTCTAACTTAGAAATTGTGTTAAGCAGAACGGGTCAAAATATTTTTAATGCCTTATTTGTAGTTTTTGGTGGAGTTTTTTCAACGATGTTTATTATCTCTTTGGCATTTTTTATTTCTTTAGAAAAAGGATTGTTGGAAAAAATACTAATTACTTTTTCTTCTATTAAACATCATAAATATCTCCGTCATCTTATAGAAAGATCAAAGAAAAAAGTAGGAGCTTGGTTTATATCTAGAATAATTGGAATGCTTTTTGTAGGAGTATTAACTTACTTTGTTTTAAAGATTTTTAATGTTAATTATGCTTTTATTTTAAGTTTATTAGTTGCTATTTTTGACTTTGTCCCAATGATAGGTCCTATTTTAGGAGGATTAATAGTAGTTTCCATTGTTGCCTTAACTTCTACCCTCCAAGCATTGTTTGTCTTAGTAGCATTTATTATTATTCAAATATTAGAAGCAAATCTTTTATTGCCTTTACTGTTTAAAAAGTTTATAGGTATACCTCCTTCCTTAGTCTTAATATCTTTGGTTGTGGGAGGAAAACTCTGGGGTGTACTGGGAGCAATATTAATTATTCCTTTGGTTGGTATTATTTTTGAAGTTTTGACTGATTATTTAGAAAACTTAAAAAAAATAGAAGAGAAGGATCAAGAAGTTACCATACTCTAATTTTATATGTCTAGTTTGTATATCGTGAGTACTCCCATAGGGAATTTAAAAGATATTTCTATCAGGGCTCTTGAAACTTTCAAGAGTGTTGATTTGATTTTATGCGAAGATACTAGAGTTACTCAAAAATTATTAAACTATTTTGATATAAAAACAAAAACCCTATCTTATCACCAACATTCAAAGTTAAAGAAGGTAGAATTTATATTAGATTTATTAAAAGAAGGACAAAACTTAGCTTTAGTTTCAGATGCTGGTACTCCCGGGATATCAGATCCAGGCAATCAATTAATAGAACAAATTTTTAATCAATTAGAAGGAGTAAAAATAATACCTATCCCTGGGCCATCAGCTTTAATAACTCTAGCCAGTATTTCAGGTTTTCGAATGGATAAGTTTGTTTTTTTAGGATTCCCTCCTCAAAAAAGAAAAAGAAAAAAGTTTTTTGAAGAAATGCTTGAATATCTATCAAAGCATCCAGTAATTTTTTATGAGTC
>Ga0272441_10015445_pt1 | contig 10691 bp, 11 predicted proteins | sample SSMProp6N_FD_193582 | JGI IMG/M metagenome (GOLD analysis project Ga0272441, IMG submission 193582) | Marine sediment archaeal communities from Little Sippewissett salt marsh, Falmouth, MA, United States - SSM-Prop-6N | ecosystem: Environmental > Aquatic > Marine > Wetlands > Sediment ...
GCATTGTCTCCAATACCAAGCCCCGGAGATGGCTTTGCGACAGGGTGTTCTATTGCCGCAGATGGTCTCCAGCACCAAGCCCTGGAGATGGCTTTGCACGTAGTTCAGATTCAACGGCACGGCCAGCAGATCAGAGAAGGATCGGCATGAGCTGTCTCCAGCACTAAGCCTTGGAGATGGCTTTTGTCCGTAGGGTTGTATAGTGACGGTCTCCGATTCCAGGCCTCGGAAATGGCTTTGCAGTGTCAGGAGGATCGGAACCGGCGGCACGTCGAGTATGTATCTCCAATACCAAGCCCTGGAGATGGCTTTGCAACAAGAGGGGGCGGTCTCCGGCACCATGCCCCGGAGAAGGCTTCGCAACGAAAGCGGTAGAACCGCGACCGATCCTCATCGTGCGCTGCCCTTGCAATGCGCCCCTCAGGATGTCTCCAACATCCAGCCTTGGAGATGGCTTTGCAACAGCTTTCGTGTCGCGAGCGGCAACGTCCACGACTAGGTCTCCAACATCCAGCCTTGGAGATGGCTTTGCAACGCGGTATGCTGCGAAGCGCACTTCTATTGTCTCCAACATCCAGCCTTGGAGATGGCTTTGCAACCTGAGGTTTGCAACCATTGAGCAGTACGAGCATTTGTCTCCAGCACCAAATCCTGGAGATGGCTTTGCAATGCCGAACAACCTGTCTCCAGCACCAAACCCTGGAGATGGCTTTGCAACGCCTCAACAAGGTTACGATTAGCGCACCCGGATAGCTGTCTCCAGTACCAAACCCTGGAGATGGCTTTGCAACACACGTCCTCGGGGACCTTCGCCTCGACGAGTTCCTTGTCTCCAGTACCCAAACCCTGGAGATGGCTTTGCAACAGCCTAACCCCTAACCCCCCTTCCCATCAGAATCCGGGGGCGAGGTTTCGAGCGCGGCCTGCAACCTAGCTACTCGTGACTGTATCTTCTTCGGGGTCAGGCTGAAACGCCCGTACCACGCGGCTTCCGGAACCGCGAACGCAACCGGGGTTTCCGGGATCACCCCCGCGCTCGCAAAGCCGTACAGGTTGCGAGAAGCGTTCGCATCCTGGTCCATGACCCTCCCACATCCAGGACACTCCTGCATCAAAGCAACACCTTCCCCCTTCTTCTTCCTACGCAACTTGCCACACACCGAACATTTCCGGGTGGTGTTACCTGCCGGGGCTAAATGTACCTGGACCCCTTCACGCGAACAGGTCGATAGTAGTATCCGTCGCAACTCGCCGGGGGCTGCTAGGCTGTGTGGACCAGTAGCCTCTTCCTTGTCCTCGCCTGCCTCGGCCTTCTTCTTGATCTTCGCGATATCGAACTTCTCGATGACGACATTCTTGTACCGCTGAGAAATCCAAGCAACCCAGTGGCAGTACCAGTTCTTCCGCCACTCCACGAGGTAACGCTTAGCATCGCGCTCCCATTGGTACAGGTGCCGTTCCTTTGCCCGCCACTCGGTCAGATATGCAGGACATCCCTCCCACTCTCGCACTGCACGAGCTAACCGAGCCTGCGAATCCCAAGACGCAAGCGTAGCGAACGTCTCCGCTTGTTCCTTGTGTTTCCCCTCGCGAAGAGCCGCGAGCAGTTGGTCCTTCACTGCGTTGAAGCGACAACGCCGAATGGACTGCAAATCCGAAACCAGACGGTCGCCTTCCGCGAACCAGTGCGGCAACGCGACCTCATAGTGCCGGTCCCCGTCATACAACACAGCCACCCGAATGCCGCCGTCATCCGTTGAACGCCACCCGACATCCAGACCTACCGCCTTAGGTAGGGCCTTAGTCGTAGGCTTGACCAAGGCCTGCTTAGTCAGGGAGGCCCCAGGAGTTTGCACCGTAACACAGACGGCCCATACCGCCCGAACCCCTTGGATCCTTCGGGTAACGTCGATCCGCTTTATCCGCGCTCCTTCGGGCAGGTGCCGATGCCAGCACACGGGGAAGGTCGCCCAGACCGGTTCACGGCCACCCTTACCTTTGCTACCCACACGAATCCACAACAGACCGTGACGCGAAGTCCGGCGATTGCTACCCCAGTCGTCCCGGATCTCCAGACGAGCCATGGTATGGTTGCAGCCTAGCAATTCTGCATAGGTCATACCGCCCTGGATCTGGACAGCGATATGTCCCCTCCCCTCCCAACGGCGGAATTTGGGTGGTGGTCCTTTGCGGGAGATGCTGGCATCTGCTACCTGATAATTCCCCCAGTACAGACCCTGCGCGATGAACTCCGCTCGCTTCCGCTTGGCCGCATCGCCGTGGACAGCATCATTCTCGTTGATCGCCTTCGTAACAGAGGCAACCTGTGCTGGCGTCATCCTCACCAACTCCGTCGCGGTCTTCTTCTTCTTCTTCGCGGTCTTCTTCTTCTTAGAGTCTCGTCCAATAGCCTTTACCGCAGCAGCGCGGACATCCTCCAGTGTATCCGTAGCGGCTTTCAGCGCGGCTAGCGCGTCTGCAACAGCCGGACTGGACTTGCGACGACGCTTCCCCTTTTTGCGGAACTCAGCAGCCCGGTCGTCACTATCTGAGTCCCGCAAGACATGGTACCGCGCAAGGGCCTCCTCCTCTACACGGAGCGCCTCCGCAACTTCCGGAACCACGGCAAGGGCTGCATGGAAACCCTTGCGACGAGCCCGCTCGATCTCCACGAGTTCGTTTGAGTATCGATGGACGAGCCACATCTGCTCATCCACCAACTCCGCACCGCTGGACGGAGGAAGCAGACCATAACGATACACTCTCGACGTTGTTGGCTGTGTGCTGCGGTGGAATGCCATGGTTTTCTCCTCAGGTTAGTTACAGAAATCGCACCTCTCGGATCACTCCCCTGTATAGTGACGTAAGCGCGTACTTCTGCACGAAACGATGCTTTTTCCAGATTTTTTTTTCTCAGCGTGGGATCGGTAAAACTAGAGGGGCTCCTGCATGTCCTCCTTCGAGGTAGGTGTCCCCTCCTCTTGTTTCGATGCTATCACCGTCAGGCGGATCCCCTCCGCAAGGCCTTCGAGGATATCAGGGATAGCCATGTGATCTTCGTCGTGGTCGTCCTCGTACAACCTGACCAGCTGACAAACCTCGGTGAAGGTCGCTCCCAGGTCGTGGCTGAGAAGGTGGAGGAGGAATCCGCTCCTGGCGTAGGTCTCCCCGGCATCTTCAGGAAGGTCGTCGCGATAGATCCCGTTCCGATGGGTGTTGCGGTAGAAGCGGATCATCATTGGTTCCTTTGGTCATCACCGGGAAGACCCCGGTGGGTTTGAAGAAACGGAAGACCTCCCAGAACACAGGTGTGGTCCAGTAGCTGCCCTCCTCATCCAGTTCAAACAGACCATGCTCTGTCCAGGCATCGATCTGATCCGACATCCTCTCGATATCCTCAGGCTTCAGAGCGTCTTCGCAGTAGATAGCCACGAAGTCCTCCCAGGTACCTAGGGGAACACGAGGCCGTGACTTATCGTGGAAGTGGACCACTTCCAATAGCGTGGCCACTAGATCGACGCTCTTACAGTTATGGGCGTGAGCCGCTAAGGCCTTGTCACGGAAATCCTCATAGCTATCGAAGTTGTCCTCAATGCTTTTAAGGGCCTTATCCTGTGCGGCTGAGCCCTTGATATTTCGCGCAGCTGTGTAGTCCTCGAAGGTATCTACGGTCACCCCGGCCTTGAGAAGATTCGCCATCGTTTTTAGTAGGCGCTGGGCACCAGACGAAGTCCTCGCAGGGGGAAGAGGCCCAGGTATCTCTTGGGCCTTCACGTAGAGTCCGTTCGCTTTGTTCACCCAACCGTAGCTAAGCATCTTCTGAAGTGCGTCCTCTACCTCCTCTAGCGGTTTACCAGCCCTACTCGCGATGACACGAGACGAGTTGTGAGCAGTAGGGTCTATACAATCACTGATGGCCCGTAGAGGTGATCCAAGAGCGAAGTCTTGGCGAATCTCGGTAAGGTAGCCCTGGACCGTCCGTACTGCCAAGTCTTTGATCCAACCTCGGTTTTGCATGTAGGTGTGGAACTTCCTTGCAGTGTAGTCAGGATGTCTCCGCATCCCCTTAGCAAGGGCTCCGCAGTACTTCTCAAACACTTCTGCCTTAGCCATTTCGCCAACACCGTCGTCGTAAGGATCTACTCAGGTTCCTTTGTTTAGTGGCGTATCGGCAAGAAGGCGGTCCATTTCCTCGTCTTTTCTCCGCGAAAAGTAGTTAGCGACTTCGGTAAGAAACTTGAACCTCTCCCTTGGAGAAAGGCCGCTTACAAGGGGTTCTACAAACGAACCGAGTTGCTGGGCCACTTTGAAGTAAGACACCACAATCTCACCGGACTGGCGAGGCTTGGATGATACGTCGCTATCGCTATCGGTAGCTGCCATGACTTCGTCTCCTCCTTCTTCCTGCTTGGATAGGTCGTCCTTGGGTAGGGCATCCATCTGGTCTAAGCGCAGATGTACCGCTTGGCGAAAGTTGTCGTAAGATCCAAATAACGAGGCCCAGTGCTGCACCTGGGGGTCTTTCTCAGGTAGATCTCGTCCAAAACGTTCCACCGCTAGCTTGATGGTCGCTATGCGACGGCTATGGCCTTTGAATGAGAAGGTCTGGCCTACCGCCGAATACACGTCGTTGCCTTCGACCCAGATCCACCCGAGGTCTACGGCTTCGCGCAAGGCGCTACCCAGACCTTCAGGACTATGGAGTCGAGAGCGGGTGCCGATACGGAACACACGCAGCCGTGCCTCGATTTGGGTTAGGGTGGCACTTCCCTCAAAGCCCACAGCTGATAGCACTCGAAGGCACGTCATGTACGGTGGACTTTTTAGCCTCCGCCGGAACCGATCATAGACCAGTTGCGACACGTTGACATTCGGATCTTCACGCAGAGCCTCAGCCAGTTCGCGGCGGTTTAGGTGTAAAATCTCGCCGTCAGTAAGCACACGGGAGCCTACCATCTCTGATTCCAACGCGGACGCGAGACGCACAGAGAGATAATCTCTCAGGGGATACACGGGATAGTTCGAGGGAGTGGATCCTCCACACGCAAAGCATTTCATCCGCTCACGCGAACGTTTGTGGAACTCCGACTTGTTCGACAGATACACTCCGTGTCCACAATCCAGGAGGACTATACCCGCTTCACCTGCCTTGAAAGTCTTACGACGTAAGAAACTCGGGTGCCCGGAGCATAGGGCCATAATCCGAGAAAGGGTCGCATCGGAGATCATCCCTTCATGGTAATTGACGACGCTGACCCGCCCCCTATCTACATAGGTGCCCTTTTCTTTGAAGGTACGAACCGGCTCGGTAACGGTGCAGACCTCTTCGCCTAGGGAAGTACGTCGAAGCGCACCCTCCGGGCTACTTGTAACAAGGTCTGCCTTCGTCAGCCGACCTAGCATCTCTTCGATGGCGTCGAGGAATGGGTAGAAGCCTAGAGCGAAGTACCGCGCACTGAGGATCTCGGAGGAGATCCATTGTCCGGGCGAGAAGGCCCAAAGCAAAGCCAGACAGTAGGGATCGTCCCTTACCATGGACGCTCGAATACCTGCGGGATGATCGGATTTCACGTCTTCGTCCTCCTCTTCTACAGTGACGCTATGCGGGGCACCGGACGAAGTTCTTGCAGGGGGAAGAGGCCCAGGTATCTCTTGAGCCATCACATAGAGTCCGTTCGCCTTGTTTACCCAACCGTAGCGCAGCATCTCCTGGAGTGCGTCCTCTACCTCCTCTAGCGGCTTACCAGCCCTACTCGCGATGACACGAGACGAGTTGTGAGCAGTAGGGTCTATACAATCACTGATGGCCCGTAGAGGTGATCCAAGAGCGAAGTCTTGGCGAATCTCGGTAAGCCATTCATGCACAGGGCGTCCTGCCCATGTCTCCGGCTCGAATCCAAATTGCCGTCGAGGGAAGCTAACAGCTAGGTCGAAACGGTATGCAGTTCCTACACCACCTCTGTCACCGTGGTTAGGCACCCAGTAGAAGGTGAAGACTCGGCCACAGATCGCTTCACGGATCTCCTCCAACGCCTCCTCACGAGTCTCTTGATTATAGAACCGTGCTGTGAGTCTGGTGTGCCACTTGTAGATACTATCCCTGGTTTTGCGGAAGACTTCTTCGTCGCCGCTCCTGAGGCTCGTGTAATGCTCCAGGAACAGGGAGGGTTTCAGAGCTACGGCTAGCATGAAGGTTAGGCCTTGGGTGAAATACCAGTTCTTGTACCTCTTGCTATAACAAGCCTCGGGTTCCAACCAACGGCACACCCCCTCTGGATCCACGAAACTCAGGCGGAGTGAGTTCCGCTCGTTACGTCCTAGCCCCACGTACGTGACAAGGCCTTGGATCTCCTGGGTCCGATCTTTGCGGGACATGACTAGCCTCGATTAAGATGCTTCTTGTGCGCGATCTGCTTGGCTTCCGGCGGAGTCCTCATGGCAATGGTGAATGCTCTTCGAACCTGCGGATCCGAATAGCCTGCTAGCAAACGAAACGCCGCCACGTAGTCCACAACCTGCGCGTGGACCGTCTCTTCGTGATCCTCTTGTAGTTGGTTAGTAGTTCTGTCGATCTGCACCTCGCAACTAGGGTCCGGCTCGTACTTGCCTGTCTGGAGGATCTTCACCACCAACTGCCCTAGCACCGTTAGCTTAACCAAGGTCGTAGGAACGCAGATCAATTCGCGTCGAGTCAGCCTAGTCAAGGTTGGCTTCAAACCGGCACGGGACTCCTTGTCGAGGTTTTCGTGGTTCAACAGGATCCAACGTTCCACGGCATTCAGTGGAGGCCCAACACTATCCCGAACCATGCGACCACACACAAAGCAGCGCATAGAGTCAGGGAGACGGTTCTTGTTAGTCTTCCAGGCTTCCTCCGGAGCATTGTGGCCGCACTCCAGCTGCACCTGCAAAGGTGTGTCATCAGCTTTGGATAAAGCCGTCCATCCTACTCTTCTGAGAATGTAAGGCCTTCCCGTTTTGTCGGTGCGACAAGTTGAAGGGAGCGGTGGGTGTCCTAGCCCAGGGATCTCTATCGGGTGACCATGGCGTTCGCTGATGCCCAGTTCTGTGATGACGAACCCCTTGGGTGTGCGTTCGAGGTGGCCTGACTCAACTAACCGTCGCACCCGCTGAGCCAACACACGGCGAGGTAGTTTGGTCCTCTGCTGGAGGACTTCTATCGGGACCGGTTCGTCGTGAAACTTTATCAAGAGGTCGGTACGCACAGTCCGTGTCCTACTGCATTTCTCGTAAATTGTATACCAATATGTACGATAAGTAACGAGCAGCGTCAAGCAAGAAACCCGAAACTAAAGGAGCCCCGGTTGCCCTACATCAACCGAGGCCCCCACCCGACCTCCACCGTGGAGGTCACACTGGCAACTAGTTCAGTGACGTAGGCGCTACAGGATCCCTCGGGCTTCCACCAATTCACTCAGGTCGTCCAAGGTCCACGCCCGTACGCCGCAGTAGCGGTCTCCCTCAGGGCAGGGCGGTGTAGCCCCTTCACGATGGCGATGCTTGCACGGTGGCAGCAGAAACTCCCCGATCATCGGATGGACCTTCCGGATTGCCTCCGCCTCCAGGACCGCCATCCGGAAGATCTCCTCCTGTGCGTTGAGGCACAACCTCATCCGCATCTTGTGCTTCATTGCGAGGAGCGTACCGGACTCCGTGTAGCGGATCTTCACTGCGTTCGGGAGTAGGTAGGCCATGTACTCCGCAGGGACCGACAGATTCCCCATTCCATTGATCTCGGCCCACAGATCTACCATCGTCTGGTGGTAGAGATCCTGGACCTCCTGGGGGCCTTTCTCGATCAGGGTAGGGGTGACGTAGTCCGGCTCCGTAGGAAAGGCCCTGGTGAGCATAGGACGGCTCCCTGGCGTCGTCCGGTGCCGCTGGTCCTGCGAGTCCGCAGTGTGAGAGATGCAGTGTCGGAACACGTACTGGATGTGGTTCATCGCCCGTGTAAGGGGATGGTGGGTATCCAGATTCAGGGCCTCCGAGGAGAAGGCTCGCATCACGGCTCCGATCCGTGCCTTAGCAGCTTCACGATCCCCCAAAGCGTGGTTCGGATGCAGCCGACAGCCGATCACCTCCCCAATAGCAGACACAAAGATCGCCTCTCCCTGGTTGGGCCAGTCGATCAGCTGGGAGGGAAGATCATCGTACTGGGTGGCTCGTGGGGTTCCATCCATCAGGGGATCTAACAAGAGGGGCTCCTCAGGTTCGCCGTCCGGAGGCCCTGCAACTTTGTCGAAGATCGCAGCGAAGGCCGGATCCCGTTCCAAGACAGCATCGACCATAGCCTGGACGACGGCACGGGACTCGTTCGGCGTGTCCTGCTGCATCGAGAAGGACGTGCGGTAATATCGCAGCAACGTAAGCGCCGAGACCGTGTGGTACATGTAGGTCGCCGCGCCGACAGGCAGTAAGTACCTCGCAACCTCCAGGGCCTTCTTGCGAATCGCAGGCCCTGCACTGTCCTTCCGACCGGGGAAGCGTTTGAGATAGGCCTCCGTTAGGGTAGGCATCAGGAGGTCTGCTAGCTGGGAGTACCGCTCCATCAGCATGGCGACCGTGCGGCAGTACCGCCGCCCCTGCTCTTCGGTATCAAAGGGAGGCACCACCACGTTCTCGGGCCGCACCTCGACATACCGTTGGCTGACCTGTTCCGAATTGTAATGGGGATGGGAGTGCAGGAAGGCCCAGGTGAACTGCCGCGAAATGCCGCTCAATGCGAACTGGAAATGCGCGTGTTGCAGTGTTGTATGATGGGTAGCGTCGAACACCGACGCAGCAAGGCCGTCCCGACGCTCTAAAGCCTTCGCCACCTTCATCGGGTCATCGAGATGCTCACCTCGCACCTCTTCGTCGGTGACGATCCCCTTCGAAGAGTAGCAGGTTCGAGCCGTGGCTACGCTGTTGTCGTAGGGGGTACGGAAGCTGTTGTGAAGGGTGACTTCGGGTCGGAACATGACCTTCCTTTCGGTGTTGTTTTCGGAACTAGTCTTTCTTGGCTGACTCTGACTTCTTCAGATTGCCACGCAGACGCCAAAACTCATCAGGCTCCACCATTTCAGCCGTGGCCCCTCGCTCCAAAGCATCGGCCACCTGCTTCTCCATCACAGCTTCTTCCGCCGCCCCAACGTGACCGCGAACGGTCTCAAGGTCAGGCCCCACTAACGCACCGGACGTAGCCTCGGCCACACACGTACTCCCATCGGGAGCAGTTACAAGGTAGCCCTTTCTCCCCTTCCCTAAATCGTGCGGTCCGTCAGCTTCGACCTCGGTCCCCAGGGCGTAGTGGCACGAACCTCCCATAACGAAAGGGTTGTAGGCCTCAGTCCAGATCTTCACCTTCTTTGTAGCTGGCATTGGCTCTCTTTCTAGGTCAGTCAGTCTCTTCGATAGTGACGGAGGACGCTGGTGCCCCTGCCTTTACTCGACGCATCAGCACCGCGACCAACGCATCAGCCACTTCGTTCTCGGGGTGGCCGTTGTGGCCCCGGATCCAGGTCCAGCTGACACGTTGTTTGTGGGATAGCACAAGTAGGACGCGCCAGAGATCATCGTTGGCTACGCCCTTCCATTCCTGCTCGATCCATCGGGTCATCCACTCCGTCATGCCCTTCACGAGGTATTGACTGTCCGAGAAGACCTCAACCCGCAGGCCTTCCTTCTTCAACGCCTCCAAAGCACGGATCGCTGCAACCAACTCCATTCGGTTGTTAGTGGTCTCCGCCTCAGCACCGCCGATACGCTTCTGGAAGGTCACGGTGAAAGTGTCGTCAGCATTTCTGGTGCCCCACTGAAGAACCGCCGCCCAAGCCCCTATACCACCGGGGTTCTTGAGGCACCCTCCGTCTGTGTAGATCCGTACCCGTTGCATGGATGTCCTTAGCTTCAATCACTCCACCACCGAAAGCACGGCCTTGCAGCAGACGATGCACGGCCCATCGTCCTTGGCATTGCCACTCCAACGCCACGCCCCTTCTGTGTTGTCGGAGTTCTTCATCCGGGTGACCCCCGGCACCTTCGCTCGCCCTGCGATCCACTCCAACATGTCACTGACGAGGCTTATGTCACTGGAGTACCGACGCACGGGCTTACCCATCTTCGCCGCCACACAGCGATTAAGTTCCTCAAGGTCAGGTTCAGCTTTAGCTTTGGCCATGTCTCGACTCCAGACTAAGGGTAGACAGACCGCCTGCGGGATCGCCACGGAGCATCACGTCCATAAGCTGTGGCGTACGGGCAGTCCTCGGGAGGGTCCGCACCTTCGAACATGCACGGCTGGTGAGCCTCTGGGTACTCGGGGCAGCAAGCGCACATGTACTCGCGATCAGTCGAGTACAGGCGGTCGCAGTCGATGATCTCCGGTTGCCCCTCTCCGATCTCCAAAGCACCAACCTTGAACCCCTCGAACTCCGCCAGCTTGGCCTTAGCTTCCTGGACGGAGTCGGCCTCGATGAACCACGTCTCTTCCTTCTCACCGACCAAGCAAGACCGGATCTGCTTATCGGTTAGAGGGCCTTCACGCGGTTCACCTTCGAGCCGGATGCCATAGCCATCTACGACGCGGTACTTTCGCACGGGGAGGTCGCCCATCGCTTCAGCGATGTAACGCAACACATGGATAGGCACTCGGATCAATCGCATCTGTTTCGTCTCCCTACAAGGTACCG
>Ga0272441_10015448_pt1 | contig 10689 bp, 4 predicted proteins | sample SSMProp6N_FD_193582 | JGI IMG/M metagenome (GOLD analysis project Ga0272441, IMG submission 193582) | Marine sediment archaeal communities from Little Sippewissett salt marsh, Falmouth, MA, United States - SSM-Prop-6N | ecosystem: Environmental > Aquatic > Marine > Wetlands > Sediment ...
GCTGGAAGCGGTACCATTTACAACCTGCGAGGGAGCGAGTCGCCGCCCGTACGTCGGGCGCCCTTTCCAGCCTCTGGATTTCACCGTGAGCGAGCCCGCCGTGCAGCATCGTGAGGCCGCGGGGATGCGGAGCGTCCGACTTATTCGGCCGTAGGGCGGTTGGCTTGCCCTGGTGCTGGTGCTGCTGTGCCTGCTGACGCTGGTGGACATGGCCGCCCCCTTCTTCCTGGGGCTGCTGTTTGACGATGTGTTCTCGCCCCCGGCCGGAGAGACCGGCAACTGGCGGTTGCTGGCCATCATCCTGCCCGGGATGGGGCTGATCTACGTCACCCGCAACTCGCTGTTCTACTCCAGCCGGATGCTCTCCCTGCGGATGAGCGAGGACCTGTGCTTCGATCTCCGCAAGCGGCTCTTTGAGCATCTCCAGCAGTTGAGCCTGCGGTTCTACAAGACGCACCAGCCGGGCAAGGTGAGCTCCCGGCTGATGGACGACACGTTCAAGATCCAGACGTTCATGCAGGACAAGCTGCCGACGCTCCTGCGGTATCTGCTGGAGTTCCAGGTTCTGCTGATCGTGCTCTACCTGGTGAACTGGCGGCTGGCCCTGGCGAGCACGATCGTGCTGCCGCTGCATCTGTGGATTTACCGCCGGTTCCGCAGGCCGATCCGGCAGAGCCACTCCGAGGCGCAGGAGAGCCTGGCGGTGGCCCATGGCAGCATCGTTGAGAAGTTCCTCGGGATGGAGGTGGTCAAGGGATTCTCCGCCGAGGAGCGCGAGTCGAGGACCTTCAAGGAGGCGATCGACGCCAGTCGCCAGAGCAAGATCCGTTCGCAGCGGTTTCACTTCATGCAGAAGGTGGCGGCGGATCTGCTGGTGGGCGTGGGAACGGTCATCCTGCTCGGCTACGGCGCCTGGGAGGTGTACCGCGCGCAGATGACCGGCGGGGCGTTCCTCATGTTCTTCATGTACGTGCGGATGCTCTATCCGGCGGTGCTGGAGGTGATCAGCGGGGCCGGGCATTTCTCCAAGGCGACGGCGAGCGTCGATCGCGTCTTCGAGATGCTCGACGAGCCGGCCGCCGAGCTGGTCGGCCGCGGCGAGGGCGTCGTCGAGCTGTCGGAGCTGGACGGCCGGATCGAGTATGCCGGCGTCTGTTTCTCCTATGACGATGACAGCCCGCTCATTCTGGATCACGTGAGCTTCCAGATCGAGCCGGGCGAGCACGTGGCCATCACCGGTCCCAGCGGCTCCGGCAAGAGCACGCTCATCAGCCTCCTTCCCCGCTTCAACGATCCCACCGCCGGACAAGTCCGCATCGACGATCGGTCGGCCCGGACGATCGCGATCGACATGCTGCGCGGCCTGTTCGGCATCGTCTTCCAGGAGGTGTTCCTCTTCAACGCCTCCATTTACGAGAATCTCCGTTATGCCCGGCCGAACGCGACGCTGGAGGAGATGATCGAGGCCTGTCGCATCACCGGGGCCCACGATTTCATCGATCGACTGCCCGACGGCTACTACACGAAGATCGGAGGATCCGGCGGCGAATTGTCCCGGGGCGAGAAGCAGCGCATCACCCTGGCCCGGGCTCTGGTGAGGAAACCGCGCGTCCTCATCATCGACGAGGCGACGGCCTCGATCGACGAGGTGGCCGCGCGCGAGATCATTAGCTCCATCCTGAGTCTGATGGAGGGTCGAACCGTGGTTATGGTTACCCACGACACGGAACTGCTCGATCTGGTGGACCGCGTGCTCTGCATTGATAACGGGCGGATTGTGTATGACGGTTCGCCCACCGGGCTCGAATTGCCCGAGACGAGCTCCTCCTCCCGGCGCGGCTCGCCGCCGCGATCGTCGCCGATCATCCAGGAGCCCGCGCCCACCGCGCATGATGACGTGACGCGAAAGGGGACCGTCGCGCGGGGCCGGTCCGCACCGTTGCGGCGACCGTCCAGCCCCTTCACCGGGGGCGTGGCGAGCCTGCTCCTGTTGGGCCTGCTCCTGTTCGCCGGCTGCGTGCGCTCGAGCAAGACGACCGGCTCCATCGAGATGGAGGACCCGCGCATCAGCCAGGGCGTCTTCCTCGATGAGCCGGACCCGGTTCAGCTCCAGAAGATGGCCGAGGCGCTGGATGCGATCCAGCTTGATCCGGAAGGAATCGTCAACCAGGAGCCGGCGCCGGCCTCGGCGGACGCCGTCGCCTCCGGCGAGGGAGGGCCGGCAGGCGAGATTCCGCAGCAGACGGTGGTGCTCGCCGGCCCGGAGCCGCCGAAGCTTCCGCTGGGCGAGGCGATGGGCGTGCTGCCGACGATTCAGCAGGTCCCGCCGGAGGCCGTGCGCCTCTTGGCCCTGCCCAAGCTCAGCGACACGGAGATTACCGAGCTTCTCGACCATCTCGCCCTGCGGCTGGCCGCGGAGAAGGGATACGTCGAGGCCAGCTCGTACCTGGGCGATTCCCTGCCGCTTCCGCCGGAGGGGGTGGTGGTCAGTCACCTGCTGGCGCGCACAGCCGACGACGTCACCCACGTCATTCGATTCGGCTATCGCCAGTACTCCTCGCAGCCGCCCCAGTTGTGGGTGTTCGCGGTGACGATCGCCGCCGACGAGTCGATGCAGGCCGGCGCCGACCTGGCGCTGATCGAACCGGCGGTGAACGAGATGATCGCCTCGCTCAACGAGATGCGCGGCAGCCTGACCGTCGGCGATCTGGAGTCGAGACTGATCCAGCTCAGCTACATCGATGCCCCGACGGCCAGCGAGATGCTCAGGGGCCTGGGCATCACGGCCGTCAACAAGCCCAGCGAGGTGCCCCAGGCCGTGGACTTCGCGAAGCTGCCTTATGTGGTGACCGTCCCTGACCCGACGAAGGAAGAAGTGGGCCTGATCGGCGAAGGGGGAATTGCCGGCGGACAGTTCGGCCTGTCCCTGACTCCCAGCCTGGCGGCTCAGCTCACGCCCAACACGGTCGCCTCCCCGATGACGCAACTGCTGGTAATGTTTCATCCGGCCCATCCGGAGCAGTACAGTCGGGTGCGCCGGCTCATTGACGGGTTCATCGATCGCCCGGCGCGGCAGATCCTCGTCGAGGGCATGGTCCTGGAGATCAGCGAAACGGGTCTGCGCGACCTCGGCATCGAGTGGGAGCTGGACCAGGGGCCCGTCTTCTTCCGCGCCGGTTCGCTCACCGCCGAGGGCGTGACCGACACCTTCCAGTTCGAGACGGAGGACGCGGACTTCTGGCGCGTCTTCAACCGGGACTTTCCTTATATCTTCTCGCTGAAGATCCGCGCGCTGATCCGCGAAGGGAAGGCCGAGATCCTGGCGCGGCCGAGCGTGCTCACGCTGAACAACCGCCAGTCCACGATCCGCGTGGGGCAGGACATTCCCATCGCCACCAGCCAGGAAGGCACCGCCTACTCGAACAAGATCTCCTTCCAGTTCAAGTACCTCGCGACCGGGATCCTGCTCAACATCCGCCCGCGCATCAACGAGGACGGCTCCGAGGTGAGCATGCTCATCGATACGATCGTCTCGGCCACCGTTCCCGGCGCCGATCTGGAGCTGCGCTCGATCGAGGGTCAATTGCTGGCGTCCGCGCCCACCGTCTCCACCCGCCGCGTCCAGACCTACTCGCGCATCCGGAACAACACACCGTTCATTATCGGCGGTCTCGTGAGCCGTGAGTACACGACGTCGCTGGACAAGATTCCCTTGCTGGGGGACATTCCTTTTCTCGGCGCGCTGTTCCGGTCCGAGCGGACCGATACTCTGAAGCGCGAAGTCATCATCGTCCTCACGCCCTACGTGCTTCCCGAGGATCACAACATCCAGCGGTCGCTGCCCAAGGATGAGGATGCCTTTGACAGCTTCGGACACGAGCTGTTCCGCGATTCGTATCGTATCCGCACCGGGGATGTATTCGATCTCAGTTTCCTCTTCGAGAACGAACGGTTGACCGCCTACCGCGAGCTGGCCCGCCAGGCCATTGGCAGGAATTTCCGGCTCGCCGAGCAGGAGCCGTACCGATCGTTCGCCGGTGACTGCATCCCGGGCGAGGACATTCTCGTCACCCGCATGATCTATGAAGTGGTCAAGCGCCTGGACGTCGCCGACGATATCGCCCTGCGCCGGGTCATCTTCTTCGAGAGCCAGCAGGTGGGGGGGTATGACGTGCGGTACCTGGAGCGCACGCTGGCCCAACTGGCCGGAGGAGTGCTGGACTACAAGATCTTCTTTGCCACCCAGAAGGGCAAGGCGCTGGCCGTTACCTATCATTACGATCGCGCATCGATGGCCCCCGATCGGCTCGCCAGCGAGCCGGTGCCGGAACTGTCGCTCATCGACTGCCCGGATCGCGCGACCTGGCGCCGGCTGGTGTGGGAGCTGAACCAGCCCGAGGAGGACGGGCGGCAGCGCTATACCATCCTGATCAACGACGAGTCGGACTTGGTCCGCCTGCGCCGGGCCCTGGCGTTGAAGCGGATCGTCACGCTCAACGGAGGCGATGAGCAACTGCTGCTGCGCAACTTCAGCGTCGGCAAGGTTCTGCTCATGCCGGATCTCAAGCGGGGCCAGGTGCACGTCATCGATGCGGATGTGGCCCGGTTCTTCTTCCATACCGAGCACTACTACGCCGCCACCATCAGGGAGATCGAAGACCGCCTCACCGAACTCGATGCGGTTCTCCGCGGCCCGGCGGAGGCTGCGCCGCCCCAGGCGCCGGCCGGGGGCCCGCTGGCCGAAGAGCAACCGTCGGCGCCGGAGGCGGAGAACCCGACGGAGTAAGGCGATCTTCCGCCCTTCGTGGACGAGGACTCTTCGCGAGAGGCGTGCGATGCCCGGCTGCGACGACATCACGCGACTGCTCCATGCGATCGACGCCGGTCGTCGGGGCGCGATGGATGACCTGATGACGGTGGTCTACGCCGACCTGGAGCGCGTCGCACAGCGCCACATGGATCAGCAGTTCGGCCGCGGCCTGCCCGGGGTGACCCTTGAGCCGGCGGCGCTGGTCAACGAATCGTTCCTTCGGCTGATCAAACAGCGGAAGAAGTATGACAACCGCGGCCAGTTTTTCGCCATCGCCACAAAGGTGATGCTCCGCGTTCTGGTGGATTACCAGCGCCAGCGCCGCGCCGCCAAGCGCGGTGGGGGGCAGAAGCCGGTGACGCTGTCCCTGGAAGGCCCGGCCCACAGGGCCGAGGGGGCGAAGGAAGGCACGGTGATCGGGGTCGAGACCCTCGTGGCGGGCCTGGAGCGGCTCGAATCCATCGATCCCCGCAAGGCGGATGTGGTCAAGCTCCGCGTCATCTGGGGCCTGGAGATGCGCGAGATCGCCGAGTCCCTGGGCATCTCTCTGGCCACCGTCGAGCGCGACTGGTCGTTTGCCAAGGCCTGGCTGGCCCGCGAGGCGGCCGCGGGCTCAAACCCGCCCGGATAAGCGGGCCGCCGGCCTGCAATCACCGCCGTGCCGGCGAGGGTCGCATCGGCTCCAACCCGCGTCTATATAAAGGTGGAATCTCCACCTTCCAACCTGAAGGCACCCGCGATGGATTCGCAGAGATTTGAACGCATCGAGGAACTCTTTCACGAGGCGAAAGCCCTCGAAGCCGCCGACCGGGCTTCCTTTCTTGACCAGGCCTGCGCAGACGATCTGGAACTGCGGGCCGAGGTGGAATCGCTCCTGGCGCACTGCGAGGACCACACCGAACGGATCGACGTGTCGCCCGACGGCGGATTCCGGGCCGTCATGACCCACCGCCAGTCAGCGCAGGTGGCGATCGTCAATCGCCCGCCCCCGGCCGAGCGGGCCGGCACGCGGATCGGCAATTACAAGATCCTCCAGGAGATCGGCGAAGGCGGGTTCGGCAGCGTCTATATGGCCGAGCAGGAGCAGCCCGTCCGCCGCAAGGTCGCCCTGAAGATCATCAAGCTCGGCATGGACACCAAGCAGGTGATCGCCCGGTTCGAGGCCGAGCGCCAGGCGCTGGCGATGATGGATCATCCCAACATCGCCAAGGTGCTGGAGGCGGGCGCGACCGAAAGCGGCCGGCCCTACTTCGTCATGGAGCTCGTGCGGGGCATTTCTCTCAACGAGTATTGCGACCAGAACCGGCTTTCCGCCCCCCGCCGTCTCGGACTGTTCATGCAGGTTTGCGGCGCCGTGCAGCACGCGCATCAGAAGGGGATCATCCACCGGGATCTCAAGCCGTCCAACGTGCTCGTGACGCTGCACGACGACCTGCCCGTGCCGAAGGTGATCGACTTCGGCATCGCCAAGGCCACCGGCCAGCGCCTGACGGAGAAGACCCTCTTCACGGAGTTCCGTCAGCTCATCGGCACGCCGGAGTACATGAGCCCGGACCAGGCGGAGATCAGCGGCCTGGACGTCGACACTCGCACGGACATTTATTCGCTCGGCGTGATCCTCTATGAGTTGCTCACCGGCACCACGCCGTTCGACGGTCCGACGCTGCGGAGCAAGGGGTACGGCGAGATTCAGCGCATCATCCGCGAGGTGGATCCGCCCAAGCCGTCCACGCGGATGGAAACCCTGGCCACCAGCGGCGGGGACACGGACATTGCCCGCCGCCGGGAGGCCGAGCCGGGCGCCCTCAGCCGGCTCATGCGCGGCGATCTGGACTGGATCGTCATGAAGGCGATGGAGAAGGACCGCACGCGCCGCTACCAGTCGGCCAGCGAGTTGGCCAGCGACATCCAGCACTACCTCCGCAAGGAGCCGGTGATTGCGGGCCCGCCCAGCGTGCTTTATAAGTTCCGCAAATTCATCCAGCGGCATCGCGTCGGCGTGCTCGCCACCACGCTGGTGATCGCCGCACTTGTCGCCGGTCTCGCCATGGCCGCGATCGGCCTGGTGCAGGCGCGTCAGGAGGCTTCGCGCAGTCGGGAGATCGCCGTATTGCTTCAGGATCTGTTCGTCTCGACGGATCCCGAGCACGCCCTTGCCGCCAACGCCGATGTTGAAAGCGTCATGTCCCGGGCCCGCGAGGTGTTCGGCGAAGACCATGCCACCGTGGCCGCCACCTTGAGCAGCCGCGCGCTGCAGCTTCAATCCGCCGGCGACCTCGAGGCCGCCGAACGGCTCTACAAGGAGTCGCTTCGCATCTGGCGGGAACAGTACGGCGATGACAACCCGAACGTGGGAACGACGCTTACCCGACTCGGTGTGCTCCTGATGACGAAGGGCGACGACCTGGCCGCCGAGCAGGCCCTGCGCGAATCGCTTCGCATCACCACCTCACAGAGCGGCGATGACAACCTCGGCCTTTGCGAGACGCTTTCGCTGCTGGCGACCGTCCTCGCCAACCGGGGTGAATTCGACGAAGCCGAATCGATGCTGCGCGAGGCGCTGCGCGTCAGACGGGCCGTCGCACCCGAGCAGCATTTGCAGATTGCGCTGACGACCCATTCGCTGGCTCAGATCCTGAGCCTGGCGGGCAACGAGGAGGCGATCGAGGCGCTGGCGATGGAGAACATCCTCGCCTGGCGGGAAGCCCTGCCCGCCGGGAGCCTGCTCATGGCCCGCATCCTCGCCGAGTACGGGCTCTTGTACCTGGAACGGGGCGACCTGGACCAGGCCGAATCGCTGCTGGGGGAAGCGGCCGACATCTTCCGGGCCAGCGATGAACCGGCGCCGCAGCATCGCGGCCTGGCCCTGCGGGGCCTCTGGAGGATCCTGACCAGCCGCGATCAGGATCGTCCCAAGGAAGATTACGTGCGCGTCCGACTGGAGTTCATCGATTACGCCCGGAGTGTCGCCGGCCCGGACGAGCAGGTGCTCGGCGCGATCATCTCAGACATGGTGGCGGTGCTCAAGAAGGCGCTGCAGCCGGTGCAGGCAATCCCGCTCGGCCGCGAAGTCGTCGAGATTGCGCGCCGCCTGGACGATGACCAGCGCTTCACGGAAGCCGTGCGCACGCTCGGCAATCTCGCCTGGGACACGGTCCGCCTGCCGGGGCGGACGAGGGCGGAATACGAGACCGCGCTGGGGGCGATCGAGGAGGCGACGGCCGAGCTGCCGGAAAGCGCTCCGTTCGTGAACACGCTGGGCGTGGCGCAGTATCGTCTCGGCCGCTACGAAGAGGCGCTGGCGATCCTGGCGCGGTCCGACGCCTGGTACTCATCGCAGTTCGAGGGCGGGGTGCCCGCCGATATCGCGTTCATCGCCATGGCCCATCATCAACTTGGTCACGTCGAGGAGGCCCGGGTCGCCATGGACCGCCTCCGCGCGGTCATGCAGCAGCCTGACGTGGCTCAGATCGAGGAAAACCAGTGGTTCCTCGAGGAAGCCGAAGCGCTGATCGGCGCGGCGCCGGATGAGTCTTCCGCGAACGGCCAGTGACACCGATTCCGCGCCATCACACCGACGCGCCGTCCGCGCTCCTCCGGGTCGCCGAATTGAAGCTCGTGAATCGGGACCGGACGGCGCGCTTTGTGAGGGACGGGCCGCACCGATCGCGCGTGTCTTCTCGGATGGCGGCTGGTCCGATCAGGAGGCGAATCGATGAAGCCCAAAGCACATTGGATCTCAGTGGCGATCTTCATCGCCCTGAGCATCTGCAGCGCGGCGGCGGCGCAGCGGTTGGCCGAATCGCAGGAAGTGAAGTTCCTCGATGAGGCGTTCGCCTTCGATGCGAAGAACGCTGCCGTCGGCGCCTGGCTTGGCAACATCGTGATGCCGTCAAGGCCCACCCTTGCCGCGGCGCTGGTGATCGAAAAGGACGAGAAGGGCGGGCTGGAAATCCTGCTGACGTGTCTTCAAATGAATGCTCGTGACGCGATCTGCACGGACATCGCCGTCAAGGGACGGTCTCTCGCCTTCAGCCTCGCGGCGGGCGCCGTGGAGGCCCGATTCGAGGGCGAGATTTCTGCCGACGGTCAACGATTCGTCGGCTCGATCATTCAGGAGGGTCGCGACGGCGCCGGGACCTTCACTCTGGCCCGCACCCCTCGGGCGATGGACCTGGCCAAACCGATGGCCTTCACCGGCCGTTCGCGCGTCTCCGACAGCGTGATCCTTCCCATGACAATCGCGCTGGCGCGGACGCCGGGCGGCCACTGGGTGGGACATCTTGATTCGCCGCACGAGAGTCTCTATGAGCTGCCCCTGTTCAACTTCAGCGCCGAGGCGACCGAAGAGGGCACGTTACTGACGTGCACGCTGCTGAGTTGTCCGGCCACGATCGAGGTGACCATCAGCAAGGATCAGGAGCGGCTCACCGGCCATTACCTGCAGGATCCCTACGACCTTCCGATCGAGTATCAGCGCGGCCACGGCTATGCGGGCGGAAAGGTGAACCGCCCGCAGCATCCCCGGCCTCCGTTCCCCTACGAGACGCGCGAGGTGGTCGCCGCGCATCCGGGCGGACACGTGCTCGCCGGAACATTGACCATCCCGGATCGCAAGCGGTTCGGACCCGGTCCCTTTCCGACGGCGGTGTTGATCTCGGGCTCGGGCCCGCATGATCGGGATGAGACCATCGTCGGCCACAAGATCTTCCTCGTCATCGCTGATTATCTCACGCGTCGCGGCATTACGGTGATGCGCTACGACGATCGAGGGGTCGGCGGATCGGACTTCGACGGGGACTTGGCCGCCCTGTTTCAACTCACCAGCGAGGACTACGCCACGGATACCCTGGCCGTCGTGAGCCAGTTGAAGACCATCGATGTCGTCGATGCGGATCGCATCGGCCTGATCGGCCACGGCGAAGGCGGGCTGATCGCGCCGATGGTCGCGCAGACGTCCGGCGACATCGCCTTCCTCGTGCTGCTGGCGGGCCCCGGCGTGCCCGGTCGCCAGCTCGTGCCGTTGCAGTTGTCGCTCCTGCCGCAACCCCTGGGCATGTCAAGCGAGGATGCGGAGACGCTCCGCCGGATCGCCACGGAAGCGATCGAGCAGTTGCTGGCGGATGAGGATAGAGGGAAGCTGGAAAGAACATTCAAACGGATGGCGGAGCTGCGCGCCGCCGGGGGCGATCCCACGCCGATCGAGACCGTCGTGGCCGCCTACCAGGAGTTCTTCGCCATGCCCTGGACCCGGTTCTTCCTGGCGTATGACCCGCGTCCGGCCCTGGCGGCGACGACCTGTCCGGTCCTCGCGCTCAACGGGACGCTCGATCTGCAGGTATGGCACGAGCAGAATCTGCCGGAGATTCAGCGCGTCATCACGGAGGCCGGGGGCGATGTGACCATCAAGACCTACCAAGGGCTCAACCACCTCTTTCAGCCCGCCGGGAACGGGACCATCGCCGAATACGCGCAGATCGAGACCACGTTCGACGAGCAGGTGCTCCGCGACATCGCGATCTGGATCAGGAAGAAGGTGAGGCCGAACAAGGCTGCGGCTTCCGGTGCGCCGGGTCGGTCCGCCGACGCCCACGCCCCGGGGCCGGGCGGATAATCAATCGCGACATGTCCGTTGAATGACCGAATGGGACAACCGTGACCATGGGCGGGAGCGGATACTGGTTGAGGCCGCTGCAGGAGTTGATTTGCGAGGGACGAGGGAACCGCTTGCCGCGTGTTCTGATGAAGGTACTGGCGGTCCGCCGGCCGGACCAGGAAGGAAGACGACCATGAACCTGACTGCGCGCTTCGTGCTCATCGCGCTGCTGATCTGCCTCGGCCGGACTGCGATCTGTCCGGCCTTGAGCCTGCAAGGGTTT
>Ga0272441_10015450_pt1 | contig 10689 bp, 15 predicted proteins | sample SSMProp6N_FD_193582 | JGI IMG/M metagenome (GOLD analysis project Ga0272441, IMG submission 193582) | Marine sediment archaeal communities from Little Sippewissett salt marsh, Falmouth, MA, United States - SSM-Prop-6N | ecosystem: Environmental > Aquatic > Marine > Wetlands > Sediment ...
ACCAAACCACGATGACCATCCCGTATCCCGCACGCATATTATTGTCAGCCGGAGGCCCCTATGCGTGTTATGACGTTTAATCTTCGATTCGAAAACGACCGGGACGGGTCGAATGCATGGCCCCTGCGCCGGGAGCTTGTCGTTGACACCATACGACGATATGCCCCGTCGATCCTCGGCACCCAGGAAGGAACATGTTCCCAGATCGAGTTTCTGAACAGCCGGTTGCCTGACTATCATCTCCACACACCCGGCAGAGTCTTTGATGACACATGCCAGTACCCCACGCTTTTCTTTCGCAAGGACCGGTGTATCATTACAGGCGGGGGAGAATTCTGGCTCTCGACAACTCCGGCAGTACACCGCAGCATGAACTGGGACAGCGCATTTCCGAGAATGATAAGTTATGGCCACATTACCCTGCGCGCCTCCGGCAGATCTCTCGTCGTGGCCGTCACGCATCTCGATCACCTGGGGACGGAGGCACGCCGGCACCAGGCAGCAATGCTGGCCGAATGGGTCGCCACCCACGGAGACCCAATCATTCTCATGGGAGACTTCAACGACACCCCCGACGGCATCGTTCACGGGATGCTGACGGCACCATCGACGGGCCTCTCCGATACCTGGCAGATTATGGGTGGTGTAAACGATTCAACAAGTTTCACACACCACGGATTTACCGGCATACCCACAAAAAGCCGGATGGACTGGATACTGGTAAGCACTCACTTTATCGTCAGCGATGTCCGTATTGTACACGATCGGTTCGGCAAACGATACCCCTCCGATCATTTTCCTTACCTTGCAGAGCTTGAACTTTTATAATTATTAATTGGAGTTGCACACATCGCAAAGAAGAAAACCCGGACAGACCCGACTTTTCCAATGAAGTTACCACGCATCACTTTCGGGTTGCCATTTTCGGTTTCGCGCGGCCGACGGCAGATGATCCCCTGTACGCACTGGTGTTCAACCTGGCTCAGTTGATTGCCGGGGCCGGTATGAATCTTGCCCCGGGAGGGGGATCTGGCCTGATGAATGCGACCAGCAAGGGCCATTTTCAGGCACAAAAAACCAGTCGTTGCATTCAATCGGACTCAACATCAATCTCCCCCCACGAGCAGACTTAGGCTGCCCACCTGGATCTGAAGAAAGATTTTGAGCACTTTTCCAACCCGCCGGATTATTTTATCGTGCTTTCGAATGCCTTCGCAATCACCCCGGGAGGGGGCGGAACGCTCCTGAGGCTACTGCATACCTGACAGTTTACGCAGGTACGACAGATTTCCAACAAACCGATTATTTTTCTCGGCCGGATGTGGTGGTTCGATCTCACCGAGCGGGTTAAGACATGGTCCCTGGCACACAAACTGCTGGACCCCGAGGGTCTTGATCTCCTGTATGTGACACGAAACGGTGTAGGGGTCTTTACGGTCATTCAACGGGCATATGGAAACTACCGCGACGGGGCACAGAATTCTGCCGTACATACCACCAGGACAAGCTCAAATAGTATCCGGAGGGGTACTGGGGCCCTCCGGGACGCAGTGATGGGCATTATCCGGTATGCACTGCACCCACGCGCGAGGGAATGGTCTGATCATCACCGTCTCAGGGATTCTCCTGCCTCGTTGTCTTTTTCCCGATCTTCTTGCCTGCCACCTGGCAGGCATCGCTTACTCAGGTTCTGATTCCCAGTTTCGGGAATACAACTGCCATAAGTACGTACCAGATTGCGAGTATACCCACAATAAAGAGAATATCCGTCATGGCGTGTCACCTCTTCTATAAGATTCTGTTACTCTCGTACAGCATGACATCATCACCGTCTCGCGGGAAATAAGCAGACACTCACTGACCATCACCATCCAACGGTGCTCTTTCTGTCATACATTTTATTCATACCATAACATATACACTCCTGGACGATTTGGCAATCGGGATCCCATGCGCATACCCGCAACAGTCCTACACGATCCATCGGCATTGCAAGCCTTTTCTCTTCAGAGATGATGTAGTACATTTACACACATGATGAAATTTTTCGAGCGCACCCACAAAGGCACGGTAGCACAGAGGCACCGGGGCGAAACCATCGCTGCGGCTCACGGACTTCCGACACCGGTCGGGCTCCTGCCGCCGGGCACCCACTCCTCCGAGCGCATGTTTACGGTGACACGGCAGCCCGGCTATAAGGCGGTCCACGACAGTGTTGATACCCGCGCCCACATGTCGCGTGAGAAGGCCCGCATCGAAGAGCACTGCCATACGCTGGGAATCACTCCGGTCTTTAAGGACGATTACATCACCCTCGATTCGTTTCCCCACCGGAATGTCATCAAGGAAAAAATTATTGCAGTGCGATCATGCCATGGCGTGAAGACCATCGAAAAGAAGGCTTATTTTGATGTGGTGTACTACCTTGCATCTGAATAGCGCCATAATGCCCCGACAAAGCCGGACGATGGCGCCCGCGATTCAGCCCCCCACGGCCAGCTTTCGTATGATCGGTTTGTCCGCTTCCGAAAAATCGAAATGTGCCAGTTCGTCACGGGATACCCATGCAATCGCCTCATGATCCCGGACAGTGATAGCACCGGACACGTGACGCACCCTGTATACCATCAACCGTATCTTCATATGACTGTATTCATAGTCGCTCGACGCGACCCAGTCCCCAATGGCCGTCTCAATCCCCAGCTCTTCACGAAGTTCCCGTTGCAGACATTCTTCGGGCGTTTCATTCGGTTCCAGTTTACCGCCCGGCAATTCCCATTTGTGCGCCAGATGATCACCCCGGCACCGCCTCGCAATCAGAATTTTGCCGTCTTTCTCCATAACCGCAGCCGTAACAATCTGCATGGCCCATCCTTTTAAATGCTCACCGTGTTAGCCTGCGTTGCGTTTCACTCCTTGAATACTGTCACCACCAAGAGCGCCCGCCGGTCGCATAACCGAAAATAGTGTTTCAATCTGTCAGGGTCTCCAGTTTTTTATGAATGTCATTCAGTAATGATCGGGAAATTGCTTCCATGGCCTTGCTCAAACCTCGTGCATACCCTGCCGGTGTCCGATCCGCGAGGGGAACTTCGGCCCGGTACGAGCTCTGAAAAATTATTCTCTGAAGAGCATCTTTTTCTGATGCATCGATCAGAACGGCAGAAAGCCCCAGCACGGCCCGGGCCGGCTCGCCTTCGTCTATTTTCAGGAATTCACCGACATGTCCTCCGAGGGAATACGAGGTTTTTTCGGCATGGCGGTCCGGAAACGACGCCTTGAACATCCCTGACCGCTGGATATCCCGCAGGAGCAGATCCGTCACCATGTCAGCCGGCGTCACCCGCCAGCGGTGATAATAATATGCCGTGCGTGAGAATGGTGCCGTCCGGTAAACCATATCTGTCGTAGCATACTCTTTTGCGATGGAGAATCTGTTAATCGTAATGGTTGCATCGGCGGGCGCATTCCGTCCGACTTCGGGTTCTGCATACTCCAGCACATACTGTTCCGTCGCCCGCGGCGATTGTGCAGTTCCCGTGCATCCCACCACAGTACCGATTATGATCGCACATATGACGACAAACGCCCTGTGCGGTCGTACCCGTGTATGCTCTGTCACTCCGATGGTATTCATCGATGCTCACTCCTTGTGCCGTGGCACCGGCGGTTTGCTGAAAATTAGATCCGACGGGTTTGCATAGAGTTTTTCCATGAGTCGGGCGAGGGTCTCCGAGGCCCGGCGCAGGTTTTCACTTGCGGCGTTTACATCAGATGCCGAGCTTCTCAAGGTTTTATCGAGTGAGTCAACCATGTTGCCTGCCGCGACGGCCGTCTCAGCGAGTTGCATGTGCTGCATCGTATCCCTCACGGATTTGACGAGCAGTCGCGTGTCGGCCAGTGTTTTATGGGCTTCATCGAAGGTCTCCTGGATCGTCCCCCGGGCGACCATTGTATCGATTTTGGCGAGCGTAGCATCAAGATGAACTGTTGTCGACTCCAGATTCGCGAGAATCGCCGTGAGGCGTCTGTCACTCACCAGTGCATTGATGCTCTTCGCCGCCGATTGCAATTGCTCCGACATGCCCCTAAAATCGAGTTCCTTTATTTTATCAACGATTTCATCAACTTTGGAAAATATCTGTCTGATACCCGACGGCCGCGAGGCGATAATCGGATACTCAGCGGCAAACGCGAGCCTCGGCGACAGGTCCGGCTCGTCCGGAACTTTCTGGTTCAGCTCGATGAATACCATACCGGTGATACCGACGGCCTTCAGCTGAGCGACGGTATTTTTTTCGATGTTGTCCCTCAGATCGATCTTCATGACCACTTCGATGAGATTATTATCCGCCGCAACCCTGATCTGTTCCACGCGACCGACTTCCACCCCGCGGTATTTGACACTCGAATCAACCGAAAGCCCCTGCACGGATTCGTCAAAGTATGTAACATATGTCGCACCCTTCTGAAAATACCTGGAGGCCCCCAGCCACACAATTGTGCCCGCCCCAATAAGTATCCCGATTGTGACAAATACGCCGATCATAAACGTTGAGGTCTCTCTACCCATTACGTCCGCAATCCTTCTTCGTGTTCATGAAATACGCCTGTTCAAAAAATCCGTTACTCGCATATCGTCTGCCTGCTGCCTGAGTATCCGGGGGTCACCCTCCGCAATAATACCATGTGCCTCCTTGTCGAGCATTACGACCCTGTGGGCGATGGCGAGAATCGATTCCAGTGCGTGCGTAACGATCACCATCGTCGTTCCCATTCCCTCATTGATGTTCTTAATCATAGCATCCAGCTCCGCTGCGATGACGGGATCCAACCCCGCCGATGGTTCATCAAAAAAAAGAATCGCCGGATCAAGGGCCATTGCACGCGCCAGGCCGGCCCGTTTCTGCATGCCTCCCGAAAGTTCAGACGGCAGGTGCCGTTCATATCCGCGCAGCTTCACCATGCCGAGCTTCATCCCGACGACAAGCGCAATCATTGCAGGAGACAGATCGGTATACTCACCAAGCGGAAGCGCCACGTTTTCCGCCAGGGTCATGGACCCTAGCAGCCCACCCGATTGAAAGAGCACACCCATATTTGTTCTGATAGCAAGAAGCGCTTCCTCGTCTGCACTATGTATGTCAATCCCGTTGATGATCACCCTGCCCCCCGCCGGCTCATACAGGCCGATCATATGCTTAAGGAGGGTCGACTTGCCGCAACCGCTTCCCCCCATGATCACAAAGATTTCCCCTCGTGCAACATCGAAGCTCACATTCTCAAGGATGGTGATACCGCCATAACGGGCAGTCAGACCCTCCACCCTGATAATCGTTTTATCGTTCATGGTATTCACGTTTCCGCCCCGAGCTAACGTATCGAGGCAATCTGCGTGTCATGTCGGGCAATTACCCGACCAGCACCCCGACATCCGGGTATGTCATCGAATATAATGCAGAATTATTGCAAACGCAGAGTCGGCCACCACAATCAGAAAAATCGCCGACACGACGGCCGATGTGGTCGCGGCACCGACACTTTCAGCACCCCCCCGTACACGAAAGCCTCTGTGACATCCGATACCCGCAATGAGCCCTGCGAAAACGACGGATTTCACGAGACTTGCTGTAATATCGAACAAGTGAATACTTTTCTGCGTCTGGTGTATATACGTAAAAACGGTGAGGTCGAGCCCCGTTACCCCGACGATCAGGCCTCCCAGGATGCCGAACAGGTCGGCATACAGCGTCAGGAGCGGAACAACACACATGGCCGCCATCACCTTGGGAACTACAAGAAACCTGAAGGGATCGAATCCCATGGTAACCAGGGCGTCAACCTCGTCATGCACGATCATTGTGCCTATCTCGGCTGCAAACGCCGAACCCGACCGCCCGGCCACAATGATCGCGGTCATGAGCGGACCGAGTTCTTTCACGATGGCAACACTCACCAGGGATGCCACGAACACGTTACCCCCGAAGGGCTTTAACTGCAGCGACGACATAAAGGCGATGATGAGACCGACAAGAAGGCTGATGAGGCCGACGATCGGCAGTCCGTCCACACCGGCCCGTTTCATATAAAAGAGAACTTCCGGCCACCGCACCGAACGCGGATTCGCAAGCGACCGCCCCAGGGCCCTGATAAGTTCCCCCAAGAACATCATCAGGAGGACAAAATCATCCCTTACCTGGAGACTTGCCCGGCCGATGTCTACCATGATACCGGTCGCGGCATTGTCTGTCGGAGTCGCCGGAACGGTGAGCATGCGTTTATCGAGCAGTTCCATAATCTTTTGTGAGTCTTCGGACAGATTGACAAGCTCACATGCAACCGAACGTGCCTGCAACTCGTTTGCAAGCTGCAACAATACTGCGGCACCGGCACTATCGAGATATTCGAGGCGGGAAAGGTCAATGACAACCCGTGTGGGCACTGCCGCTGTCAGAGCCGCATGAATCTCGTTCATCACGCGGGTGACGGTATCCAGTGCCACACGACCGGCAACGAAAAGTGTGATTTCTCCCTGTGGGTCGCCCACACTCTGAATGTATGTGTTTTGTCGTTGTGATTTCATACGGTGCTTTCATCGTTAAGCCCGGAAGATACCTTCTCCTACGGCTGTGGTACGCGGCCTTTACCGGTTCAGATCAAGATCCATAAACTCATCTTCCGTGATGCCCCAACGCTCTGTAAGCTCCGCCGCAGTGAATGCCAGCCCGAAGAGACCATGCATCTCTCCTTCCGAACTCAACGGAGCGACAACCGTATAGAGTCTGGTTCCGTCCTGCAGAAAAAGTCGCCCCTGCACGATTTTCCGTTCCCGCAACGCCTGTTTCACAACCGAGTAGTTAGAAAAATTGAGGGTTTTCAGCGGTTCCTCCGGGTATCGACCGACAAGTGTCATACCGTTTTTGTCCAGGACCGCAACCCCGCAGACTAGGGGCGGGGTTTGTGTGACCAGACTGACACAAAAGGCATCAACAACTGCATTGACGGCCTGCTGATCTGCCTGGGAAACCGGCTCGATGAGAATGGCGGTGATTTCCTTAAGTGTATTCTGCATGTCGATTTTGAAGGCTTCCGCCGCAGGACTTTCTCCGGATGTGCCTGACTGACATCCGCACACCAAAAGCCCGATGGCAATCGCCATCACCATTATTGCCGCGACGTTCCATGACCTCATGACTCGGCACCTGAACTATTGCAGTTTATCCGCACACTTCCATTTCCGGCCATTTATACGCACAAGCCGATATTTCTACCAAGATTACTACATAGTCGTTCAAATATAAAAACTTTTCTGCGGCACCGCGCACAAAGCATTCCTTCGTCAATGCACCGGGGTTAACTGACCAGCCAGTTCCTCATATTAAAGGTTAAGCGGCTCAGGTATCCGGGACGATTGGCGGCATACAGGGCATTCACCTCATTCCACAAACCGGGAGGGGGTGTCACCACCTGGTCGCATAACGACATCATGGCAGGATCAGCCAGCGATTTATTTAGAATAATCTCATCCCAGGCCGCCCCATCGTATTTGTCCGTGACGTTTAATCCGTTCGCCAAAAACGTGTCCGCCACAGATTCCTTCATAGTCCTGTGAGGTGACGACGGGTAGGTAATATTGGCAACAATACGCTTCATACCCAGGGAGACAAATCTTCCCGGGGTGAATACCCGTTTGAATGCAGCAATCATCCGCCCATATCCTTTTCTGTCAAGACCGGGCACCTTGGTATTGAACAACAGAAACAACCGGCATATCACGGCCCAGGATATGCTTTTGCGGTCACCGAACGCAATGGGCAACCCGAGTTCACCGGCCCGTTGCGTCAATGCATCGAACAGGGCGGGGAGCGTGGCTTCACCGTTTTCAAACACCCGTACGGCAATTAAATGCCAGAAAGGAGCGTCGTGCTCGAATGTAATCGATTTCATTGCGTCTCCCGTGTCTCATAAAATGTATCCAACACACCAGCCGGCGGGATAACCCATCAGCACCGGATGTCGTGCATTCTAATGAAACGTAGAGTATCTGTCAAGAAGAGGCCGTTTCAGTCATTTCCGGGACATCATGCACAATCGTTAAAAAATTATTGACGGATAGGTCTTTTCAGGCCATTATTATTTTATTCAGTATGGTTTTCGTGTCCGCTCACACCGAGACACCGCAAATCCCTGCGTCGCGAAACGGGTTCCCGGGCCGTTCCGGTATTTAATCCACAATCGAATTCAGCAATCCCCCCTGCCGGTTCTTCATGCACACGATGACATCTCACGGAAGAGTATACCCCTGCCGGAAGGAAGACTGCACCACGGGTTCCATGGGGTGACAACCCAACCCACAGCGGATGAGATTCTCTCATCTTGACGAAGACACAAGAAATGAGGTGACAGCATGAAGTCATTAGTTAATAAACTCATCGACACGACCCGCTACAATTCGGAAGAAATTTCAAAGCAATGGAGCAAAGCGATCGCTACAAACCCCAGGACCCCGTCGTACCGTTCCATTCCCGAGAAGAAACTTGTCGCGCAGGCCGTTGATTTCTACAAGAATCTGCGCGCAATCTACTACAGTGAAAAGCCGTATGAAGAGGTAATCAACTTTTTTACACGTTATGCCGATGAACGTCACAGGGATGGGATCCCCCTCCACGAAAGCATCTACGCCCTGATCATGATGAGACGCCACCTGTGGCTGTACGCAGATTTTCGGAAACCCTTTCTCACGGGTCTTGACAAAGAACACGCCGTCGAGGCCATTAACAGAACCATCCGGATTTTCGATCATGGAATCTATATCGTAAGCAAACGATATTCCGAATTGAGTACCTCCTGAGTGTGGCGGGCAGCGCATCCAGCAGTCCGCATTGTCGATGATGTGTGCGGTGCCGATGCACACCGTGTGAGAGGGCTCACCACTATTGGAAATTATGACAGGACTTGAAGGCAATGGACGGGCCGCACAGTCAGCAGAGCCGTCGATCCACGTATTCTGCAAATCGCGCGACCACTTCCGGCAGATTTTCACGCCCGAACCCGAATCGGACATGTTGATCGCCGAACCCGAACAGCCTGGACGGAACGAGCATGATACCCGTTTCCGCTATCAGTTGTTCACAAAACTCGTATGTGTTGACAGGCTTGCGCACTCGGGGGAAACAAACCGACCCTCCCCGGGGTCGCTGCCATGTAAAGCAGGAAGCACGGTGACTGAAAAATTCGTCCAACACATTAATATTCCTGAGAATACGCGCCCGCTGCCGCATGATAATCGCATCCCGGCATCGCACGGCCATGAGTGCCAGGATCTCGCCCGGCGCACTGTTACAGATCGTAGTATAGTCCCTGAGTAGACTCATTCGCCAGCGTATCTCACAATCCTGCGTTGCAATCCACCCTATCCGCAGGCCCGGAAGCCCGAAGGTCTTTGAAAGGCCGCACAATGTCACGGCTTTTTCATACACCTCGCACGCCGCCGGAAGTATCGCACCATGGTGGATTTCAAGAAACCTGTACATTTCGTCGGACAGGAGATGAATACCTCGTTGCCGAACGCACGCAACCAGCGTCGCGAAATCGTCCCGGCCAGGCAGATAACCTGTCGGATTATGGGGAAAGTTGATCACGACCAGTCTGGTTGAGTCCCGTATCATGGCGTCCAACTGTTGGACATCGAACCGCCACCCCTGGTCCTCATCCGGTTTCCACAGCGTTACGTCACACCCTATGGCCCGGGCAATTGCATAGAGTGACTGGTACCCCGGAAACGTGCAGATCACGTGATCACCAGGCTCGAGCAGGGCGTGCATCAGCAGAAAAATGCCTTCCTCAGGCGCCATAACGAGGATGTCACCCCCACCGATACCCGGGTAGATTTCGGCAATCGCCTCCCGCAGCAGCGGATGCCCTGCCGTTTCCGTATACCCCAGCGTGAGTTCCTCCCACAACTGCCTTGTCTCGGCATCCGCCATCGCGAGGACATCCACCATGGAAAGCGCTTCGCAATCGGAACTCGACAGAAGATACCGCGCGGTAAACTCATGCCTGGCGAAATAACGTTCCAGCGCAAACGGTTCCATCTTCATGATCGAAACAATGACCTCCAATCCCGGCAGGCTGCGGCGCCGGCCATCAGGAAAATGTCACGTCCGCTTCCGGGTCTTCCATGGTCTCGGGGAACGAGGTAAACGGAAACGGCCGGAGATTTTCGTTTAGTGTTGCGTATCGCATGAGTCGGTATGCATACACGGCAAGTTTGTTCGAAAATTCTCTTACCGGGGTACTGTACGTGCGGGTGACGAGCAGGTAACAATATTGAAATACCACGGTGATCTGAAAGATAATCTTTATAATTTCGAACAGGAGAAGAAAAAACAGCGCATACACGAACCGAATCGCTATCTTCTTACGGGGAACCGTCACGTTTTGAGATGCCTCCATAGTCACTCTTCACTCCTTTCATCCTTTGCGGATCGTTGCGCCCACGAACGGCAACGATCATACTGACAGAGATCCACACCAGTTAACTATTATACAGGCAATGCGCAGGTGATGCCATCTTTTTGCCTGACGCTTCATTCTGCCTAGCAGCTTTACGTGCATACGGCCTTGCCTCCGTCGCGCAAATCATCGGTCAGACAGCAATGTGAAACACGTCAAATTTAAGGTACGCAA
>Ga0272441_10015451_pt1 | contig 10688 bp, 4 predicted proteins | sample SSMProp6N_FD_193582 | JGI IMG/M metagenome (GOLD analysis project Ga0272441, IMG submission 193582) | Marine sediment archaeal communities from Little Sippewissett salt marsh, Falmouth, MA, United States - SSM-Prop-6N | ecosystem: Environmental > Aquatic > Marine > Wetlands > Sediment ...
AAATTGTATATTTCGGAATTGTGTTTTGTGTCAGGTCAAGAGCTGTATTATAGGTTTCTCCGTCCATGGACACATCGATCCTGTATTGATAGATCTCGGGCGGAGGCGGCGTGGTTGAACGTCTGCCGAATCCGCGTCTTGCGCCTCTGAACATCAGGCGAACACCATCTATGGTGAACAATTGGACCGGGTCAAATTCTGTGGCCGGAGAAAGCTCAATAGTCAGAGCCGGCATGGCATCTGTCGTATCCGGTTCCCACCATGTGCCGCCGGCGTTGTCAACCGCATAGGCGGCTTCACGGCCGGGACGTTCACTGGAGAAACTGCTCTTTGCCCTCCAGGCGCGCATTTTATTGATGGTTAAAGGGATGGAGCCGGAATCATTCCGGCGGGCCGGATCTTTCACGGCACCGGGGGCCCATTGGGGTGTTTCGCTCGGGCCGTTTACGAACATATTGCCCTGTTCATCAAAACCAACGGGATCCATGCCAATGCGCCGACCGCCCGGCGGATTGGCCAGCACGATGGTGTAGAACTGCCAGTGGTTGCCATCCGGCCCCTTGATCACACAACCGTGACCCGAACCGGTCACGATGCCGGTCGTCTTGCGGAGTATCGGGTTACCGGGTGCGTAGGCAAACGGCCCGATAGGGCTCTTTGCCGTATATACACCCGTGGCGTATGCGAACCATTGGGTGCCGTTGGCAGAGTATTCAAGATAATAGGTATTGTTATGTTTAATCATCCAGGGACCTTCGATCCATGAAACATCGGGATACTCGTTCATCTCGCCGTAACGCTCCCATACATGTGATTTGTCAAATCCGAACAAATGCTTGGGGGCGGCAGCAAAACGGGACAGATCGTCCGGATCGAGCGGAACCGCATAAATGCCTTCCGTTCCTCTGCCGGGATAAAAAAGATAAGGTTTGTCATTATCGATAAAAAAATGTACATCAAAAGCACCTTCCCAGACACGGCCGTTGCCGGCAGTACCGGTCCATACCTGACCATCATGGGTCTTCCAGTCGCCGGCTGATTCATATGGACCCAGGATATCTTTTGCACGATAAAGCGGAGCACCGTTACCGGACATGTAAAAATAATTCTTGTATTTTATAATCCCGGGAGCGACAGGAACCCGTCCCTGAACCGGGTGGTACTCCCAGTTAACCAGATCTTCGGAAACCCAGGCGCCGCCGCCCGTGCAGAACATGTAGTATTTGCCATTTTCCTGGATAACCGTGACATCACCGGAGGCACTGGCTCCCGGTGCAGTGGGAATGGGCAATGGATTGCAGTATCGCGCTGTCTTGCCAATCTCGGGATCTGCCGCATGAACCATCGACCATGCCAGACCGGCAACAATAATAAAACTCGAAAATAATGTACGATTCATGATTGTGCCTGTTATTTTCATTTGATCTATTTAAATAATTTTTGCGTAACAATTGACAGGTATAATTTGCAGTTCATCCAGGTATGGCCCCCATCCGAGATAAACTGTTCGTAATGTATCCCCTTTTCATCGAGCACCTTGAAATAAGCCTCGATAAACCGGTACAATCCATCCTCTTTGCCCACACCAATCCAGAATAATTTCAAGTGTTGATTGGTCTTTGCCGGATCGATAAAGGCCACCGCATTGTTTCTCTCAATTTCTTCGACCCGCATACCCGGCGCAAAACCGCAAACCCATCGAAACAGATCCGGATTGTTAAGCCCGAGATACAGGCTTTCACCTCCGCCGCCTGAAAATCCGGCAATGGCCCGGCTGCCGTTGTCTGCTTTCACACGATAGTTAGCTTCAACAAAAGGCAGAAGATGGTTTAAAAAATCCTTTTTAAATTCCTGCAAATTTTCCCGGTTCCTGAGGCTGCCGGAAAATTTGCTGATCACAGGAAAGGCCCGGCCGTATGGCATGACCACAATCATGGGCACCGCTTTGTTCTGATGAATCAGATTGTCCAGAATAATATGAGCACGCCCCACTTTGCTCCAGGTTTCCTCCGTATCCGTGGTTCCGTGCAGGAGGTAAAGTACCGGATATTTCTTGCCTGTATCTTTTTCATAGCCGGGCGGTGTATAAATCACAACAGGACGGACACCCAGTTCCGGCGAATAATAATAACGATAGGAAAGGGTTCCATGAGGTACATTCTGAATTGTATGCACCAGCGGCGCATCACCGGTTATTTCCACAATACTGTTCTGGAAACCTTCATTCGGGAATATCGCTGTATTACGGGGGTCTGCCACACGCACCCCATCCACAATAAAGTGATAGGGATACATATCCGGTTTCACGGGACCCATCGTCACGCTCCAGATCCCTGAAGTATCTTTTGTCATTGAGACCGGTTTTTCTGCAAACTGCGCATCAACCATGACCTCTTGTGCATCAGGAGCCAGATACCGGAAAATGACTGTGTTATCCGAATTAACTTGCGGAGAAATAACGACAGGGCCCCACATCGACTGACTCAATGCAACGTCTGTAATGCAAAGCAGGGTCCAGACCAGAATAAATCCCGGATTTGTTTTCTTGTTCATACTGTTTCCCCTTCTCAGGTCTGTATTTATGCGGTTTTTAGAAGAAAAAAAACAAGCAAAATCATAATGATTTATTCCATACTGATTTCATCGCCTGCATGATAGAAATCGAAATCCACAGATCCACCTGCAGTTTTGGTCGCAAAATTGAACAGACCGAAACGGTATCCCATAAAATGTGGCAGGGTATAAACCATCTGAAGAACCGATCCGATTCGGTTCCAGGTTTGTCCGTCCAGACTGTAGTAGAAATAAGCTTTATCCGTTCGCTCCCTGAAGTCGCAGTCAATCCTGAAGAATACAGTGGATTGAGACAGAGGAATCCGTTTGATTTCTTCGATGGGAAGGGGCTGACTACGGCTCCTGCGCTGATTGGCCGGATCGGATTTAATCGTCACCATTACAACCGCTTTCTCCTCCCCTTCCATTTTGACACCGACAAAACCGAATCGCCTTTGCAAAGCGATCAAGCCGGCACAGTCACCGTCTCTCATGTTTGCAACATCCACTTTGGCGACTGCGGAACTCACCGGACCAAACGTACGCTGGGTAAGCGTATTCCGGGCCAATAAAACGGTCGTGTCAATTCGTCCGGTCGTTAGTCGTAAATAGCCCTTTCTTTCACCGATGGACCACAATCGATTGTCCGGGTTGTGATTCCATTGCCATGCCAGGGGCAGCGGTTCACCCGGCTTTCGATCGAATTCGTCGGAGGCCACGATATTCGCAAGCCCTTCTGTTTTATCCTCAATATCAAGCGTAACCGGCGCTTTCCCGTCAATACCCGGCACGGGCCAGCCGTCTTCCCATTTGACGGGCACAAGCCAGGGACTGCGTCCGACAGCACCGTTATCCTGAAACAGCATCGCATACCATTTACCGTCCGGCGTGTCGATCAGGCATCCCTGGGCCACGCCCTTGTCCTCAAGGGCCACGCGTCCTTCCCAGGGGCCGGTTATCCTGTCAGCCCGGTGGATCAGGACAGATCTGGACCAGCGGCTTCTGGGCGATGCAATATTCAGGAGATAATATTTGCCTTTCACTTTGATTAATTGGGATCCCTCGCCATTCAGGCCGCCAACCTCATCCTCACCAAACAGCAGATTGGCATTTTCAATGATGACCTGATTGATTCCGTCAGGTTTGATGCCCGAGAGATCGGGAAGCAATTCGACAAGTGTCAATTTTCCGCCGCCATAAATCATGTAAACACGGCCATCATCGTCAAAAAACAGGGTATGGTCGTGCAGAGAAGGGGAAAAAGAATTGGCCTTCCACTTACCCTTTTCAATGTCCTGTGTTCTGTAAATATGGGTTTGGCCGCTGGTGGCGGAGAAGGTTGTAGCATAATAAGTCCCGTCATGGTAACGCAGACAGCTGGCCCAGGATCCGCGTCCATATGTGCTCTGGCCGTTTTCCAGGTTCATGGCATCATTTTCTACCAATCTGTCATAAGCATAATTGAGCATTTCCCAATTCACCAGATCCCTGGACTTCATAATAGGCAGACCCGGGCTCATATGCATGGTGGTGCTGCTCATGTAATAGGTCTCCCCCACACGAATCACAGCCGGATCCGGCACATCCGCCCATATGACGGGATTATGTGCCGGTCCTGTCTCACCGAATACCAGGTTGACAAGGATGCACAACAGCGCAATAACGGTTAATTGAGTCTTTTTCATCATCATGTCTCCAATATACTTTTATTGCAGGGAAGATCAGAGCACTGTTCTGAACCGAATGACTGTAATGGAATACCCCGGAAAGGTGTGGGTCCATTTGGAGCCGGCATCTGTTACGATGAAGCGCCCGGGCACCGTGTGGAATGGATTCTCAACCGTATTTATATCCTCCGGCTCGCCCGCCATGACCTCGCCGGTCGCCACGGAATGGATATCGGCACCTCTCAACTCCACGGTTACGGTTTGATCGGCATCAAATACATTAACCACTTTTAAAATAATGTCTCCGGAGGCTTCCTCTTTGCTGGCACACGCGAAGAGTGGTTCATCGAGGCTGGGAGGAGGATCACTGCGGCCAGAACGTCCTGCGGAATTCCGTGCTGGCTCCTGTGCGGATTCCATGATCGGTATCACCTGAGGAACAATCCGGGAGACAGGAATAATCCGGTCACCTTTTGCATTAAAGAACATCTTTTGCACATAGTACGAAGGCGAACCAAAGCTGGTCATGGTGTCATAACCAATCAGGTCTGTGCTCCACTGGCTGCCACCCGGATTCACACGGGTAAAGAGCGGTGCGTAGCAGTTCATGATGACAATATCGGCATTCCGCTCCAAGCCGGTCAAAAAGGCAGCATCGGACAAAGCACACTGGAAAGATGGCGTTAATCCGCGTGCGATCCCGCGTTCCTGGGACGCCCACTCACCTTCTAAAATTTTCGGGCCGTTGCGATCGGCATTGTCATACAGATGGGCATTACGGATGGCTGTATTGGGTGACATGTAGTGGTGATTATCGATCATATCGTGCGGCACACCCGGATCGGTGGTGGCGATGACCTGAATATCGGGATATTTGGCCTTTATGGCATTATAGAACATGGCAAAACGGCCTTCAGGTCCCCGATAAGAGGCCGAGCCATTATTGAGGAAGTCCTCATTGCCAATCTCGACATAGGTGAGTTTGAAGGGAGCCGGATGGCCGTCTTCGGCACGACGGGCGCCCCATTTGGTGGTCATATCGCCGGTTATGTACTCAATTTGATCAAGTGCATCCTGAACAAACGGCTTCAAAGCTTCACCGGTTATGACATCACGGCCGCCATTGAGATGAAGGCCGGCATAAACACCGACAACCGGTTCCATGTTCAATTCTTCACACCATTCGAGGAATTCCAGAAGGCCCAGACCATCCGAAGACTGATAGCCCCAGGGACTCTGATGACCGGGACGCTCTTCCCACGGCCCGACCATGGCTTTCCAGTTGAAACGATTCGCAAAATTGGATCCTTCGATATAATTGCCTCCGGGAAAACGCAGGAATGCCGGATGCATATCATCAAGAAGCTGCATAATATCCGGCCTGAAACCTGTGACAGGGCGTCCGCCCAGTGCGGTTCCTGTGCGTTCCGTGAATACCGGCGGGAACAACGATACCAGATTGAAATTAATTGTGCCCTTCGAATCAGCAGAAATAACAAAACGGGCGTCTGCGGTGGGCGTGACCTTTCCGGATTTCAGCTTGATTCTGTATTGTTTCCACGTGCCTGTGATGGCCGGAACCTGCGCTGAAGCATAAACGGTTTCACCATTGCTGGACTCGATGGAGACGGTTAATGGTCCTGAGAAGCCCTCTGATGCCCTGGCATAGAAAGAACACTGATAGATTGAATTGGGCCTGACAGGGATGCCCCAGTACCCGTCATTTGCAACAGCAACGCGACCGCCGGCGGGCACCCTGGAAATCTTGAGTTTCAGACTGGTTGTCAAGGCAGTGGTGTTGATGGGATCTATTGTATCTGCAGCTGCGGCGCCCCTGGCACCGTCGGAAGTCACAAGAAACCAGTGAGGAACACCCTGTATCCAGTCGCCGGGAGTCTCCACAAGCGGGCCGTGATCGACCGTACTGCCTCCCGCAAATCCTTTTCCCGGCTTCCAGACCTGTCCCTTCGAATCCGTAAATGGTTCAGACTGGCCGGCTCTGATACGTATTGCATTTTTTGAAGATCCTGAAAACGGAAGGATTTCAATCGCTTTAATTGCCGGATTTTCGATCCGGGGTGTGAAAGTGATGCGAAACTCTCCATCGGTCACTTCCACGGGCACCGTTTCAATGTAGGCGCGGTTGAAACCGCCGGATTTGACCCAAACATCAAAATTCTTGAATTCATGCCCCATCACATTGAAGGAAAAAACGCGCTCACCGGGACCGGCAATGCCTGTGTACGTCTCGGCAAAGTAGAGTTTCGCGAGATACTTGCCATTGGGAAGCGTGCAGGAGAAAGCACTCATTGAATAATGTTCGCTTCGAAACAGGCCCGGTTCACTGGTCCCGGCGGCTGCGAGAATCGATCCGCTATTCAGGGGATTCCTGAATATACGGTTCTGAATCAGCTCGCCGTACAATCCGCCTTCGTATGAGTAATTGATCTCCTCTGTCATAATTCCATAAAACATCGGACTGATTTCTGCGCCCGGCTGGTCCACCTGCAGAACGATTTTGCCCGGATCGGCGGCAAGCACAGATGCAGATAACATCGTAATCAATATGCATATTTTCAGTTGCAGTAAATATTTTTTAAAAACACGAATGAAAGGTTTCATGAGTGACGCTCCTTATATTTCATTTATTAATTCCTGTTCTCTGCCTGTATTCGATAGGGTTCCAATTGACCTTTAAATTTGATGATCAACTCTTTTAACGCAGTCAGGTTTTCTTCGCCTTCTCTCAATCGATTAATTTCCCGGGACGGGGGAACTCTCATTGCTGTCAGTTCACCGGCTTCTAACAGATGAGCGGCGGTCTCTGCAATATCCAGTCCATCTTTCCACGTTCCCTCAGGATCATTCAGCCATTTGTTACTTTGATCTATAACTTTTGCAATCCAGCCTTCCTGATCGGGAACAGACGGGAGAATATCCGCGGAACGGTTACGGAAAAATCCCATGATGGCCGCAACAATCGACGGATCTCGAATGCTTCCGTCTTCATAAAAAACACCATGCACAGTACCCCATCCTTTGCGAACGATCATGAGTTCCCAGATATACCACCCGACACCGGCATTCATATGTTCCTGGAGTGTTATATCATATGGATTGGCGCGTGCAATACACCCCATTTCACCATTGATCAAAGGCTTGTTTACTTTAGCTGCGAACGCCTTCGCCCTAAGAATGTTATTCCTGATCTGGTCCCGGGTCTGCATGTAATCATGAAACTGGAGCACATCCACATAATCCGCCAGCTCGATCATCCCGTCTACAAAAGCCGCTCCAATCGTGACCGGTGTGTTTGGATCGAGTTCGTGGAACGTATTTGCCAACAATTTACTGCATTTAAATTTACTCAAATACCATTCATTGCGCGCAGGCGGCCAATCGGGTTCGTTCATCACATCCCATACGGCAAGACCCGGTTCATCCGCAATGGCATCAATCAGGAACTGCGCCCATTTCCTCGCCAAAGAATATTGTGCGGTATCCCTCAGCCAGGGACCATATCCAATAACGGGCATAACGCCAATTTCCCTTTTGTGACATTCCCGGACGAAATGTTTTAGCTTTGCCGGAAAGTCTTCTTTGTCTTCCTCATAGACCGTGTATGGCACAAAAACCCGTACCTGGTTTAAATTCAGACTTTTCGCAAGGTCAAGATCAAAGACTGTTGTCGCAGAGTCATAGTTAATCCAGGCATCGATATGATGGCGCGGAGTAACTGCACTTGCCGGTGTATAATTGAAACCCCTGATCAGAGAGGGATCTTTAAGCCCTGTAAAGTTGAATTTTGGACTTTTCTGGTTCGAACCGGCGAACACTGCCGGAAGTAGAATGATAAAAAACAGAGTGATAAAGACGAATTTTTTCAAGGTTCATGTAGTCCTATTATTTAATTTTTACCGATACACGTTTTCCATTATAATGAACGGAAGTTGAAGTTTTTGATATATCAACGCCTGTGCCGGTTGTCCGATTAACAAGCACAATATTAAACATCCGTTTTTTGAACATACCGTCAAATTCACCCTTGCGGTCGCCGATAGTCAGAGTCGTTGATTGATCTTTCCAGATAAACGGGATAAGTGTATACTTTCCCTTCTCATAATTATAATTGTCATTTTCATCTTCATAGAGAACAAACTCACCATCTGCTCCGGGATAAATCCGGATTTCAATCGGATCGGTTTTTTCTGTGGCATACTGTATGAACGGTCCCATCGGAATGATAGAACCTGCCTTAATATACAGTGGAATCCGATCCAATGGAGAGGCCGCTTTTATGGTTTGACCGCCGGCAAAACACCTGCCTGTCCAGAAATCGTACCAATCTGTCGATTCAGGAAGGTAAATATCCCGCTGATCCACTCCGGGCTTCGTAACCGGAGCAGCCAGAAAGGCTTTCCCGAACATGTATTCATAAGGTTGATTTAAAGCAATATCATCACCGTTAAAATCCATGATCAGCGGACGCATCATGGTCGATCCGTTTGTTGTAATCTGCCAGGCTTCCGAATAGATATAAGGGAGCAGACGGTAACGAAGATTCAGCATCTTGCGCATGTTGTCTTCAACCCGCTGCCCGAATTTCCAGGGTTCAGTCTCTGATTGGTAACCGTGAATGCGAAAAACAGGATTAAAAACGCCCCACTGAAACCACCTGAGAAGCAGTTCATGATATTTATCATCGGTGTACTGTGACGTTCCGGGACGGAAAAAACCACCGATATCTGTGGTCCAGTACGGCAATCCGGTAATGGTGTAGTTCAGTCCGGCCACAATCTGACGCTTATAGGCATCCCAGTTTCCGCCTATATCACCCGACCAGTTAATGACACCATATCGCTGTTGCCCGAGAAAAGCCGACCGGGTGAGAATACAAACCCGCTTATCGTAAGTGGTTTCACGCTGCCCGTTATAAACAGCCTTGCTTACCATAAGCGGATAGGTCAACCGGTAAAAATCACCCGGACCGGCGTAGGTCATTTCGCCTTTCAAAGCATCGTTTTCAGGTTCAACTGCGTCCATCCACCATGAATCAACGCCGAAGTCAAACATATTGATTTTCAACGTATTCCAGTATTCTTTCCTCGTTTCGGGATTGAAATAATCCAGCCATTTTGTATCGGAAATAAAACGGTTTTTGGCGACATAAGCTTTACCAATTTCCGAATTCTTATCCGGATTTGACCAGATTGAAATGTTGAAATGTGCATTTAAATCGTGAATTTCTTTAATAAAACCGGCCGGATTAGGGTAATGTGTTTCATCGAATTGCGGAACACCCCAGCCCCTGTTCCCCCAATACTGCCAATCCTGTACAATGACATCCATCGGGAGATTTCGTTTTCTGAATTCCTTTACAGTTTCCACCAAATGAGTTCCGGATGTGTAACGTTCACGGCATTGCCAGAAGCCGTAGGCCCATCGGGGAAACATGGGCGCTCTGCCGGACAGGAGACGGTATGACGCAATCACGCTGTCTGCCGAGGGCCCGTAAAAAATCACATAATCAAGAAATTTTGCATGGGGGGATCGAAACGTTATTTCATCACCAGCAGGCTTCCATGACACCCTGGGTGTATTGGTGGATTTACAAACCAACTGAACATGATGTTCTCCGGCTTTTAAATTCACCAGCGCACAGGCTGTGGGCGGAAGCCAAAAATTGCTGATGTCGATGCATGGTTTTCCATCAATTGCCACATACTGCCGATTGTCCATGTTTCCGAGGTCAAGGAATATGGCATATTCCCCATCTTCAGGCACTGTGAATGTGCCAAAATAAAGTGACTGGTTCTGCAGTACTTTTTGTGTCCCTGAAGAAGTGGTTACTTCCGCCAGCCGGTCTTTACCTGCATCGGATTGTTCCTGCTTGTGAAGATCAATTTCGTGATCTGCCGGATTAAAATCAGTCAGCCCGTACTGGTGCCATAACAATCCGTACCCCCTGCTTGAATAAATAAAAGGGAGGGATATCTGGGAATTGACCTGTGTGAGGCGCCTTGTCACGTTCCTAATATTATAATGCCCGTCCTGAAACTGGCCCAATCCAAACATATATTCGTCCTCCGGTGATTCAAAACCCTGTTCCGTGATAAAACAGGGCTCGCCCATAACCGAATCGGGCACCAGCTTCCGGCTATGCACCTTCTCGTTCAAAAATAAATTTCCTGAATGATCCGCAAATGACAGGGTTCCGGTTTCTTTATCCAGGGACACGGTTATGCGTTTCATTTTTACTTCAATTTTTGATTGAAAATCAGCAACTTCAAACCGCGGAACCTGATGAGGTGAAGTAAGAATAAATTCAGGCGCATCTGATTCATTATACAGAAAAAATTTAATTCTGACAGCATTTTCTTTTAAGGGATACAGATAGAGGGTTCCATCTGACACCCTGATGTCTATTTTATCCGCTTGTTGTGTAAATTCTTTCACTGCCTGTCCCTG
>Ga0272441_10015452_pt1 | contig 10688 bp, 6 predicted proteins | sample SSMProp6N_FD_193582 | JGI IMG/M metagenome (GOLD analysis project Ga0272441, IMG submission 193582) | Marine sediment archaeal communities from Little Sippewissett salt marsh, Falmouth, MA, United States - SSM-Prop-6N | ecosystem: Environmental > Aquatic > Marine > Wetlands > Sediment ...
GAGGCTCTCGATCTCTTCGCGCAACTGCTGGAGAAGCTGTCTTAGCTCGGCGTTCTCGCCCTCCAGTTTCTGTAGCCGGGCCTCGACGTCGGGCTTGGTTTCTTGAGCCCATGGAGCGGTCCCCGGGAGCGCAAGGATGGCGACCAACGTTAGGGTGAGCAGGCAGCTAGACTTCATCATCTGTAATGTGCACCTCCCGCTGCACGAATGCCACTGAGGCCGTCCGCGCCTGCACGTTGCCTGCGCGGGCTTCCACATGGGTCAACAGCCGTCCGAGATGCTCGGGGGCATGCAGGTGCAGCATGAATTGTCCCATCTTTATCTGTGCGCTCGCGAAGTCATGGTTCGCGATGCGTCCCCTGATCTGGCCACCGGGCGGCAGCATCGCATAGTGCCCGTGGACATGCAGGTCGGCAGACGGGTGTGCCTGTGCCGGCTCGACGTGGATGTCCCGCAGGACGGCGGGGGCCATGCCGCCGCCGAAGGTCAGCGCGGCGACATCAATGCGCTGTGCGCTGATCCGCGGGCCCTGCGGTCCATCATCCCGCAGGTGCAGGACGATGTCGTGTATGCCACGGAAGGCGACGGTGCCGGTGATGCTGCCTGCTTCGTGCGCCGCAGCCGCCACGATGGTGGTCTGGGTGTGAACATGCCCGCCGGAGTCCCCGGCAGGCTCCGGGTCGCCGGCTAGGTCGCCGATAATGGCCGCGGATACGACGCCATTGGCTTTCAGGCGCACCCGCACGACCTGCTCAGCCTGCGAAGAGCACACCTGGGCGGCGCCTTCGGGACGCAGGATGTCCCATGCGAAGTGGGCAACGGTGGTGTCCTGGGTCGCCGGCAGCACAAACTGCTCGGCGATCTGTGAGGCGTCCAGGCCGTTGTAGTCATAGTCAGGGGTGTACAGACCGTAAAGGGTCTGATGATCGAACTGGGTTTGAGCGGTCGCCCAGCTCTGCACCAGTGCGCTCACCGAAGGTGAGACGTTGAGCGTGTCGTGGGGGTCGAGTGCCCGGGGGCTGTCGCCTCCGCACCCGGCTACGAGCAGTACCGCAATGGCGACGACGCCCCCCAGGGGCGGCCGCCACATGGCGGATATACGCACTACCTTCACTCCCTTAACTCCGGGCGCACGCCACGGCCTTAGCAAGAGGGTCGCTGCGGCCCGCGGGTCGCGGGAGCGGCACCCCAGCCAAGGGCCAAGGATAGCGTGTCCGGTGGTTGTAGTCGTGTCGACCGCACAGCGCCGAGTTGCTCGGCAATCTGCACGCGATACGGCTAGGTTGGCTCAGCGAACAGAGGGTGAAGGAGGAGCACGGGGTTGGATATTGGGGGGTACGGCGGGCTCACGGGGCGGAAGCTCGGGTCGCGGCATGGACTGCGGCACGACCACAGGCACCGCCGGCTGCACCGGGGTCGACTTGTCGAAGGCGTTTGCCAGCAGGAATGTGTGAAGTGGGCAGGGCGCCAGGCCGTCGCAAGTGGCCATGCCGGGGGAGTCCTGGCACCCATCGGCATCGCAGTGCGCAGTGTAGTGTGGGTGCGCCATGAAGCCGACGATGGCGAGGCACACCAGGGCGGCGAGGCGCCGGAGATTTGGTTGATGGCCCGGCACGCGGCACATGGACGATCATCCCGGCCAAAGCGAGTTTGGCGATTGCGCGGGAGACTCGCGTCTGTCCTCAGGGCGAACCGTTCGCTCTCTCCAAGTAGAAACGCATGCGCACGTTGGTATTGTTCCCGGCGCACGCTACTGCTCAGTGGGGGCCGCGGGAAGACTGAGGGTGAAGGCGGTGATCCCCGGGGGCGTCTGCTCCAAGACCAGGCGGCCGTGATGGGCCGTAGCGATCTCGCGAGACAGACTCAGGCCCAGGCCCACACCGTCAACATGTCTGCCCCGGGACTTGTCGGCTCGCCAGAACCGATCAAAGACCCTCTGGCGGTCCTCGGGAGCAATGCCATCCCCGGTGTTGGCCACCGTGAGAGCCACCACAGAATCGTGTTCCCGCAGGTGGACCGTGATCTCACCATCCGGCGGCGTGTGTCTGACGGCGTTGCTCATCAAGTTCTGGAGCACCTGCTCAAGCAGGCCGGCGTCCGCGAGCACGCGCATGCCGTGGGCAAAATCTCGGTTGAGTGTTAGGCCGGTCGCAAGGATCTCCGCATCTTCGCAGACCGCCTCGACGAGAGCGGTGAGGTCCACAGGCTGCAGGTTCAGCTCGAGCCGGCCGGCGTCGGCGCGTGACAGCAGAAGGAGCTTGCGGACGATGCCCTTGAGGCGTTGGACCTCTTCAAGCAGCCCGCTATAGACCTGCTGCTGCCGTGAGCCGGTCTCGGCCTCCTGCAGGGCTTGCTCCAACTCTCCTTGTAGAATGGTCAGAGGTGTCTTGAGCTCGTGGGCGGCGTCGGCGCTGAAGCGGGTGGCCTGGTGGAAGCTACGTTCCAGGCGCTGCATCATCTCGTTGAATACGGTGACAAGGCGGGCGAACTCGGCATCCGCCTCCTGGACCTGTATGCGCTCGTGCAGGCCTCTTGCGGTAATGCTCTCGGCGGTCCGCGCGAGTGCCCCCACGGGCCGTAGTGCGCGCTGTGAGATCAGCCAGGCGCCGCCTGCAATGAGCAACAAGGCCGCGGGCAGTATCATCAGTAAGGCCGCTCGGACGCGCTGCATATGCTGGGCATGCTCGGCAAGGTCGACGCCGATGACCACCGTGTGGTGCTCATTGCCCAGTATCCCGACACGCCACAGGCACCCACCGATTCGGCGAGTGAAGAACTCGGGGCGTCGGAGCTTGGTCGTCCGTGGCCGGCGGGGTCGGCGGCTGTCAGGCGAGCCCGGCGCCGTCTGTAGAGTGCGCAACACCTGCCGGGGAATACCCGGAGGAGGGCGTCGCTGCGATAGCATGATCATCTTGCCCTGGCCGGCCTTCGGAAACTGCTCAGCGGATAGCTCGTCGGGCCAGGAGGAGGACTTGTGCACGACGCGGCCTTGACGATCCTTGGCCAGGACGAAAAACGCACTCTCGTCGCTGTCGGAGGACCGGTGCGCGTAGGTGTAGTCAAGAAAGCTCTCGAGGCGTTCCCAACGAGAGCCGCCGCGGGCGGCAAACAACTGCGGCAGCGTCCGCATCTTCAACTCGTTGTCGATCCTGGCTACATTGATGTTGTTGACCAGCAGCCACGCCAATGCGCCGACGGTGACGAGCACAACGCCGGAGACGAGTGTGGTCAATAGCGCTATCCGCCAGGCGAAGGAGCGGGGCTTCATGTCTCGCTTTCCCCCGCAGCCGTGCGGAAGCGGTACCCGACGCCGCGAACCGTCTCGATGAACCGGCGGTCGCCCTTGGGGTCGATCTTGCGGCGCAGTCGCTGGATGTTCACATCCACGAGGTTGCTTTGCGGGTCGAAATCGTAGCCCCAGACATGCTCGAGTATCTGGGTGCGGGGGAAGACGCGGCCGGGCGAGCGCATCATGTACTCGAGCAGGCTGAATTCTCTGGCGGTTAGCTCGATGGCTTCGCCACCCCGCTGCACTTGTCGCGAGACGAGGTCCACCACCAGGTCGGCGGCCTGCAGGATGGTCAGGCTCTCGCCTGATGCACGACGGGTGACGGCACGAATTCTGGCAATGAGCTCTTCGACGAAGAATGGCTTGGTGATGTAATCGTCGGCGCCGAGGTTGAGTCCCTCGAGCCGCTCATCGAGTTCCGAGCGCGCCGTCAGCAGCACCACGGGAACGGGGTTCTTCCGGCCCCGAATCTGCTTGAGGATGCTCAGGCCGTCCCGGCCGGGGAGCATGATGTCCAGGACGATGGCATCGTAGCTTTGGGCGGTGGCCAGCACGTAGGCGTCGTCGCCATTGTCGGCAAGATCCACAACGAAGCCTTGCTCTTCCAGCGCCTTGCGCACAAAGCCGGCTATCTTCTTTTCGTCCTCCGCGATCAAGACGCGCATGGGACGATGGTATCAGAAGGCCCCCGGGCGGACAAGCCAGGGGGCATTACAGTTCTGTAATCGTGCAACAGATGCCGGCATGGCCGGCGCCGTGTAGGGTATGTCCCTACGGATCACGGCACGTCGGCGCAGGTGTCGCCTCTGAAGGTTGCGGAACAGGGAAGCGCCGGTTTCGCGTCGAAGAATATGGATATGTAGTCTGCTTGCCGGGCAGAATGCGTCCGGTTCGAGCCGTGCGGACCTCCCCGATGCCTGATCGCCGCGAGCAGAGGCTCCGGCGCCGGTTCAGTGCGGCAGTGTGCAGGGCGTTTTCGCAGTATGCACGGCGCATCCCCCGAAGGCACAAGCTACGTCTCTTGCCGGTATCCGACAGACGGCGCATGGTGTGGGAGGGCTGACCGATGACGGCTCTGATGCAGTGGTCGGGCATCCTGGTGGGCCTGGTTGGTGTCCTGTATGCGGCGGCGGTGGTGATGGCCAGCCGCGAGGAGGCCGAGCATCCCCCGGATGATGAGGGGGCTCCCGAAGGGGCGTCTCTGGTCCCGCTGATGTGGTCGGCAATCCCTCCCGTGGCTGTGGGGATTTTGGCCATCGTGGGCGGCAAGCCCCCCTTCGCCCCGGGTGGCGCTCTGGGGAGCGGACTGCTCATCGGCGCGCTGTTTGGCGCAGCATCGGCTTGGGCGATGGAGCTTTGGCCCTCCCGGGTGCCCGGAGAGCTGTCAGAGAGCCGTATGTGGGTGCTGCGGTCGGCCATCTGCAGTGGCCTGTGCGCCTGGACAGTTACCGGCGCCACCTTGCCCCTGCTGATCTTCAAGGCCTCGCCCTCCGTGGCGCTCATGGGCTATGCGGTGGGCTTCGCCACGGTAGCTTTGCTACTGGGTTGCGCCCCCCTCGCCGGCGTCATGAGGGGCCGCTGGACCATGATGGGGCCCCAGGCGCTGCTGGCGACGACTCTTGCAGCGGCCGGTTGTCTGGCGGTCCGGCACTTCCCCGATGACCCGATCTGGTGGGCGTTGCCCTTCGGGCTTGCCGGTCTGACGATTCTCGCCGGTATCATCAGCAGTCGCGTGGGCGCATCGGGCGAGGGTCGAAGCCAGAAGGCCCGCATGGCCTTCTCGGCGGCGGCCGGCGCTCTGATCGTGGCGGCCGTGTGGGCCGTGCTGGCCGCCGGGACGGTGGGCTCGTGGGCGATGTTCGCGTGCGTAGCGACGGGCCTTGTGGCCACGGGTCTCATCTTGGCGCTCACAGGTTCCGCGCGAGCGCAGCAGTCCAGCTCCTCATCCCTGCAGACGGCGGCCTTCGCCGGGATCATCACGCTGGGCGGTGTGGTTGTGTGCTTCCGCTTGCTGGCAGGCTATGGCGTGGCAGTGGGCCTTGCCGCCTCGTGGGTGGTGCTGCTTCCCGCCATCGGGGGCCTCATCCGGCGCCCCGGTGATGACTCAGCGCCGTGGCGAGAGCCCGGGATGGACCTGATGCCCTTCCTCAGTGGCTGGGCCATCTTCGCGCTGTACCGTCTGTTCCTGGAGCACTACCACGTGGGGCCGGTTGAGCCCAGTGTGCATTACAGCTTCGTTGCTGTCGGCGTCGGCGCATTGGCGATGCTCCTGTTCGGCGGCTATGCGACGGGCGGCACGGACAGCGAGTCACAGCAGGCGCCCTCAGGCGGCTGGCTCGATAAGGTGAGACCGGCATTGCTGGCGATGGTGGCCGTGGTGCTGCCCTTGCTGGTGGCCGTCCTGTGGGGCCATCGGGCAGCGGCGGGCCTGGTGGGCGGGCTGTTCATCGGGGCGCTTGCTCTGGCGGCACTGCAAGTGGGCGCTGAGTTGCAGCGGCCGGTGGCGTTGAGCGCCTACGTCGCCGGTCTGCTGGCGGCCCTGGTTGCCGTTCAGTTCACGCGGTTGCTGGAGCCCCTCCTGGGGGCCAGCCGTGGTGTGCGGCTGCTGCTGGTGCTCGCAGGGCTGGTAATCGCCCTGGCCTGGATTATTGTGGACGCTGCGCTTGCCCCTCGGCGGGGGGAGGAGGTGGCGCAGCGATGACGCGGCTGCACGCGTCCTCCTGGCACGTATCGGCCTTTGTCGGCGCGGTGTTCACAGCGGCGGTGGCCTCCTACATGGTCGGCAGCGAGGCGCCCGTCGGTGCTGTGGCGGGGGTGGTCATTGGGGAGAGGTCGGGGCGTCCGCTGGCGAATGCGCAGGTGTACCTGCGCCCCGTGGGCCCGCCGGGGCGTGGACACGTCTCTTTGCGCACCGACGCACAGGGCCATTTTGGCCCGCGACGCATCGTGGCGGGCGACTACAGTATCTCCGCGCACTCGCGCGCCCACGAGCTGCCCGCAACCACGGCAACGGTTCTGGAAGGCAAGCTGGCGGATTTGTCGCTGGAGTTGCTCAAGAAGCCCTCGTATCTGAACCTTACGGTTCACCAGCACGTGTGCCAGACCACTGAGCCGGCGACGATCCTGTGCGACGGCCTGCTGGTGGACGGGCAGATGACGGCACGGATATACGCGGTTGACCCGCGGCAGCTACTGGTGACCAGCGAGGGGGATCTTGGGGAGTGGGTCCGGCAGGCCCAGAAGCGGTCGCCCGAGGGTGTCGCCTCCGACGAGCGCTTCAGGCTGACCAAGACGGAAGCAGTGACCGTTCTGGGGCGCGATGCCGAGGGCATCTTCCAGCAGCGCGTGATGCTGCCTCTTCCCGGCCCGGGCTTGTACCTGGTGACGCTGTCGGCCGACGGGCTTACGCAGTCAGAGTGGATCCTATCCACGGATCTGGGCCTGATCGTCAAGCACGATGGGTCGAGAATGCTGGCCTACGCGGTCAATCTGGGCACCGGCAAGCCGAGGCCCGAGGCGATCGTGAGCGTGTACAAGGGTCAGACGGTGGCCTCCGAGGGGCGCACCGGCCCTGACGGCCTGACTCAACTTGAGACGCCTTCGGGTGTCTCGTATGAGGATGTCCTGATCCTGGCCTCGTACGGTGAGTCCCTGGCCGTAGCCCGGACGTGGCTGTGGGAGCGGGAGGCCCGCGGTCTGGTGATGTACGCCTGCACCGATCGGCCGGTCTATCGGCCCGGAGATATGGTGCGATTCAGGGCCATCTTGCGCGAGGCCGACGGGGATACCTACCGAGTTCCCGCCGATGAGCCCGTGTCCCTGAAGATCCGCGACCCGCGCAACACGCTCATCTACCGGCAGCAGCTACGGACCAACGAGTACGGCTCGATCAATGGGACCGTGAAGCTCAACCACTTCGCCCCAACGGGCTACTACTACGCCACGGCTGAGGTGAAGGGACGCCCGCAGGAATTCGGGTTCGACGTCGCGGAGTACCGCAAGCCCGAGTATGAGGTCACGGTCAGCAGCGACAATGAGCGGTATGTGCGCGGCGACACGGCGCGGGTGAGCGTCGCGGCCCAGTATTACTTCGGCACCCCGGTGCCCGGGGCCGAGGTGGACTATATGGTTTATAGCTCGCCCCACTGGGTTAACCCGGCACAGGAAGATGACGACTACGGGGACGAGGACTGGTATGAGGAGGAGGGCTACTACGGCTACGGGGAGGTTGTTGCGGAAGGCACGGCCCGAACGGACGACCAGGGCACCGCCCACCTGAACATCCCCACCGGGGTGAAGGACACCGAGGGCGACCACGACTGGCGTCTGACGGTGCGTGCCAACGTCACCGGCCCGGGGCGTCAAACGGTGGACGCCGAGGGTAGTCTCATCGTGACCCGGGGGGAGTACGCGCTTTCCGTGGAGTCCTCCCGCTGGTCGGCCAGGCCGGGTCAGGCGGTGGATGTATCAATCCGCGCCGTGGACTATGAGGGGCGGCCTGTTGCCAACGCCGACGTCACGGTGGCCCTGCAGCACGAGCGCTGGCAAGAGGGCGAAGTGTCGAGCACGGTGGTTGCGCAGCAGTCCGTGCGCACCGACGGCAAGGGGAAGGCGTCGGCCAAGCTGACACCGCCCGAGGAGGGCAGCTTCGTCATCGTCGCGACCAGCAAGGACAGCCGAGGCAACCTCATCAGGGACAGGGACCACCTTTGGGTGACCGACCGGACCTATGCCAGCTTCGACTACAAATACCCCGAGATGGAGCTTGTCACCGACAAGCGCCGGTATGACGCGGGAGACACGGCCCGGGTGCTGGTGAACACCAAGGCGTCCGGCGCCACCGCCCTGGTGAGCATCGAGGGCCCGCAGCTTCGGGACTGGTTCCTCGCCGAGCTGAAGGGCAACTCGACGATGCTCAAGATCCCGCTCACGACCGAGCATATCCCCAACGTGTATGTCAGTGTCTCATACGTGAAGGGCAAGGAGTTCGTGACCAGACAGAAGCAACTGCGGGTGTCGGATAAGCCGGTGCGGCTCACGGTGCAGGTGGACACCGACAAGCGCGAGTACGTGCCGGGGGCACCCGTCTCCTGTCGGATCCGCACCCTGGACCCCCAGGGCAATCCGACGCCCGCCGAGGTGTCCCTCGGTGTGGTGGACGAGTCCATCTACGCGATACGGCAGGACCGGGCCGACGACATTGTCGACACGTTCTATGGTCGACGGCGCAACAGTGTGGAGACGGACTATTCCTTCCCGCCGATCTACCTGGGGGCCGGCGACAAAGGCGGCCCTCTTGGCCGCGTGCGGAAACGCTTCCCCGACACCGCCCTGTGGCTGCCCGAAGTCCGCACCGATGCCGGGGGCGAAGCTCAGGTGGACTTCGAGATACCCGACACGCTCACCTCATGGCGCTTTACGGCGCGAGCCTGCACCTTGAGCACCCTGGTCGGAGCGGCGGTTGAGAAGGTTACGTGTCGCAAGAAGCTCATGGCGCGGATTCAGACGGCACGCTTCTTCGTGCGGGGCGATGAGGCCGCCCTGGCGGGCGTCGTGCACAATGAGACCAAGTCGCGTCTCAAGGTGTCCGCCGACCTGCATGCGCCCAACATGGCGACGGTCCGCGCGCCGAACCTTGCCATGACACTTGCTCCATCCTCCCTGGGGCGGCTGGACTGGCGGCTCCGACCCGAGAAGGTCGGCCCGCAGACATTGCGGCTGTCGGTGGCCGCCGAAAGGCTCTCTGACGCCCTCGAGCGGCAGGTCCCGGTACTGCCGCGGGGCCGAGAGCGCGTTGAGTTCCGATCAGGAGTGGTGAAGCGGTCTGCCGTGGAGGCCCTCGATATACGCCAGGACGCGTTGCCCGACACGGCGGAGCTGAGGGTGCGGCTGACATCCTCCATCACCTCCTCGATCTGGGATTCGTTGGAGTACCTGGCTCAGTACCCCTGGGGCTGCGTCGAGCAGACCATGAGCAGCTTCTTGCCCGATGTGGTCATCTCGCGGGCCGTGACACAGATGGGCTTGCCCGCCCCCCATGCCGACCTGCCCGACATGGTGCGCAGTGGGCTCGACCGAATCTATGGCTATCAGCAGGACGGTGGCGGGTGGGGTTGGTGGCGGTATGATGAGCCCGACCCGTGGATGACGGCCTATGTGCTATTCGGGCTGCTCCACGCCCGCGAGGCGGGCTTCGAGATCAACCAAAGCGTGCTTGAATCGGGGCTGGGCCGCCTGTCCGCCCTGGCAGCGGAGGGTCAGATCAAGCCCGAACAGGAGGCCTTCGCCACCTACGTGCTGGCCAAGGCCGGGCAGGCCAAGGGGGCCGAGGAACTACTGGGCAAGCTGTCAAAGCGCAAGGGCAAGCCGTCGGCTTACTCACTGGCCTGGTTGGCCCTCGCCCAGGTGCAGCTTGGCCGATCAGAGCAGGCGCAGCAGACCTATGTGGCATTGTGGCAGGCCGCCGTCGAGTCTGAAGGCCTGTGCCACTGGCCGGGGCCGAAGGGTCGGTACATGCCGGATACGGAGGTCACGGCGGTGGCGCTGAAGGCGTGCTTGGCCCTGCGGCCCAACGATGAGCGGCTTGCGAAGGTGGTGCGGTGGCTCATGACCCGGCGCTGGGGCAGGCACTGGGTCTCGACGCGGGATACGGCCTTCATCCTGTATGCCGTCGCCGACTTCGTCGGGGTCTCACAGGAACTCAGGCCCGAGTTCACCGCCAAGGTGACCCTCAACGACAAACCTATCGGGCAGGGCTCCTGGCTCACACCCGAGGACGCCTTGAAGCCCGAGACCGTGCTGGTGGTCCATGCCAAGGACCTCAAGCCCGGCGAGAACAGGCTGCAGCTTCAGAAGGCGGGGAAGGGGACCCTCTACTACTCGGTCCGACTGGGGCAGTACCTCGCCCACGAGGGCGCCCCGCAGGTGATGACCGGCACGGGCCTGGGAGTCACACGCGAGTACCACCGGCTCCGGCTGCGGGAGGATCGACACACGGGTATCTTCGAGTTGCAGCCCGACGATAGGCCGACCACTCGGTTCAGCGAAGGCGACCTGGTACGGGTCAGTGTGGACCTGAAGACCGACAGGGACCTCGAGTACATGATGCTGCAAGTGCCTCTGCCGGCGGGTGCCGAGGTGATCGAGCGCGGCGACCTGTACCCGTGGGAATGGAGCTACTGGTACTCAGACATGCAAATCCGCGACGAGAAGGTGGCGTTCTTTGCCCGGCATCTGCCGCAAGGGACTCACACAATGCAGTACGACATGAGGCTTGAGCTGCCCGGGAAGTACCATGCCTTGCCGCCACACGTCTCGTGCATGTACGAGCCGGAGGTTCGGGCGACCGGTCTGCCGGCCGACATCGAGGTCTCGCCGTGACGACTAACACCTTGGGCCT
>Ga0272441_10015454_pt1 | contig 10687 bp, 4 predicted proteins | sample SSMProp6N_FD_193582 | JGI IMG/M metagenome (GOLD analysis project Ga0272441, IMG submission 193582) | Marine sediment archaeal communities from Little Sippewissett salt marsh, Falmouth, MA, United States - SSM-Prop-6N | ecosystem: Environmental > Aquatic > Marine > Wetlands > Sediment ...
CGGCAGCCAGTGTCAGGCCCCCCAGGAGCGGGCCCCCGACGTGACAGACGTTGATGGCGCCCACGTTGTGAGAGCCGTAGTCTCGCACGTCAAGTCTCCGGCCCCAACGTACGAGGAGGTAGCCACTGGGTAGTGACCCGACCAGGTAGGCTGCGAGCAAGAGCGCGCCGTGGATCAACATGCCCATGACCTCGATTGCCAATCGACCTGAGTGCCCTGCAGATACCGCCGCTCGATGGCCGCGATCTTGGCCACTTTGCGGGCGGACCGCCCTCCTCGGAACTCCGTGTGCAGCCACGCATCCACGATGGCACAGGCGAGATCGGCAGGCACATTCCGAGCTCCGAGCGTGATGATCTGCGTGTTATTGCTTGCGCGTGCGCTCCGGGCGGTCTCAACATCGCACACGGGCGCAGCGTAGACGCCCGGCAGTTTGCTGGCCGCGATCGCCATGCCCAGGCCGGTTCCACACACCAGAACCGCCCGATCGACCGCCCCCTGTCTCACCGCTTCACCGACGACTACAGCTATGTCAGGATAGTCGGTTGGTGTCTCCGAGTAAGCACCGAAGTCGGAGACCGGGATTCCCCGCGTCCCGCAATGTGCCCGGACACGTTCCTTCAGTAAGAACCCGACGTGATCACTGCCAAGGCCGATGCGCACTTGCGCCCACCTCCTACAGCCAACCCAACTCGTTAGCGCATGTCTGCAATGAGAGTATGCCCGCTAGGCCCTGCGGATACCTGGGCCTACGGACCCATCCAGAGAAGAGAACCGGCACCAAATCCGCGGGTCGCCTTCGCCGTAGTGCTACTGCACTATCCATTATTCCGACAATAAGACGCCCCGGTCTCCCGCAGAGCATCAAGGCGCCAGCGGAACGCCAAGGTCTTCGTACGACAGTGGGCACTGAGAAAGCCACGGATCGGGGTCAACGATGGTGTCGACCTGGTGGCGCGCGCGCCGACTGATCAAGGCCATCGGACACAGGGACGGCGATATGCGGTTCGACGCCGCGTTCGAGTTGGCCAAGCGCGATAGGAAGGCGGCGCCCGTTTTGATGGGGGCGTTGAGGCACGCTACCCCTGATGTGCACGGTAACGCTGCGCGCGCGCTGGGTATCATCGGGGACCGGGCGTCCTCAAGGGTACCCCGGCGTGGTAGATACCTTGGTCAACGCGCTGGATGACAGTGATCCAGTTGTGCGCTCCCGGGTTGTATGGGCGTTGGACAGAATCGGCGCCGAGAGCAGGTTCCAGGCTTTGCCGGCCACAGAAGAGGCAGGTTTGAGGGGAAGGGCCGGGCTCTCGGGCTCCGGGGCTTGGAGGCGTGGGTGGATGTGGGAGGCAGAGAGCCGGGCCAAGGAGTGATGACACTTGCCCGAGGTCCCAGTGGCACAGCAGGTTCCCTGAGAGAATCATCCTGTGCATGAGCTGGCCCAGGAGATGGGCCGGCCGGACGCGCCCCGTCATCCTGTTCACATGCGGCCACGAGCGCGACAAAATGACTGACAGCGCGGTTCACCTGCCGGCTCCCGCATAGGCAACTCGTAGCCCTGCAGGCGATCAACCCGCGCCCGCCCCAAAGCACTATCGAGGCCGGAGCCAACGAGGCCCACAGGAAACGCACCAGGCCGACCTGCGCCTACTTCGCCTCCGGAAGTCCAGTACGGTGCACGACATGCTGTTCGATGTATCTGACACCTCGGCAGAGCTTCCGCCATCCAACGACCGCTGTGAGGTGCCGAGGCGGCCCTGGATAACCGGGCCTGAGCGATGCCTACTCCAGGCGCATGTCCTCAACTGCGACGGTGAGGCCGGCCTCGCAGGCGGGGTCAAAGCGCAACTGCGTGATCCGCCCGCGCCATCGGGGATGGTCGGCCAGCGGAATGCGGTACTCCCGGACCTCTTCCGTGTCTTCGAAGGTGAACCCGACGACGGCTGCTCCTGAGATGGCGTCACCCTCGGCGGCCCAGAAGAGCTGCGCATAGTTGGCTTTGTCGGTGCCGCCGCTGCAGCGCAAGCGGATAACCAGCTCGCGGACGGTCTCGGCGCGGAAGTCCACGGCGCGGTAGAGCGTGGGGTCGTCGTTGACGCAGGTGATGTGCAGGGCGCCCCGGCGGGCCTGAGCTTTGCACCCGCTCCCCGCCGTCCAGCCTTCGGCCCCGGTCTCGAAGGACCAGGCGACCCCGCCGGTATCCATCTCCAGGTCATAGGGCCCGCGCCCGACGTCCTCGGGGCCGAGGTTTGCGGGCCAAGTGGACGGATCGCCTTGGCCCAGGACGCGCCGCACGGCTTCGTACATGCCAAACCCGAACTCCGTGCATGGCTCGAGGTAGCTGCCCTCGCCCCACTCATTGGCCGGGCCGAGAACCAGCATGGGGATTCCGCGCTCACGGCACACGTCGCGGCCCTTGCGCAGCCACTCTTCGAATAGCTCAACAGACCTGCCCCACACAATTGCGCCGCGGTACGCGTGCCAGGGACGGGAGTCCCATCCGCTGTCGACCACAGGGAAGTAGGGCAAGGCAGGCTCCGCCTCGAGGGCGGCGCGCCACTTCTCGGGGGCCGTGCGCACCTGCTTCGCGTAACTGCGCATCTGCTGGCTGGGACAGTCGTGGTAGTCGTAGCCGGGCTCGTGGTAGGTGGTGGCCCCGTAGTATCCCTCGGCCTGCAGGATCGGCGCCGAGGCGGGAGGGTAGTTGTTGTTGGCGCTGAGGAACGCGATGCCCGGCAGGGCCGCCTCCCTTGCCATATCCTGGCAGATGTCGAAGGCCTGCCGCACGCCCTCGGAACCGCCCAGAGCCGCGCGAAGACCATGGGGCTCGAACAGCGCCACCACAGGCTTTCCGTCAATCTTGTGGTACCCCGGCAGCGTGAAGACTTCATCCAGCCAGTATCGCATCAGGCCCCGGATGTCCTCGGGCCGGCGCACATCGTCCCGTTTGTGGTTGCACCACAGCAGGAAGAGCTTGAGCTGGTCGCGGTAGCGCGCCTTGCGATAGGCCTTCAGCCAGTGGTCCAGGGAGTGCTGGCCCTGGTTCCAATACCAGTCCAGGATGAAGCCGGTGATCCCGTTCTCGCGAGCCCACTTGATCTGCCAGTCCACACACTCGGGATTACCCTCATCGTACCAACCCAGAAGCGGCTTGCGCTGGGGCGCCTCGCTTCGGATCGGGGCCCACCGCGCCGATGAATCCCAGCCGGGGAAGTAGAACATAAACACCTCCGGGTCGGTCTGCACGGGCCGAGGCGAAGGCACGTAAGGGGCCGGAGTGATAGCCAAGGCCGGTAGGAACTCCAGTTGCACCCTCGCCAGGGGCTCGACGGCCTGCGGGCAGGCGATGCTCACCGGATGAACGCCCTCCGTTGGGGCCTGCACCTGCCATGAGAAAGATGTTCTATCCCGCGGCCCAAGGGAGGGTACATTGCGCGTTGCGACGTCTTCTCCCACCAGGGCGATGGCATCCGGGAGCTTCAGGGTTACGGAGGTAGCCGGCGATGGACTGCCACCGATGTTCTCGATGACGGCGAGCAGCCGGCGGGGGCGACCTGCGCGGTTGTGGGCATCTTCAAACCCAAAGTACCGCACGACGACCTCCGGCGGTCCTGACGGCTCCACGGTGAGCGCCAAGGACTCGACGCGGATGTCTCCCTGCACCAGGAGCGGGATCTCAAGGCCCACGCGGGCGCACCTCCCGCTCCACGTCGGGTCGCCGCTGAGCTGCACGAAGTGTGGGCGCACAACCCCATCGCCGCGCACCCTGAAGGGCTGCCTGCCGATCTTCCCGCTGAGGGCGTCGACCCACAAGACCGCCAGGACACAGGGCCTTCGCGCCCCCAGCCGCACCTGGGCCCAGCCACCGGGTGTGGGGCCTGCCGGGTCCAGCGGCGGTGACATGAAGGCGTCCGTGTGCTCTGTGGCCCGCCAGTCGCCCCATGAGGCGTTGGCCCGGTCACCCTCGAAGACCCATGAAGAGGCTCCGCTCGGAGCCTTGGGCGCGGGCGACTCATACAGGACGATGCGATCGATCTCAAAGCTGCAGCCCCGGTAGAAGTGATACACATCGAGCCGGAGCGCCGACAGCGGCCCGGCCTGCGCCCAGCCCGGGAAGACCGCGAGGTCCACCCACTGCCCGGCGCGCGGAACATGGAGGGTGGCCAGTCCGACCCCCTCCTGGTCTCTGGGGAACCAGAAGAGCTGCGCGTTGCCGGTCTCGCTGGCCCGAACCCGTAGCTGCAGCCAGTGCCGCGCCGTGGGGGTGAAATCGATCCCCTGGTTGATGATGCCGGGGTCACCGCCCACCGTGGATATCCTGAGAGCACCATCCTCAACCGCAAGGGGCTGCACATGCGCCCCTGTGGGCGCCCAGCCCTCCGTGTCGGCGCCGTTGAACTCCCAGACTTGCACGGGTACATCGGCGCCTGCCCAGGACGCCATCGGGGACGTCGCCGACAATGCCATCGCGAACCAAAGGGAGTTAGACAAGAGCGCAGGCCTCCTGCGGCGGGTTGATTGATTGAGCGGGTCTGCCAGGGAACTGTGGCCCGTGAGGACCGCCTGTACTGCCGGACGCGGTCGCTGCCACCGGCCCGTCGGGACGGCGCCATCAGCCTCAAGAGTGTCCCTGCGTTTCTTCTTCGCCGTACCGTTGCTGCCCTGCCACGCCTGCCTTTCGGCGGGCTTGAGGCGCGGGCACTAAGGCCGCATCGGCCTCCCGGTACCCGATCCACCGGCTGAGCGCAGAGGAATGGCGCGATGGTTGGGAGAACCAGGGGTGGAGAAGCTATGGACGGGGTCCGCCGCCGCGCAAAACGGGGGCACCTTCCCCGAAACCTCTCTGTGTGGTGATTGCCGTGTCCCTTCATTGGTTGCTGCTGGGCTTGTGTCTCACCGCCGCCACATGTGCAGTGAGTGCCTTTTCCGCGGATGACCTTACGCTATACGTCTCGCCATCGGGCAATGACGGCTGGTCGGGCAGACAAGCAGACGCCGACCAAGCAGGGGAGGACGGGCCCTTCGCCTCCGTGGCTCGCGCCCTCGAGGCCGTGCGAGAGGCGCGTGCCTCCGGCAATGTGGGACCGGTGACCGTGCTCTTGCGCGACGGCACGCACGCTGTCGACGAGCCGCTGGCGATCACCTCGGCCCACGGGGGCACCCCCGAGGGCCCAACCATCATCGCGGCCTATCCCGGCGAGCATCCGCTCATCAGCGGCGGGCGGCGCATCACGGGCTGGCAGCCCGGCGAGGATGGCGTCTGGCAGGTCGAGCTGCCCCGGGTGAAGGGCGGAGCTTGGTACTTCCGCCAACTGTGGGTCAACGGCGCCCGGCGAAGCCGCCCCCGCTTGCCGAAGGAGGGTACCTATGCCCTCGCCGGAGGGGCCCAACCCGAGAAGTCCGCCTTCCGCTTCGGTGAAGGTCACATCCAGGCCGAATGGGCCGATCGCGATGACATCGAGGTCGTGGTGCTCCAGTACTGGACAGAGGCACGTCTGCACATCGCCGCCATTGATGAGCCCAACCGGGTCGTCACCTTCACCGGCGGCAGTTGGCGGCCCCTCTCCTGGTCGATGGGCTACTATCTCGAGAACGTCGCCGAGGCCCTCTCAGAGCCCGGCGAATGGCACCTCGACCCGGGCACCGGCATCCTGCGCTACAGGCCCTTGCCACAGGAGGACATGACGCAGGCCGAGGTGGTCGCGCCTGTATCCGAGCAGCTTGTCAGGCTGCAGGGCGATGAGGAAGCCGGGGTATTCGTGGACTACGTTGCCCTGCGCGGCCTGGGATTCGCCCACTGCGCCTGGCCGCTACCCGCGGAGGGGCTCGGCTATCCCCAGGCCGAACTGCCGGTGTCCGCGGCGGTGTGGGCCCGGGGCGCCAGGCACTGCGCCATCGAGGAATGCGAGATCGCCCACTGCGATTCGTGGGGCATCGAGCTCGCAAGAGGCTGTCGGGATAGCCGGCTGGTCCGGAACACGCTTCACGACCTGGGAGCCGGGGGCATGAAGATCGGGCAGCCCGACCACCAGGGCGGCGACGCCGGGGAGACATGCCGCACGGTCATCTCGGACAATACCCTCACCGACGGGGCGCAGAGCTACTTCGGCGGGCCGGCCATCTGGATCGGCAGCAGCGGCGACAACACCGTCAGCCATAACGAGATCAGCGGCTCATGGCAGTGGGCCGTCTCCGTGGGTTGGCGCTGGTCCTACTTCCCCCCGCAGGGCGCCTCAGGCAACATCGTCGAGCACAACCACATCCACCACCTGGGTAGCGCCTTAGGGTCTCATTCCTCCATCTACACCCTGGGCATTCAGCCCGGAACGGTCATCCGCAATAACGTGGTGCACCACTGCAAGGGGTACGGCATCGGCCTGGATCAGGCGAGCACCGGCATTGTGGTGGAAGATAACCTCGTTTACCGCAACGCCCACGGCCTGCACTTCAACTGGGACTGCCTGGGCAACATCATCCGCAACAACATCTTCGCCCTCAACGGTGAGGCTCAGTGGACGCGCTATGGCGATGCCCCGCAGAAGGAAGACATGAACAGCAATGTCATGGAGCGCAACATTTGCTGCTGGGAGGGCGGCCGATTGTGGGTCGAGCCCAAGTGGCCCAATTACCGCATGGTCATCGACTACAACCTGTACCACGATTTTAGCGGCGGCCCGGTTACCTTCCTGGGATTCCCCCTGGGCGAATGGCGCACCAAGGGGCCATGGCTGGACAAACACTCCGTGACGGTCGACCCGCTGTTCGTAGATGCCGAAAACGACGACTACCGTCTGCAGGAGGCCTCACCCGCGAAGGATTTGGGCTTCCGTGAGTTCAGCGTGGCGGATGTCGGGCCGAGGTAGCGGCCCCGTGCGAGCGGCCGGCGTGTAGCGCTCGGCGCACGCAACGTCGCCGTGAGCCCGAGGGAGACCAGTGCGCCCTGCACGCCGCCCCCACTCCCCCATGCCGATGGTGCCGCCTGCCGACGACACCATCACTCTTCCCGCGCCCGATGCGGGCCTGAGCTCAACACGGCGATGCAACCACCTACCCCTCTGCCGGCACCATGGAACCACACCCATCGGTGTGGGAGTCCTACCACTCAGATACACCACCCCGCGCGTACCGCGGACCGTCCGCGCGGCCACGGAGACTAACTGGGAAGGGAGACGGTAGCCGATGTGCCGATTCCTGCTTGCCCTGGCGGCCGGCGTGTGCCTGCCGATGCCTCACGCCCACTCAGACGGCGCCGTGTTCACGGTCACGGAGCACAGCGCGCAGTCCGCGGCAACCGCAGACCAGCGCGCCATAATCGCCCACGACGGAGGGCGGCAGACACTGATCCTGCAGACGACATACGAGGACCCCCACAGCGAGTTCGCTTGGGTCATCCCCACCCCGTCTGAGGTGACGCGTGCCGATGTGGCGGAGGTCGAGCCGAAGGTCTTCTCGCTGCTCCGTGAGCTGTCCGAGCCCAGAGCCCTGGTAGTCAGTGCCAATGGGGGTGGCACAGGCGGCTGTTTCGGCGGGGGGGCCGGACCGAGTAGGCCCCACGAGCAGTATTCCGGCGTCGACATATGGGACCAGTTCGCGGTTGGCGACTACGACGTGGCCATCCTGTCCGCCCACGAGTCTGCGGCGCTGGGGCAATGGCTTGGTGACAATGGCTACCATGTCCCGGCACAGGCGACGCCGGCGCTGGCGCATTACACACAGCGGGGCTGGTTCTTCACGGCCCTGAAGGTGCGGCCCCACACGGCCCAGCGCCCGGGTTCAGCCGGGACCGATCTGCATGCAATGCAGGGCAACCTGAGGCCCATCCGGGTGTCCTTCGACGCTGTCGCACCCGTGTTCCCGCTGCGCATCTCGGCGGCCAGCACGCGGCACAGCGTGTCGGTGCTGCTCTACGTGCTGGCGCCCCATCGCATGCAGGGCACGAACTTCGCGACCGTTCCCGTAGACGTGGGAGTGTGGGATGGCACGCCCTTCGGGGAGTACTACGCGCGCAGGTTCGACGAGGCCCTAAGCGCCGCCGCCGGTCCCGCACTCGTGGTGGAGTACGCTGCTCCATTGTCCACCGGCGCATTGCGGCAATTGAGCGATTGGGGCGGCCTCGACCCCGGCACAGACTGGTTCCTCACCCGCCTGCGCACCCGGCTGGCGCCACAACAGATGATGGATGACATCTTCCTGGGTCCCGCCGACTCGAGCGACTCGTTGAGGATCATCGCGAGGCACCCGGACGCCGCAGGAGACGGGTTGCGACTGGCCGCGTGCTTGCTGCTGCTGGCAGGCGTTGTCCTCACCGGGCTCAACCGCCGCTGCCCACGCAACTGGCCACGGGCCCTGTGCCTTGCGTTGGTGGTGGTGGTCATGGTGCTGTGAGCACACAGGCGACGCGAGGGGACGCCCCACCGGCGCCGGGCTACCGGGGCCTATCCCGACGCCTGTAACGGCGAGCGCAGGCAGGTGGCACCCCGGACAAAGCGAACCTGTCTGCACAGCGCTGGGCAGGCTGGCTGGGGACATGCCACTCACACCCCCGGCGAAGGAGACACCCCATGGATGAGCTTCGCAGGGCATTCCTGAGTGTGGCGATGGTGATGCTTATGGCGCCCGCAATCTGGGCCCAGGAGCCCATTGAGATCGGCTCGCGGCTTGAGTTGCTGGTGGACGACGCTCTCATCGGGGCCATGAGCGGAGGCCTGCGTCTTCAACTGCATCGCCCCACGCCCCGCGAGATCGTGTTCGAGACGGACGCGCCGTGGGAGGGCAACGCCTGTGGGTATCAGTCCGTGTTCCAGGATGGCGACGTGTACCGCCTATACTATCATGGGCTGCACTACCGCATGAGTGGCCCACCGGCCCAAGCGCTTGAGGAGCATCCCTGGGTACTATGCTACGCCGAGAGCGACGACGGCATCCACTGGCGACGGCCCGAGTTGGGGCTGTTCGAGTTCGCCGGCTCCAAAGACAACAATATCATCTTGACCCCCGATGCGGTGGCGCAGGTCGGCGGCGATCCCGCACACACGGCGGCATTCCTCGATGCAAATCCCGACTGCCCGGCGGATGAGCGGTACAAGATCATCATCGTCGGCTCCAAGCCCCGCGGTCTGTACGTGCTGAAGTCGGCCGACGGTATCCGCTTTTCGTTGATGAATACGGAGCCATTCATGACCGAAGGCGCCTTCGACTCGCAGAACCTGGCATTCTGGGACTCGGTGCGGGGAGAGTACCGCGAGTACCATCGTGGCTTCAAGGACGGCATCCGCGACATCATGACATCGACGTCGAAGGACCTGCTGCGCTTTTCTCAACCACAGTGGCTACAGTACCCCGGCGCCCCCCGGGAACACCTGTACACGAACACGATCCATCCCTACTATCGCGCGCCGCACATCTTCATCGGCTTCCCGGCGCGCTACACAGACCGCGGCTGGCTGGATTCAGTTCTGGACCTTCCGGGCCTCGATGAGCGCCTGGCCCGGGCCCGCTCGCACACTCGCTTCGCCACCGCCATTACAGACGCGGTCTTCATGGCCAGCAGAGACGGGCTGGCATTCAAGCGTTGGCCCGAGGCCTTCATTCGTCCCGGTCCGCGGCAGCGCGAGAGCTGGGTGTACGGGGACAACTACCCCTTCTGGGGGCTGATCCAGACGCGCTCACCCCTTGCGGACAGTCCGGACGAGCTGTCGATCTACGCCACTGAAGGCTACTGGGAAGGCACATCCACAAGCATCCGGCGCTATGCTCTGCGCATTGATGGGTTCGTCTCGGCCACGGCGCCCCTTTCGGGTGGTGAGCTGGTCACGAGGCCGCTGGTGTTCACCGGCGGAAACCTCACCATCAACGCGGCGACTTCCGGCGCCGGCAGTTTGCGCGTGGAGGTCCGGGATGCGCAGGGCAACCCGGTTGACGGATACCGGCTGGACGATTGCCCCCAGATCATCTGCGACAGCCTGCGACATACCGTCCGCTGGGACGGTCGCGGCGGGGACCTGCGCCCCCTGGCCGGCAAGCCGATCAGGCTCCGCTTCGAGCTTCATGACGCGGACCTGTACGCTTTCCAGTTCGTCCCGTACGAGCCCGAGCCCCGGCGGCCCGATCTCACGGCATTCGGGGCTTTGCCGCCGCGAAATGAAGCGCGGGAGGCCTTCACCGTCATCGACGAGGACTTCGGGGCCTTTGAGGCCGGGACTACTCCTGCTCAGGGCGATCTCGACCCGGGGGGCAAGGCAAGTGTGCTGCTGGTCCGTGAGGGTTCTGTGGCACGCGTGCAGGTGCTCAACGATGACCCACCCGGTAGCGGCAAGGCCGGGAGCAGCCACCACATCAGGATGGAGCGCTTACAGGAACCTCATGACAAAGGGGGTTTTGTGTGGCTACAGCTTGCGCCCCAGGACGCGGCGGACAGCCTCTGGGGCGTCGTCGAACTCTCCGCCCGCGTTTGGGTGCCCTCGGTCAACCAAAGCGCTGTCGATATCTACGCCTTCGACAGCCCGGTTGGGCAGTTCACGCACCGTGGGTTCAATGTCTCGCTGCAAGCGGACGGGGCGGTAAGCTACTACCGCGAGAGCATACACCCAGCGCCGGGGTTGGCCATCAAGACCGATGCATGGCAGGACGTCTCGATCCGGGCGGACCTACGGGAGCGATGCTTTGATCTCACCGTGGGCGACGCCACCGC
>Ga0272441_10015455_pt1 | contig 10687 bp, 10 predicted proteins | sample SSMProp6N_FD_193582 | JGI IMG/M metagenome (GOLD analysis project Ga0272441, IMG submission 193582) | Marine sediment archaeal communities from Little Sippewissett salt marsh, Falmouth, MA, United States - SSM-Prop-6N | ecosystem: Environmental > Aquatic > Marine > Wetlands > Sediment ...
AAAACAACGTTACCACGGGGCTCGTTTATCAGGATGTAATCGAGAGAGAAAGACGAGGCGCTTTCCTTGGACGTTGCGTTCAAATCGTGCCGCACATAACTAACGAGATTAAAGATCGCATAAGAAATGTGGCTAAAGCATCCAAAGCTGCTGTCCTTTTAACAGAGGTAGGAGGCACGGTAGGCGACATAGAAGGATTGCCTTTTCTGGAAGCTATACGCCAAATGCGGTTGGAAGAAGGCTCTGAAAATACTCTTTATGTTCACGTTGCCTTGGTTCCAGTTTTAGATGTGACAAACGAGATGAAAACTAAACCGCTCCAGCACAGCGTTAACGAACTGCGTCGAATTGGTATTCAACCCGACATTATTGTCGCCCGAAGCCCCCAAATGATTGACGCTGAAACCTTGCGGAAGATAGCGCTGTTCGGAACGATCCCAGAAAGCGCAGTGTTCTGCTCTTACAATGCCGAATCAGTGTATGAGGTTCCTCTTATTCTCGACAAGCAAGGCATGGGTGACTTCGTCTGCAAAAGATTAGGCTACACCTGCGGCGTTCCAGATTTTCGCGAGTGGCAACAGTTTGTAAATGCTGTAGTGAATCCTGAAAACGAAGTTAAAATAGCATTGATAGGTAAGTACGCGGGGTTGACAGACAGTTACGTGAGCATGAGCGAGGCGCTGCGCCACGGAGGAGCAGCCTGCAAAGCACGAGTATGCATCACGTACTTGGAGGCAGAGAAGTTTGAACAGAACCCACAATGCATCAAGGACCTCGAAAACTTTGATGGCGTATTTGTTCCCTACGGTTTTGGTCCCAGAGGCACCGAGGGGAAAATCGCTGCCATAAAATTTGCAAGAGAGAATAATATACCTTTTCTGGGTATATGTTACGGCTTCCAGTTGGCTGTTATAGAGTTCTCCCGTAACGTCTGCAACTTGAAGGACGCAAACAGCAGTGAAATTAACCCGAGTTCACCGCATCCCGTGATAGATCTTATGCCTGAACAGCGCGAAGTAGAGTATAAAGGTGCTACTATGCGTTTAGGTTCACATAAAGTGATAATTGAGCCAGACACCATCGCACATAAATTGTATAAACGGGATGAAGCTTACGAGCGACACCGCCACAGATTCGAAGTCAACTTGGACTACTTGGATCTTCTAAAGGAGAAGGGACTGCATTTCTCAGGCAAGAGCAAAGACGGCCGACGAATGGAAATACTGGAGTTCCACAGCAACTACTTCTTCTTTGCTTCGCAGTTTCACGGCGAATTCAAAAGTCGCCCTGGTGCACCCTCACCTGAATACTACGGTTTCATAAACGCATGTTTAAACAAGAAGCTCGGAAAACCCAAGCCTACCTTCTCTTAATATTCGCTCTATTATGCCATGCGTTTAAAGGTGAGATTAGACACAATTTCTATTTGCAAGCAAGGTGAAACTTTTGAGCGAAAGCGAATCTGCTGTAGAAAAATTCCGCAGTAGACTTGAGACATCGGAAAGTTACGCTGAAGTTTGGCAAATTGTAAAGAAAACGATTGATTTTTCGTTGGGCAAACGTGGAGGCAGCATGATGCTCTTTCTAGATGATTTACCCCTCCAACTCGGAGCGTATCACCCTGTTGGGACAAATAACATTGTCTTGAACAGAACCTTAGTCGAACTTGTTGAGACTTCAATTAGTTCAAAACAATTTGTGAACGCGTTAGTGTACAACCTTCTGCTGCATGAATATTTGCATGCACTGGGTGAATTGTCCGAAACTGCAGTAAGGCGCGATGTTGTCAAGGTTGCGCGTGCATGTTTCGGCGAAGAGCATATTGCAACGGTAATCGCTCGTAAAACTCCGTGTGTTCTGCTTCAGAACATTCCGCTTCAAGCTATTAATGCGCCTAAACGTGTCATGCAAATCGTGAAAGATTTTGAAAAAGCAGGCAAATACATAGTTTAAACGCGAAAAACTGCTTGTAACTAAAACCGTGAGAATTAGACAAAATATATAATTACAGGCTAACATTCTGTCTGAGTTTATCGTTAGGTGCAGAAACCAAATGAAGTATCCAACGGAATCACCGAAACCGAAAATAACGTGGAAGACCCTGCTATTTCCACTAATAGGTTTAGCTGCTTTCTTCGCCTACATTTACATCTTTCGCGTAGATATCCCAACTATAATAGCTGAAGCACAAAGCGCCGACCCGTTTCTCTACGCCTTAGCCGCTGCACTCAGTTTAGTAGAAGTGCTTTGTTTTTCGGTTTCTTGGCGGGTTTTAGCAAATTTTCTTATGATTAAACTGTCTGTCGTGAAAGCCTACCTTCTGGTCTGGTACAGCATATTCGTTGACACTCTGGTTCCAGCTGAATCCGTAAGCGGAGAAGCCTTGCGGGTGTACATGATTACTCGAGAACAAGGCAAAGAAACAGGCGGAAGAGCAGCAGCGTCGCTTGTCACACATAGAATTTTAGGCATGGCTATGAATGTTGTAATCCTAATTCTAGGCATGGTCTTGTTTTTTGCTGAAACACAAATTGACCCGTTAATTTTTAACTTGGTCTTGTTTCTCGCGCTCGGCATCACAGTTACTCTCATTCTAATTATGTTGTTCTCCTTCAAAGAAAAATGGAGTTTGAAAGTAATCAATTGGCTGGTCCGCGCGGGTAATTTTCTAAGTCGCGGAAGATGGCACGGGCAGTTAACTAAGATTAAGGAAGACGCATGCAACATAGCCACAAGCTTTCACGATTCAATGAAAGAATTCAAAAATAACCCCAAAGCGCTTGTTTTTTCCCTGTTTTATCTTGCTGTAATGTGGGTTTTCAGTTTAGGCGTGCCATACTTGGTTTTCTTGTCTCTTGGTCAGCAAGTCTCGTGGGGCGTGATTCTCATAACTTCAACCATAGTTTTAGCCGTTAAATCTATACCCCTTGGTATCCCCTTTGAAGTAGGAATCCCAGAAATAACCATGACAGCCTTATACACCGTACTTTTAGAACCAACATTGGGACATGAAGTCGCCAAAGGAGTAAGCACCACCGCAACTATACTAACTCGACTCATAACGCTTTGGCTCCGATTCGGCATAGGCTTCGCAGCGCAACAATGGCTTGAACTAAAAACAGTCTTAGCCCCCGTGGACAGTATGCCTGTGGAAAAAGCCTAAAATCACCCTGTCACGCTTTGTTTTATGGTAAATATGGCGATGAAAATTGAAGATGCATCAATTAGGCTGTTAGGTAAGCTTCACGAAATCGAAAAACAGTGTTTCAGCCAGGAAGCGTTTATAAAACAGCAATTAGCCTACCTGTTAACTGACTACGGCGCCATCAAATTAGTCGCACGAATAGACGGCGAAATAGCTGGTTTCGTAATAGCGCGAGTAGGTATCGGAAGAAACACGTCATTTGGACACATATTAACAGTGGACGTAGCGCCTGCTTATCGCCGTAAGGGAATAGCGCAAAAACTGCTCCATGAAATTGAAACTGTATTAAGAGGGAGAGGCATCAAAGAATGTAGCTTAGAAGTTCGAGAAGACAACATCGTCGCATTAAACCTTTACCAAAAACTCGGATACACGAAAGTAGGTAATTTAGAAAAATATTATGGCAAGGCACACGGCTTATACCTCCAGAAAGTTCTACATTAACCACCGAACACAACCATCTTCACTTACAAAAAAGCTTTTTAAGTTTAATATCACAATTTGCAGTCAACGGGTAATTTTAAAACATCTAACTTACGTTTTGGGAACAAACGTTTAAAAATGTTGATGTAAACTAGCCTATGTTGGTGGGGGAGAGTTGGGAGATTCACAGAGTCGCAAATCCAAGGAACAAACTCTCGTTCAGACAATTGTTGTTTTGATACGAAACACTACCTGGCGATGCGGCAAACTTGAAAAGTCTATTATACGACACCTTCACAAACGGCATGCAAATTTTGGGAAACCCAGCATGTCAATCAGGGATATAATGCAAAATCTGAATCTTACGGGAAAGAAAAAAGACGAGTGTATTGACGCTATCAAACGTTTGGAAAAAAGAAATATAGTGAGAATACTGCCCTTGTAAACTTGGCAGTTCTTTAAAATATGTTATTCCGCAAGTTTCTTAGCGCTGTCAACCCATTTTTTGGTGATTTTCGGCGAAATCTTAAGTTTGTTCGCGACGGTCTTTGCTGAGGCTTTGGCCAAGTCATCTGCACTGTTTATGCCTAAAGCTTTCAGTTGCATGGCTCTTTTTTCGCCTATACCTTTCACCTGCGTAAGTTCTATTGTTGTAGTAGCTGGCGCTGCTGCTGTTGCCGCTTTTTCCACTGTTACTGTTTCTACTGGTGCTTCAGTTTTTTCTTCAGGTGCTTCTACTGTTGTTGCCGGCATTGTCACTGCTGACTGGCAAGCTTGTGCTGCTGTTTTCGGTCTTTGAGAGTAGCCTAAGCCGATAGATAAGAGCCCTAGCACGACTGTTGCAACGACCCAGAGGCTTTGTGTTTCTGTTGTTTCTACTCCTATTGGCGCGACAAAAGGCACCGCTGTTATGACGAAGAGAATCGCTGCTAGCACGTATAATGTATAATCTAATCGCATGTTTATCCCTGCCTCTCCTATCATTATGAGACAGCTTAAATAATTTTCTCCTTTTTGGAAAGCTTTGGCAATTTTATGGCTGAGTACGGTTTATTTTAGAAGTTTACCTTCAGGTGGAGGCTTCTTTATTAAATCGTGTTTCATAAGAAGCTCTGTTGACTTCCGAGCGTTCTGAATTATGGCGGAAGCTCGCTCATACAATTCTTGTCGGCTCAGCTTCACCCTTGCCACTCCCTGCTCAATTGACTTGAGAGCGCAAGCAACTGCCTCTATCGGGAAAACCTCCCATTCATCCATCCTCGGCAAAATGTCCTTTTCATGCATGCCTCTTTCCTCAGCAAACCGCGCCAGTTCCTGAGCCGCTGCGATGCACATGTCATCTGTAACGGTTTTTGCCTTCACATCTAACACTCCACGAAAGATTGCTGGGAACCCCAGACTGTTGTTAACTTGGTTGGGAAAGTCGCTTCTGCCTGTTGCCACAATCCTTGCTCCTGCGGCTTCTGCGTCCCAAGGCCATATTTCAGGGACAGGATTAGCGCATGCAAAAAGCACGGCGTTGTCCGCCATTGTTTTAACCCATGCTTTTTTTATGGTGTCTGGACCTGGTTTTGACGCTGCGACTACGGCGTCTACGCCTTTGAATGCTTCAGATATGTCGCCTGTTCGCCCTTCAGCATTAGTCTTCAGGGTTAAATCGTATTTCCAAGGGTCGGCGTCTTTGTTTATGACCTTTCGGTTTGGGTGAACCACGCCTTTGGTGTCTACCATTATTATGTTGCCGGGTTTAATGCCCCACTTAATCAGCACGTAGGCTGTGCGCATGTTTGCAGCTCCAGAACCCACAAGGGTTATGAGGGCGTCACTTGGTTTTTTACCCACGATTTTAAACGCGTTCATCAAGCCTGCCAAAATCACGGTGGCGGTTCCCTGCTGGTCGTCATGCCAAACTGGAATATTTAACCGTTCACGCGCTTTTTCCAAGACATGGAAGCACTTTGGCTTCTCTATGTCTTCCAAGTTTATTCCACCGAAAGTCGGTTCAAGCAACTCGCAAACGCGAACTATTTCTTCCTGGTCTTTAGTTTTCAGACAGATTGGAAACGCGTCTACGCCGCCAAGATACTTGAATAAAAGGGCTTTCCCTTCCATTACAGGCATTGCAGCTTCGGGCCCGATGTCGCCTAAGCCTAGGACACGTGTGCCGTCGGTGACTACGGCGACGTAATTCCAGCGGTTTGTAAGTTCAAAAGATTTGTCTGGGTTCGCTTGGATTTCTTTGCATGGCGCAGCTACGCCTGGAGTGTACCATATTGCGAAGTCGTCTGTGTTTCGTATGGTGCATTTGGGCATAACTTGGACTTTGCCTTCGTAAAACCTGTGCATAGCAGGCGAGAGCTGCGCTGGTTTTTTGGCTTTAGCCAGCAGTTCTTCCACGGTGGGTTTCTTTTCTTTTTTCCCAGTAACCATGTGTTTGAACCTTCTCGGCGTTGAATTGTCGTTGCATTTAATTTTAAGGTTTTCTTTACTTCTCTATCGCGTGATGTTCTGAGTTGTTTCCCGCGCAAACCTCGTTTTCGTTTGCTTGATGTTATCCTTGTTCTTTTTGTTGTGGTTCATTTACCTTTGATTCTTAGTTCTGTGCGTGTTTTCCATTCAAGATTTTGTATTCACAAATCCTTTATTCAAAAAGCCACCATGAAGAATCAGAGCGTGCAAGCATGCGAAGGTCAAAACTTGAACTTTACGAAGACATCTTAACAGCATTAGCTTACAAACACTTGACCGTGGACGCTATCGCTTACGCTTGCAACATGGACTGCTTTGCTCTCAGCCAACGGCTTGACTTTCTGTTGAAAAGCGGTCTCGTGGAAGAAAAAAATTACAAGAATAAAACGCGTTATGCCTTAACACATATAGGCTTAGCGATTTTCAAAACCCTCACCATTACAAGACGCCTGGAGAAGCTGCAAACCACAACAAGCGGGGTGGATGAAACTCTGAAAATGATTCCAGCGTTTCCAGAATACGACGAAGAAACGTCAAAGCGCACACGGCAAAACGAAAACTATTAAGTAAAGCGCAAATCGTTCTCTTCATAGCGAAACACAATGGTGCAGCAGTATCCTGACACGATTTGGTACGCAAACCAAAAAGACCTTTCAAGCTTATTAGACATGCACATGCTTGTTCCAGAGCCTAAAGTAATCCGCTTCTACGCCCCAAGTTTTATGCACTACAAAACAAACAATTACTGTTCCTCGCCAACGCTTTTCCCAACTGTATCCGTGACGGGCACGGCATGCGCACTTAACTGCATACACTGCGGCGGCAAAATACTAGAAACTATGAGTCCAGCCACTACACCTGAAAAACTTTTTGAACTCGCTGTAAAGCTGAAGCAAAACGGCGCCTTAGGATTCCTACTCAGCGGTGGGTGCCTTCCAGACGGCTCCGTTCCGCTCAAGCCGTTCATTTTTACTATCATGAAAATCAAGCGTGAACTAGGCTTAACGGTTTTTGTTCACACAGGCATAATTGACTCGGTCACTGCAGTTGCGCTTAAGGACGCAGGCGTTGACGCTGCACTAATAGACATCGTCGGCTCGGACGAAACCATAAAAAAAATTTGCAACTTAAACGTGACGGTTAAAGATTACGCGCGTTCGTTGAACACCTTGCAGCATGCTGGTTTGAAGTTTGTACCACACGTTATTGTCGGGCTTCACGATGGAAAATTGAAAGGCGAACTAGATGCGCTTAAAATAATATCGTCACTCAAGCCTTCTGCAGTCGTCGTGATTGCTTTCATGCCCCTACGCGGAACAGCCATGGCAGAGGTTAAGCCATCCCAACCAGCAGACATCGCCAAGGTCACCGCAACAGCACGGTTAATGTTTCCACGGACTCCTTTAGTCTTAGGCTGCATGCGACCAAAAGGCAAACACCGCGCCGAAACAGACATCTTAGCATTGAAAGCGGGAGTAGATGCTATAGCTTTTCCCAGCGAAGAAGCCATCAAATACGCCGAGGAGGAAGGATACACGCTAAGCTTTTCTTCGCACTGCTGTGCCCAAATCTACGTGGACGCAGCCTTTCGAAGCTTTTCGAAGTAACCTCTGACACTGAGCTTTCACGAAAATTCTATATTGTTTTTGACTGTGACGGCGTCTTAAGCATCTTGTAACTAAGCACTACCGTCCAAGCTGACCCTGCAACCGCTGATACGAACTCGGGAATAGCCACGTTCTGAACGTAGTGAATTGTAAATTGCAGTATCCACGGTGTTGCGGCGGCGCCAGCGGTCAGCAGCGTGAACAGCGCCATCTTCGTTTGGCGTTTAACTGCAAAAGCTGCTGTGATGATGAATAATGCAATTGGCAGAAGGACAAAGAACGCAACCGAAAACAGGTAGTGGTAAGGCTTGATGTTTTCATGGGCAATTCCGATGCCAATAAGTGCCACACTCGTTGCAGCGAAAGTTAAGGCGCCGATTTTGCCAATCCAATTTCCAAAATATCTGAATAAGCCAAACGCTGCGAATTTCAAGACAAAAAGTCCACTGCAGTAAAGTCCAAAGTTGAAAACTGGTCCAGTGATGCCAGCTATTATTCCTAAGTCGCTGAGAGCGTTGTTTGTCCAGCTGAACTCTGGATAAGATGCTATGGCTATCAGGATACAAGTGAATGCGACTAGAGGTGCTACTATTCCACTAGCTTCACCTAACTGTTGGAAATAGGTTTTTTGATGCAACAATCTCACGCACTTCAGAAGGTTTTATGAGTAAACTTGTTTAAGAATTTACGTCCGCTGTCAAGCGCTACAAATTGCAGGGACGAATCGTCTAAGCCTTTGCAGTGACCTCGTTTTCTCTTTGTCGCCGATTTTCGCCGCTTGCACTGCTTGCCTGAGAAGTTGAACTGACTCATCCATAGCTCTGCGGTCAACTGGAAACGGCACGCCGTCCTTGCCGCCATAGGCAAAAGAAAACTTGACAGGGTCCGCCCAGCTTGGTTTCTCGCCGTAAACCAACTCCGCCACTAAAGCCAAACCACGCACTGTAGCTGGCCCAACACCTCGTATACTCAAGAGTTCCTCGTAGTTTTTTGGTTGAAACTCGTAAGCTCGCTTCAGTGTTTCCCAATTTATGTTTCTAGGCATATCCAGCGACTCAAATGATTGGCGCCAAGGATCAGCTTTTGTCTTCGGGAGCCATTCTTGAAGCGATTTCTGATGCAGCGGTCTCGCCGATTCAAGCAGCCGCATGACCTTCGCTGAAGGTTCTTTGACTATGTCCACTGAGGCTTTGCGTGCGCCTTCACTGGCTTTCGCAGTCATGTCCAAGGCTTTTTCGCGTTTTACGTCACCAATTACGGCATTGTGCGGCTCCACAATGAGACTTGATATGGAGTCTGAAAGCCAATGATAGCGCCGTGCCGTGCGATCTTCAGAGCTCATACCCTGCTGGATTACTGCCCATTTCCTATTTTCAGTCAAGAGGAACGCGTGATGGTAAAGCTGATAGCCCGTTTGAATAGCGGCGTTGTCAACTTTCGCGGTCATTTTGCTCGTGTACGTTAAAGTTTGGATGCGGTTTTCTGAGAATCCGAATTTCTCGCCAGCGCTAGCGATTTCCGCAGGCGTCTTTCGCGACTTTTTGCCTTTTCCGCCGCAAACAGCCACGCCGTGCTCCTCAGGCGACAGCGCCTGCTTGAGAACGCCTGTGAGAACTGTGGTAACGCCTGAACTATGCCAATCATAAGCCAAAACGCAGCCTAACGCTTGAAACCAGTAGGGGTCTGATATTCGCGCGATGAAAGTGTCTGTGCCACACTCGTCAATCATGATATTGGCTATTTCTTTGGCGAGTTTGCGCATGCGACCAGTTAACCACGCTGGCGCTTTACCGCCGTGAAGCGGAAGGTTGGCGACACCCGTTTGGTACATTGATATCTAGCAGTGATTGTTTATTTTGGTGCTATTTTGTTTTTCTTTACACTTTTATGTATAAATGCCGTACATCTGCCTCTTGTGAGGTTTTATGCTCCGATTCGTGATGAGTGACCTGTTGAAGTAAAACGCCTAATTATGAGTTATTTAACAGGAAAAGCCTTTAACCATATAACCTCAAAAAAGTGGCGAAATCTCCCGCGCAACCTTCCCTTTTTTCTTTTTTAGTTTGTTAAGACTAGAGTGGCCGAGGTGAGGTACACTCACCTATCAGTGGAGATGTCTCCCACAACCAATTCTCTCTTTTTGATTTGCAAAAATCAGCCAAGGTAAGGTATCATTTTGCCAATAATCGTGCCGCAAAAGCCAAGATTAATCCTGTCCATCCAATTACACTATACTGAGAGAACACGTCTCCTGTTAATACCAATACAAACACAAGGAAAATGACCCAGAAAAAACCAACTCCTGCTCCCAAAGAAATAAGTAATTTGCCTATGCTGACATGATTCTTCCAGACAAAAAACCCGCCTGCGACCACTGCTATTCCACCTAAAGAACTGATGAAAATTAGAACCAAAAGTGTGGTTGTTATGATCGACTGGACTAATTTGTCGGTTATGATACCGCTGCTTAAATAATTAAGCAGCCAAGCGTAGGTTTCTGTTGGTCCAGTTATTCCTTTAAGCAGAAGAAGTATACCTGCTGGAACTGAAATCGCGAATGATAAAAAGTTTCTGGAGACACCCATCGACTTCACATCCAAGGTTAGTTCTAGCCTGTTTAATTGTTTTTGGATTAAATATACTTCGTTATCTCTTTCGCGGTATTTTAGTTAATCAAAAAATTATAATGCAAGTTTGACTTGGTAGCCTAAACATATATGTAGTGAAGTAGCCTCGGTGCAAGTGGCTATATCTCCACTCCCAACAAACCCTCATTTTATCTTGAAATGTTTGTGAAGTGAAAAGGCATAGCTAAATCAAAGTCATTTGGATAATAAAGAATAAAAAAAGAGTTAGTTAAGTTTTTACTCAGCTTTGCATTCTTTCAGGCTTTTAAATTCCAGAAGGGACTTGTTGAGGGTTATTACGTCGCCGACCTGCTTCACCGTAGCAATGGGTAAACATACTTTTAAAGACCCAAACC
>Ga0272441_10015457_pt1 | contig 10686 bp, 9 predicted proteins | sample SSMProp6N_FD_193582 | JGI IMG/M metagenome (GOLD analysis project Ga0272441, IMG submission 193582) | Marine sediment archaeal communities from Little Sippewissett salt marsh, Falmouth, MA, United States - SSM-Prop-6N | ecosystem: Environmental > Aquatic > Marine > Wetlands > Sediment ...
CTGTCGCCAGAAACAAGGACCGCCTCCGCGCCGACCTCAGCCACAGCCCTCAGATAGCTTGCCTCGGCTCCCTGCTCCAGCACGGGAATCCAGCCCAGTCCCTCAACCGAGAGTATCGAAGCGGGTCCATCAACCGCGCTTATCACGAAGTCGCATGATTCGTTCGAAATGCCCTCGGGGAGTGCTTCATCCCCGGCCATCCAGCATCCGGCCGGCAACGCCGTCGAGTTGATTCCTTTGGGCAACTGCACGCCGCGCAGCACCACGCAGTCAGCAACATCAGCCAGCCCTGGGACCGACTCCTCAGTCGGGGCCGCAACGAACGAGGCCATCAGGAGCATTCGTCTTTCCGGGGACTGCCTTGCGACGAAGCCGAAACCCATCGGCGCCGAAGTCTTATGCAGCTTGCTTAGTTTGTCTGAAATCCTGCTCAAGTGTTGTCTCCTGTATTTCTGCAATGTAAGGGGCGCACTAGCCCATCGTACCGTACTCCAGCGTAGTGCGCCCCTGTGTCGACCAATCCAGACCAGAGGAATGCGAGCTACTTAGCTTCGGAGCTCGATCCCTCTGCAGGTGCCTCGGCCGCCGGCTCCGGTGCCGGCTGGGCCGCAACCACCTCAATCTCCTCAGCGCCTTCGACGACCTCAGCGCCACGCTTGCGCTCGACGATTATTTTCACAATCGGAAGGTCAGGCTGGTTGTGAATATGAATGCCCTCGGCAACAGTGACATCCTTGACCCGGATGGCATCGCTCGCATTCACCAGGGGGCTGATATCCACATCCAGCCTCGAAGGAATCTGCGAAGGTAGACATTCGATAGTCAACTCCGGCAGTTCGATCTCAAGCTTGTTTGCGGTGTTCTCAAGCGCCGGTGCAACGCCCACGATGTGCACCGGAACTTCCACGGTCATCTTTTCCTTGGTCCGGACCTGATAGAAGTCAACGTGGTAGAGCATGCCGGTGGCAGGTTTCCTCTGCACTTCCCTGACAACAACGCTGCGCGACCGCTTCTCGCCGGCTATCTTGAGTCCTACAATTCGGGACTTGCCGGCGTGCTCCACAACGCGTTCAATTTCAGACGTTGAGCCTTGCACCGCCAGGGACTTCACCCCGTGTCCGAACACGTGTGCGGGAGTTGTACCCTCCCGTCGCAAGGCGCGTGTCCTCTTACCAAACACCTCACGCTTCTGTACTTCGAGCGGTATCGTGTCCATACGAATCCCTCCACTCAAGACTCGGCGCGCCCGGCCGACACGCCGGTGGCAGCCTATGCTAGCACCGGCCTCTTGCATCAGCAAGGCGTGACCAACAAACCCCTCTTGCACACGGAACAACGACTGCCTATCATGCGCCACAGATAAGGCGGGGATGCCCCGCGGCATGTGCAAAAGGGAGGTTTGAGACGATGACACAAGAGTATCTGCTCCCCAGCCCACCAGCACCAGCCATCCGTGAAGCGATGGCAAAGGCCGTCCAGAGGAAGGAGAAGGGCCTGGATGTCTTCGACTTCAGCAGTGGCAACATCGGCAATCTTCTTGTCAGCCAGTCAGTCTTCTCAAAGATGGAGGTTGAGGTCGCGGATGACGTCATGCCCGACCTGCGCGCAATCGTGGAGGGTCTGCGAGATGGCATAGTCTCGTCCTACCACCCGATGCCCAAAGGGGTCGCGTACTCACCCACAGGCGGCACAGGACCGATTCGCGCACTGGTAGCACGCTATTTCAGGGAATTGCACGGCATCCCCATTGGCGACGACGATGCGAAACGCGTCATCGTCACTGCCGGTGGGCAGCAGGCGATGACGGCCTCGCTCAGGTCCATCAAGCCCGGAACGCGCGTACTCATCCCCCAGTGGGAATACGGTCCGGCCTCAGGCGTCATCAAGTCACACGGATGCGAAGAAGTCAGGGTCAGGATGACAGACGACCTGGCGATCGACATGGATGACTTCCGTAGCAAGGCTACACCCAATTCGGTCTGCTATGTCAGTATGCCCAACAATCCGACAGGCTTCATGTCGGTCGAGCAACTGCGCGAAATCGCAGTCATCATGTCCTCCCACGGTGGCGGATTAGTATGGGATGCGCCCTATCTGCTGACACTTCTGCGACTGGAGGGCCCCACTGCAATGTTCGACGCCAAACTCCTCCAGGACACGCTCAATGAGTTGCGCGAACTGGGCGAGGAGTTCCACCCCAACATGTGCGTGCTGTCCAGCCTCTCGAAGTCCTGTCTCATAGCTGGACTTCGATTCGGCTTCGCGTACGGCAGCACACAGTGGGTCGATAACATGGAAGCTATCGTCGGCAGGGAGAACCTGAGCAGCCCGACCCCTTCGTTCATTGCAGGGACTGAAGTCCTGCGGAGGTTCCTCGACCAGCCAAAGAGCTACGAGTGGGTCTGCCGGGTACTTGCCAACCGCCTCACCATCCTCATCCAGGAGATGGGCGACCACCTGATGCTTCCCGGCAATGGTCTCTTCGGCGCTCTGTATGTGCTGGTAAAGACAGGAGACCAGCCCTGCAAGCCCTTTGCCGACCGCCTCATCGAAGAGAGCGGTATCGTGACGGTCCCGTGCAACCAGTTCTACGGAGGCGAGGCTCACGCAGTCCGTCTCTCGCTGGTCTCGGTGCCATGGACCGAGGGCGAGGAAGGCTGGCGTGCGAGCGTAGCAGCCCTGAAGTCGGCTATGTCATAGACCGTCAGAAGCACGAACTGGCGGGAAGAAACACGCGGGGGCGTCAGCACCATATAACGCCCCCGTTTTCACACGTGCGGCGTCCCCGGATGAGTTTACTTCGCTTTCCGCGGAACACTATAATGGCGACTTGGAGGTGAACGCATGAGTGAGACCCTGGCCCTCGTCGAGCAGATACTTGACGAACACAAACAAATACATGGCAGTTTCGAGAAACTCGGCAATATCGGCAGCGATGCCGCGGCGGCCGCTGAACTAGGCACCGAGAAGACAAAGGACTACTTCGTTCCCAAGAGCCTCGACGACAAGGGAGAGGGTCACAAGCGGTGGATGGGGCTCCTTGAGGCCATCGAAGATGGTCTAAAGGCTCACTTCGAGCGTGAGGAGACAGCTCTTGCGGCGGCGTTCAAGCGCGAAGGCACGCAGGAACTGGCTGACGCGCTGGACAAACTCCTCGCAGAGCACAAGACCATCAACGAACACGTTGATAAGCTCAAGAAGAATGCCGCAGACGTCGCGTCCGGCGGAGAGAAGATTGAGGTCTGGGAAGGCTCCGGCTGGGGTATGAAGACCAACGTCGAAACCCTTCGGGACGAGATCATGGCTCACGCAGACCGCGAGCGGGTGCTCTTGGGCAAGATGAAAGACCACCTCCAGAAGTCATAGTTCGCTCGAAAACTCAAGATAGAGGGTGCCCTCACATTGCAGCGGGCACCCTCATCTGTTTTACTGGAACACGAGTTCATAAACAATAGACTGACTCTCTTCGCGAAATCGGTACGATGGTGTGCGTTCCGTGCAGACAAGTAGCGGACGCATGGTTCGGAAGGAGGATGCAGTGCGTACTCGGAAAGCGTTCATAGCCGTCTCCATGCTTATCACGCTGTCACTTCTGCTCGGCTGTGCCGGAGCGGGAGGCAAGGAGCCAATCGTCGTCGGCTCCAAGATAGACACGGAGGGAGCGCTGCTAGCCCAGACCATCCTGCTCCTGCTCGACGACGCGGGCATTCCCGTCGAGGACCGCTCACATTTCGGCCCAACGGACATTGTCCGCAAAGCGCTCCTCAGTGGAGAAATCGACCTCTATCCGGAGTACACCGGAAGCGGTGCGTACTTCTTTGAAGGCACCGACCCTGGGATCTGGAAGGACGCAGATGCGGCCTATGCGGAGGTCGCGAGGCTTGACCTTGAGACCAACAACATCGTGTGGCTACAACCCGCTCCTGCCAACAACACGTGGGCAATCGCCGTGACGTCAACTCTGGCTGACGCAGAAGGACTCGAGACGCTGGACGACCTTGCCGCATACTTGAACGCCGGAGGAGAGTTCAAGATAGCGTGCTCCGAGGAGTTCGTCACGAGTCCACCCGCACTCCCCACATTCCAGGATGCATACGGATTCGAACTCACCGATGACCAGTTGCTCGTGCTCGCCGGGGGCAACACGGCCCAGACCGAGCAGGCAGCCGCACAGGGTACGGATGGAGTCAACGCAGCAATGGCCTACGGCACTGATGGCTCGCTGAGCGCGCTCAATCTCGTTGTGCTCACCGACCCGCGGGGTGCCCAGCCCGTGTATGAGCCTGCTCCAATAGTCAGAAGCGAAGTATTCGAAGCCTATCCCGAGATGGCAGACATACTGGCGCCTGCATTCGAGTCGATGGACCTCGTGACCCTCCAGACGCTGAACGCCAAGATCGCGTTCGAAGGTCAGGACGCTCGCGATGTCGCACTGGAATACCTGACGCAGCAAGGTTTCTTGTAGGAAGGCGCGTGCCCGGTCAAGAGGATGGCTCGTCCAGGCTCTCACAATGCAACTGCGTCGCCCTGTTTGGCGCGGCGCTCGGGCTATTGTCGCTCGGACTGCCATGGCTTTCGATTCGCTCAAGCCGCCTGGCGGCGGGTGAACCCGTCTGGCTGGTGTCCGCTATTGGCCCGCTAGTCGCAGGCATCTTCCTGATAGTCTGGCTTCTCGCTCTGCGTGCGGGCTTCGATACGAACCGCGAACGTAGTGCGGCGACACTCGGCGCGGCGGGCGCGTTGCTCGCCCCTGCAACACTGATTGCGGCGGGCATAGGCTCGAAGCATCTCCTCGAGGCTGCTGAGCCGTTTGCCAGGTCCTCTCTCTCTGCAGGTGTCTGGATAGGCCTGATTGCCTCCTACGTCCTCATCCATACCGCGGCCCGGAGTCTGGAAGGACGACCCGCCTTGCGCCAAACAGTCATCTGGTTTCCTGTCCTGGCGATAGCCATTGCCGGACTGTCAGGACTCTACAGCAACACCTCCCTCGCACAGGAGTTCGCAGGCAATGAGGGCAGGTTCATACAGGAACTGAGCCGCCACATCTCCCTGAGCCTGGGCAGCGTCGCCATCGGGACCTGCATCGCAGTACCTCTCGGCACCGCTGCCGCTCGCAGCAAACGCGCCGAGCGACCTATCTTCGTGATAGCCAGCACAATCGAGACGATACCGAGCCTCGCCCTCTTCGGTTTCATGATTGCGCCACTGTCAGCACTCTCGTACGCGTATCCGGCGCTGCGCGAGATAGGGATTCGCGGTGTTGGAACAGCGCCTGCACTTATCGCGCTTGTCCTCTACTCCCTGTTGCCCATAGTTCACAACACCTACGTCGGACTGAAGGAAGTCAGTCCTGCCGCCATGGACGCAGGGCGCGGCATGGGCATGAGCAGACCCCAACTGGCCCGCAGGGTGGAATTCCCATTGGCTGCTCCGCTCATCGCGGAGGGAGTGAGAACCGCGTCAGTCCAGTCGGTCGGAGGCACCACAGTTGCGGCCCTGATTGGCGCGGGAGGACTCGGCCATTTCATCTTCCAGGGGCTCGGACAGGCCGCACCTGACCTTATTCTGATGGGCGCGCTGCCCGTGATCGCCCTTGCCCTGGTTGTAGACATCGTTATGCGCTGGGCGATAGCGAGGCTCTCTCCAAAGGGCCTGCGCGCGGAGGCTGTCACATGATCGAGCTGAAAAGTGTGACGAAGAGATACGGAGACACTACAGCAATCTCGGAACTGACGATGGACGTAGAGGACGGCCAGCTTTGCGTGCTCATCGGCCCATCAGGATGCGGCAAGACAACGACGCTGCGCATGATCAACCGGCTCGTGGAGCCCACGAGAGGGGCAATCCTCATCAACGGCGAGGACAACCGCGGCTCGCGACCGGACGTACTCCGTCGCTCGATTGGCTACGCCATCCAGAGCGTTGGCCTGTTCCCGCACATGACGGTAGAGCAGAACATAGGCACGGTTCCGTCTATTCTGGGCTGGGAGAAACCGCGCATCGCGGATAGAAGCAGGGAGCTTCTCGACATGGTCGGACTCGACGCGGATGCGTATGCAACAAAGTACCCGCACGAGCTATCGGGGGGCGAAGCACAGCGCATCGGCGTAGCCCGCGCGCTCGCGGCCGACCCCCCGATACTGCTCATGGACGAGCCGTTCGGTGCGGTCGATCCTCTCACGCGTGAGATGCTCCAGCGCCAGTTCATGGACATCCAGAGGCGCCTCAAGAAGACGATCGTGCTGGTAACCCACGACCTCGACGAGGCCATACGAATGGCCGACAAGGTCGCAGTGATGAAGTCCGGGACGCTCGTCCAATACGATACACCTGAGGAACTGCTATCGCATCCAGCAGACTCATTTGTGCGCGATTTCGTCGGGGCCGACCGAGCCCTGAAGCGCCTGTCACGCATCCCTGTGACGACGCTCATGAGACCCGCCACAAGCGTCCAGCGTGGCGCGGTGCTTAGCGAGAGCGCATTCGCGGAACTGCCCAGGTACGTGTGGATCGTGGACAAGGGCACCCGGCTCCTTGGCTGGGCCGACACCGCAGGGGGGCCAGACAGTGCCCGGTGGCAGGTGGACGAGTCACAGGGTCGCAGAGTATCCGTGCTTGAAAGCGCCAGCTTGCGAGAGGCGCTGTCGCTCATGCTTGGACAGGGGGTCCGCAATGTTCCGGTCGTCACCGACGACTGCAAGCTGATGGGCGAGATCACACTGAAAGACATCGAGGAAGCAACGGCGGAGTAGGATGGCACAGGTACGAAATACCTCTCGTACAAGGTGGGTCGTCCTTGCCGGGCTATCGCTGCTGTTCGCCGTGGCCATAACTCAGGATGCATGGTGGGAAAGTCTGCTCACCGCCATGTTTCCCCAAGAATCACAGGTCTTGCACCCGCGCGCCTCCCTTGAGACGCTGGTGCTACAACACATACTGCTCGTTGGACTGTCGAGTTTCCTGACCATCATAGTGGCAATCCCTCTTGGCATCTTCGTCACGCGTAGCTACGGGAGGCCCTTCCTGCCAATCACGAACGACCTCACCGCGCTCGGTCAGACCTTCCCGCCTGTAGCAGTGTTGGCCCTCGCCGTCCCCCTGATGGGGTTCGGGCTGAAGCCGACCATTCTCGCCCTGTTTCTGTACGGACTCATGCCGGTCGTGCGCAACACCGTTGCGGGCCTCGAGGCCATTCCGAGAGAGGTACGCGAGTCGGCCACCGGCATGGGGATGACCGGGCCTCAGATACTGTTCAGGGTGGAGTTGCCACTCGCGGCCAGAGTCATCATGGCGGGCGTGCGCACTTCCGTGGTCATCAACGTCGGCACCGCGATGGTAGGAGCCGTGATCGGAGCTGGAGGGCTTGGCTCTCCCATCATCGCGGGACTCATCCAGGACAACCTGGCGTTCGTGATAGAGGGAGCGCTTCCCGCTGCCATCCTGGCTCTACTGCTGGATCAGTTGTTCGCAGGCGTCGAGTTATCCGCTCCTGCCAGGCGAGCACTGGCCTGACTACCAGACGACTGCCTCGCCGTCACGCCGGGAGTCAGAAGCAGCGCAGTAACCGGCCTCGAGTCTGCAAATCGCCTGAGTGCCCCCAAACATGGGGTCGCCGTGTTCTACCTGCTCAACCGCATGTCCCGCGTGCCGCAACTGCGGGCCGACGGAATCGTACAGGGCCCCTTCCAGCATAACCGGCCCCTCGTTGGTCACGAACCATCGTGGCGCATCGCAGGCGGCCTGAGGGTTCTGTCCGTGAATGCATACTCGCAAGAACATCTGCACGTGGCCTTGCGGCTGAAGCGGTCCTCCTATCACGCCCAGAGTCAAGGCAGGGGCACCCCTATGCGTGACGAATCCCGGACAAAGCGTATGGAAGGGCCTCTTGCCACCCGCAACCTCATTCGGATGACCGTGCTCAAGACTGAAGAGTGCTCCCCGCGAGTGCATGCTGATGCCCGTGCCAGGAATAACGATACCGGAGCCGAAGTCGAAGTAGTTGGACTGTATGAGCGAAACCATCATGCCCGAGGCATCGGCCGCAGTCATGAAGACAGTGTCCGGTTCCGGCCCTTCATGCGTCCCGCTGCGTGTGCCAGTAGTGCCACTCAGAATCTCGCCAGCCTTCGTGGAAAACCAGTGTTCATCAAGCAAAGCCCCAGGCTCGGTTCGCATCCACGCCGTGTCAGCCACCTCGGACTGGACGACACGTATTGCCTCGGCCATGGCTCGCGCCTGGATATCGATGGACTCAGCGGAATCCGGGTCCAAGGAGGCGACGTCCGTATGCCGCAGAATCCCCAGCGCGATGAGCGCCGCGATGGCATGCGAGTTGGGAGGAATCTCATACAGGCTGTAATCGCCAACGTCCAGCTTGAGGGGCTCCACCCATTCAGGCGTGTGATTGGCCAGGTCGTCTTCCGTCATCAGCCCACCTGTCGCGCGGGCATGTTCGGCGATAAGCCGCGCCAAGCGACCGCGATAGAAGGACTCACCATATGTGTGGGCGATCTCGGCAAGCGTCTGCCCCATCGCCGGACACTTGAACAACTCGCCCGTGCGCGGAGCACGGCCGCCGGGCAAGAACGTCTCAACATACGAGTCGAACCCGCGGTACTTCTCGGACTCAATTCGCCACGTTCGCGCGGTGACAGGAGAAACAAGATACCCGCTCGTCGCATATTCGATGGCCGGTTCAAACAAATCCGCGAACGGGAGATTCCCGAATCTTCGTGACAGCTCTATCCACCCTGAGACTGCCCCCGGAACAGTGACGGAACCCCAGCCCGTCGTGGGCATCTGCGCCATACCGCGAAAGGTCTCAGCAGACCATGCAGCAGGCGAGCGTCCCGATGCATTCAGTCCGTGGACCTTCTGTCCGTCCCACACGAGCGCAAACGAGTCGCTGCCTATTCCGTTCATGGTTGGCTCGACGACCGCAAGGCAGATGGCCGTGGCAATAGCGGCGTCAACCGCGTTGCCACCCTTCTGCAGCATGCTGACCCCGGCCTGCGCCGCAAGTGGCTGAGACGTCGCAACAACGTTGGCGCCGAACATCGGCTTGCGAAAGGACGGATAGGGAAAAGCCCAACTCAAGTCATCTTGACGCACTGCCCCGGACCTCCTGTATACGCAATCGTCGGCCCACGAGTATAGCAGACACGTTCTTGGAGGGAAGGCCGATGCTCTTTTACAAGTGGACAACTTCCTCCCCATCGTGTACGGTTTTTCGACACCATGAGTAGCATCGAAAACGAGACCTCGCAACCTTTCGTCCTTGACGACGTCGAAGTACAGCTCACTCGCGAAGATGTACTGAAGGCGATGAAGGTACGCAAGACGCCCGACTCTCTACTCACGCTCGTAGACGATGTCCTTGCGCGTTGCCTCGCAGTGGCCCGCCCCAAGGCCATGTACAGAGTGTATTATGTCGCTTCGCGCGCGGAATCGAGTATCAGTCTTGGTGACGAGACATTCAACAGCAAGGTGCTGAGTCAGAACCTCAACGGCATACAGCGAGTATTTCCGTTCGTAGCCACATGTGGGGTTGAGGTGGATACCGTCGAGTTGGGTGGCGCCGACATGATGACAAGCTATTGCGCCGAGACCGTGCGCATGCAGTTGCTGCTGAAAGCCCGCAGGCGGCTCGACGCGCATCTCAAGGAGACCTACTCGTTGCCCCAACTGTCGCGCATGGCTCCCGGCTCCCTGCCGGACTGGCCACTGCCGGAGCAAGTCCCGCTCTTCCGCCTGCTGGGCGATACTGCGGACCTGGTAGGAGTCCGCCTCACAGACAAGCACCTCATGATTCCGATCAAGTCGGTCTCCGGAATCGCGTTTCCCACAGAGGTCCGCTTCGAGAGCTGCCAGCTATGCCCGCGTGCGGTATGCGAGGGACGGCGGGCACCCTATGACCCCGACAAGGCAGCGCAGTACGGCGTTGCCGTGTCATAGTCACAACTTGACGGCCCGCCGTACGGGTGGCAGCATACATAGCTGGATCGCCAGCCTCGTTGGATTCAGCTCTCCCCGGCAAGCCTATGGACACGAAGAGCCTCGAACTACTTGAATTCGCGCGCGCGAAGGCGAAGGTCGCGGACTTCGCGTCATTCGAACTGAGCCGCGACGAGATACTGGAACTCCAGCCTCTCACGGACAGAGACGCCATACTGGAACGCCTTGCCGAGAGCAGCGAGGCTTCCCTATTGCTGGCGCTCGATGCTGACTTCACCACGGGCATCGTGACAGACGTTCGTCCCGCAGCCTCGCTGGCAGCGCAGGGCATGGTGCTTCAGCCCGGCGACCTTCTGGATGCGGCACAGACTCTGCTGACAGTATCCGATACCCGCCGTCGCCTCGAACACCACAGTGACAGACTGCCTCGACTCTGGTCCATCGGCGAGTCACTGAGCGACCTCGGCGACGTGGCTTCGAAAATCTCAAAAGGCATAGGGCCTTCCGGAGAGATACTGGATTCAGCGTCTCCCCGCCTGATGGAGATACGCCAGAGCATCATCGACTCCCGGCAGACGCTGGTGGCCGCACTCGAGCAGTACGTCTCGTCCACCACCGGCCAGAAGTTGGTCTCGGACACCGTTGTAACACAGCGGGAGGGACGGTACGTCATCCCCGTCAAGACAGAGTACCGTCATGAAGTTGGCGGTATCGTTCACGACGTCTCTAACA
>Ga0272441_10015459_pt1 | contig 10686 bp, 11 predicted proteins | sample SSMProp6N_FD_193582 | JGI IMG/M metagenome (GOLD analysis project Ga0272441, IMG submission 193582) | Marine sediment archaeal communities from Little Sippewissett salt marsh, Falmouth, MA, United States - SSM-Prop-6N | ecosystem: Environmental > Aquatic > Marine > Wetlands > Sediment ...
GCTACATCGAGCTTGAGTACCTCACAAGACCGGAGGTCATCGAGAAGATAACGATGAGTCTGGACAGGCGCAACGCCGATACCGATGAATATCAAAAAGCCTATGACAAGGTTCCGCCGGGTGGTCATCTCTATCTCAACATCGGCAGGCAGGATCTCATGCACGCGAACACACGGTGGTATTCGTATTCGGTTATCAGAGAGGGGAAAGCGGTTATCGATAAGAGGGGCGCCGAGGGTATCCCGAATATAAAAGGCCGTGACGGTAATTGGTGGAATGTCATCACCATACCTCTCAAGACGGCGATCGATGAGCGGATTGAGGTCCAAATAAAAGATATAAAAGAAAATCTCATCTATGATTTTGAAATCATGCGGCTCGAAGAGGAATTATAAAATCCGCGCGGTGTTTCCCGCCGCGCCGGGAATATAGGCAATTTAATTTCTTGACAACCGTATACACCAAACTTAGACTTAGAACTACATCAAATGAGTTTCCAAGGAGGAACTATGAAAATGTCAAAAAAGATCTTTCTATTCGGAGTGATACTTCTCTTTGTTGGCGCGGGGCTCGCGGTCGCCACGCCTTCTGCTGAGACATCAAAAGAAACCCTCGTCTACGCGACAACCGAGAAAGTTTCCGACATGGACCCGGCAAACGCTTATGATTTCCACACATGGGAGTTGTTCCGGAATATCGGTGCCGGCTTGCTCAACTACATACCCGGTACTACGAACCTGGTTACCGGACTTGCCGAGGACTACACGGTAAACGCGGCCGGAGATGAATACACCTTCAAGCTCAGAGAAGGCGTGAAGTTCAGCGACGGCACGCCGTTCAATGCGTCTGTGGTGAAATGGTCGATAGACAGAGTTATGAACATCGCCGGCGATCCTTCGTGGCTTGTTACCGACTTTGTCGAATCTGTCGATGTAATCGATGAGTACACCGTCAAGTTCAACCTTACAGGATCCGTGGGATTCTTCCTCGACCTCGTAGCTACGGTGCCCTACTTCCCGATGAATCCGAATATCTTTCCGGAAGATATATGGGTAAACGATCCTTCCGAGCTGGTCGGCGGCGAGTTGTCCGGACTTGGGCCGTACAAAATTCTCTCTTTCAAGAGGGACGAAGAAGTGATTCTCCAGAAAAACCCCAATTACTTTGGCGCGGAACCTCCGATAGACACCGTCGTTATCCGCTACTACGCAGATGCCACGACAATGAGGCTCGCCCTGGAAAATGACGAAGTGGACCTCGTCTACAAAGACCTCAACCCATCGGATAAGGCGGACCTGGTACGAAGAGGTGAATACCCCGCATACGAGATTCCGAGTTCTTACATCCGCTATCTCTGCTTTGAAACATCCGAAAGCTATTTTAAAGACGCCCGGCTCAGACAGGCTGTAGCGGCGATGATCAACAGGCAGGATCTCATCGATAAGGTGTTCCTCGGACAGATGCAGCCCCTCTACTCGATGATCCCCATGGGTATGAAGTGGCACACCGACGACTTTAAGACAGAGCTTGGTGACGCCAATATTTCGCTGGCCGAGCAGCTGCTATCTCAGGCCGGGTACTCGGCGTCAAATCCGTTTGAATTCGAGCTCTGGTACACACCATCACACTACGGCGATACCGAAGTCGACATCGCCGAAGTACTAAAAGCGCAGTTCGAAAAATCGCGCATGGTCAAGGTAACTCTGAGATCTGCCGAGTGGTCCACCTACATCGACAACTGGGATACGAAAGTGATGCCGCTGTTCCTGCTTGGCTGGTATCCCGACTATATGGATCCTGACAACTACACCGCCGCTTTCGCCGGCACCGCCGGTTCCGCCGGTATGGGTATTTACTTTTCTGACCCGGAATGGGACGCGATGTTCAAACAGGAACAGACCTCACCTGACCAGGCCGAGAGAGAAAGGATATTTGGCGAACTGCAGGAGATGTGGACGGAAGAAGTGCCAACCGCTCCGATTTTTCAGGGCAACCTGTTCATCTTTACGCAGCCTGGCCTCAAAGGCGTAAACGTAGGTACCGACATGGTGCTCTACTACAGCACGCTTTATTTTGACTAGTTAGCCGTTTTCCGGTATACTAAACCGATTTTCACCGGAAGGTGGGAGCTCCACCTTCCGGTTTTTTTTAAGCCATGAGAAGACTGCTCAAATACGCAATACTTAGAATAAGTCTCACTATCCCGATGCTCTTCATTCTTCTCACGCTTGTCTTTGTCGTGCTGAGGATTATGCCCGGTGATCCCGTAAAAGCGGTCCTTGGAGCACACGCGCCGCCCCATGTAATAGAAGCAAAGCGGGCGGAGCTTGGATTGAATAAACCGCTTATCATCCAGTACTTCAATTACTTGGGACAGCTTGTGCGTTTCGATCTTGGGGATTCGATGGTGCTCAAGCAGAAGGTAAGCGCGCCGATCAAAGAAAAGCTCCCGGCAACACTCGAGCTTTCCGTGATGGGCATGTTTTTCACCCTCATCATCGGGATTCCGTTAGGAGCGTTTTCCGCGAGCAAGCGGAGGTCGGCTAGAGATTTAGGGATACGTCTGTACGGCAATATCGTGTACTGCATACCGGTGTACTGGATGGGCCTCATGCTCCAGCTCGTATTTGGGATCTGGCTGGGCGTACTTCCCGTAGCCGGGAGAACCGGCGCGAGGGTATTTCCGTCACTTTTTGAAAAGACGGGATTCTATCTTCTGGACACGCTCCTTGTCGGCAATTTCGCGGCATTTGGCGATGTATTAGTTCATCTTTTACTGCCCTCCATCACTCTTGGCATAGTCCTCTCCGGTGTTTTTGTCAGGCTTACCAGAGCAAATATGCTCGATATCCTCAAAAGCGACTATATCTTAGCCGCAAGGGCACGGGGGATTCCTGAACGTAAGGTAGTCTATAAACATGGATTGAAAAACGCGTTCATACCCATCCTTACCATGCTAGGCTTGCAGTTTGCGCTTCTGCTTGCAAACGCCATCCTGACGGAAACGACGTTTTCCTGGCCGGGAATCGCCCGGCTGCTGCTTGAACGGATTTACCTCCGGGATTATCCAACCGTACAGGGGGTTATTGTCGTTTTTGCGCTTATCGTAAGTCTCATTTCGCTGATCGTCGATCTGCTCTACGCGGTGATTGATCCGAGGGTAAAATATTGAGAGCAAAGTTTTCTCCCGCAAGCGCTATTGGCAGACCCTTTAAACTTTTAATTGACGCCAACCGAAAATACGGTCTTGAATGGTGGCTCCTCGTCATCGGTACACTCATCGTACTTTTTATCATTTTTCTCGCGTTTTTTCCGCAAACCTTAGCACCCTATGACCCTCTAGACCAGGATACGGGGCCGCAGTTGTCACCTCCAAGCCGGGAAAATCTCATGGGAACCGACAATCTCCAGCGTGATATTTTCTCGCGTATGATTTACGGTTCGCGCACGATTTTGGGGGTGGCGTTTTCGGCCGCGATTATCTCCTCGCTTGCCGGGGTTACGCTTGGTCTTTTGTCCGGGTTTTTGGGCGGGGTTATCGACCGTATTCTCTCGCTTATTATGGATTCGATCTATTCGTTTCCCGGACTGATCCTGGCCATTGCCTTTGCCGCTATGCTCGGACCGGGGGTGTTCAATATCACCCTTGCGGTTGCAGTTATCTACATTCCCACATACTTCAGGCTCGTGCGGGGTCAGACCTTGAGCATCAAGGAAGAACTGTATGTAGAAGCCGCCCGCGCTATCGGCGCCAAGCGCTGGACAATTATCGGCAGGTATATCTTCCCAAACGCGATCGCTACGGTTGTGGTTATCTTTTCTTTGAATATCGCCGATGCGATCATGACGGAAGCGGCCCTCTCCTATATCGGGCTGGGCCTTCCGGCGGGGATTCCGGACTGGGGGATGGACCTCTCTATGGGCAAGAAATTCCTGCCCTCGGGCACCTGGTGGATGGTGACCTTCCCGGGACTCATGATCATGATATTGGCGCTCGGTTTTACCCTGCTGGGCGAAGCGCTGGCGGAAATACTGAATCCGAGGCTTTTGGAGAGATAAGTGGCGTTACTTGAAATAGACAACCTCTCCATCGATTATCCCATCAACATCGGCACCGTACAGGCGGTCCGGGATGTTTCGCTCTATTTGGAGCGCGGTGAAGTATTGGGACTCGTCGGCGAGTCGGGATGCGGAAAATCCACCCTTGGTCTTTCGATTCTCAACCTGCTGCGGCCTCCAGGTAAAATCGTAGGCGGAGAGATACGGTTCAAGGGAAAAGACATCGTCTCTATGAAGAGACAGGCGCTGATGTCGCTCCGTGGAAAAGACATCGCCATGGTGTTTCAAAATCCGCTTACCTCTCTCAATCCGCTGATCAGAATCGACAGGCAGTTTTTGGAAACGATACGGCAGCATGACCCTCAGTTCAACAAAGAGAAGGCGCTCAAACAGGCGGAAAATATACTGGACGCCCTCGGCGTCGAGAAGAAGAGGCTCTATGACTATCCTCACCAGCTTTCCGGGGGAATGCGGCAGCGGATCATGATCGGCATCGGTCTGATCATGAATCCTGAAATCATCATTGCCGACGAGCCGACGACATCGCTGGACGTGATAGTCGAAGCCGGTTTTATCGATCTGCTGAACCGGTTGAGGAAGGAGTTTGAGCTCTCGATAATCCTCATCACCCACAACCTCGGCATGGTCGCGGAGATCGCCGACAGGATGGCGGTGATGTACGCGGGAAGAATCGTGGAGACCGGCAGCGCGGATCAAATCTACCACAACCAGTTCCACCCATACACCTATGGTCTCATAAACTGCGTACCCAATATAAACTTGGACCAGGAAGAGCTCATTACCATGCCCGGCAATCCTCCGGATCTTGTCGATCCGCCGAAAGGCTGCCCTTTTTCGGACAGATGTCCCCACGTTATGGACCGGTGCCGGAACGAATTGCCGATGCTTACCGAGAGGCGGGCCGGCCAATCGGTAGCCTGTTGGCTTTATGAAGAAAACGGGGAACCGCCGTGGAAGAACTGATTCGAATCGATCACCTGTCAAAAGAGTTCCCGGTGTACCGCTCCCTCCTTGATGTGCTTTTTGCCGGCGGAAAGAATCCGATGGTCCACGCGGTGGATGATATTTCCTTTTCGATTCACAAAGGCGAGGTGTTAGGCCTTGCCGGGGAAAGCGGCTCTGGAAAATCCACCACCGGCCGTCTGATACTCAGACTCATTGAAGCCACATCGGGCAAAATTGAGTACCGTGGAAAAGACATGCAGGAGTTCAGCCGCCATGAAATGGAGGTGATGAGAGAGAAGATACAGATAGTCTTCCAGGATCCTACCTCATCGCTGAGCCCGAGAATGAGCGTCGGCGAAGCTATCGGCCACCCGTTAAAGATCCATGGCATTGCCGATAAGGAAGAGCGCAAGCAGAGGGTTTCCAAGCTGATGGAAAGAGTGGGTTTGAGTCCCGTGGACTTTCTTTACAGGAAGTATCCCCATCAAATCTCGGGTGGCCAATCCCAGCGTGTCGTCCTTGCAAGAGCGCTTGTCACAAACCCGGAGTTCATCGTGGCGGATGAACCTATCGCCATGGCGGATGTATCGGTCAGGGCAATGATCCTCGAACTGATGCGTGAGCTGAAGCAGGAGTTCTCACTCACCTATCTCTTTATTACCCACGACCTGGCAACCGCAAAATACCTGTGCGACCGGGTTGCCATCATGTACCTTGGACGTATCGTGGAGATAGGGACACGGGATGAGATATTCGGCCGGCCGCATCATCCCTATACCCAAGCCCTGTTGAAAGCGGTACCGGTGCCCGATCCGGCCGCCCGGCGCACCGAGGAAGTCGTACGCGGTGAGATACCCAGCGCCATCGAACCTCCCGCGGGATGTCATTTTCATCCGCGGTGCCCGTACGCAAAGGCGATATGCAGCGAAGCGCGGCCTCCGTTTAAAGAGATATCGTCCACCCATCGCTCGGCTTGTGTACTCGATTGAGCCGGGCGGATCGAGCCTGCCGGGCTGAGCCTTGCTTAACCGCTGCCACCCACCGCCGCCGGTGCGTGATCATACAGACCGGCCACCCGCCGGGCTACCCCGGAAGCGTCTCTTTCGAGAATACCCTGCCTATAATCTCCGAGAAGACAATCACCAGCGGTACTGAAACGAGAAGCCTGACTACGGTGAAAGGAACCCCAAGGTATGAGGCCTCAAATAAGGTCATGGGTATTCGTGTAACCGTAGAGGCGCTTATAAAACCGATTACCAGCTGAAGTTTCGCTCCCTTTTTTGCCAGTGAGTGGGCCATTGGAAGCGCTACGATAAGCGGCGCCATGACCGTACAGGCAAGGAGAATTATCCAGAAATACCCAAGCAAACCGGACTGTTTACCGAGATGTCTCTCCACAACCGACCGGTCAATCCATATCTCAAACAAGCCTATCAGAATAAACGCCGCGGGAAACAACAGTATCATCGACTTGAGAAAGTGCCAGCTGTTTTCAGCAATCTCAATCCCTGACCCAAACCGCGTCAGAAAAGAGATAGCGACAAAAATCCCAAACGCCGCGGCTATTCCAAGATATATCCGTGTCCTTGCTTTCTTCTTCGGCTGCGGTTTTACAGGTTCATCACTTTTCATCACCAGCCGATTTCCTTGAAGACAAATCCGGTGGCAACAGCAACAAGCGCCGCCATCAACAGCCCCGCCACGTTTCTTACGATTGTCAGCTTGGTACCTAGATACTCCTTTTCGACGGGAAAGGTGAGTATTCCAACCATCATCAACGTGGTTGTAAAAGCCGAAAGCACCATATAGCTTACGCCCTGTTCACGCAGCAGACCGCACAGCGGAAACACTATAAAGCCGGGTATAAACGAAATCGCGCCGAGCAGCGAGGCTGAAATAACACCCAACAGGAGATTCTCTCTTCCCAAAGCCTTTGAAATAACTTCATTCGGGATAAAGAAAAGCGCCAGAGCTATCACCACCGTCAGCACCAGAAACGGAGGTACAAGCCGCATAAATCGTTTGGATGCGATCTTTAGAGCCGCCAGTGTTTTCTTTCTGCTAAATATGAGCGACGCCAGCAGCGCCGCCGCGGTAATTCCGTATAAATAGATCATGCTTTCGCTTCCATAATCTTCTCCTCAGTCTCAAAATCAAATAGTAAAATCCGGTCCCAATACGGTTTCCCTCAACCGGCGGATCATTTCCAGATTTTTGATATCAAAAGAATAATGTTTGAAATATCCTTCTTTTTTTACATCTACCAGACCCTGCTGCCGCAAAATTTTCAAATGCTGCGACGCGGCGGACTGGCTTACCCCGATACGCTGCGCTATCGCGTTTACGCACAACGGGTGCGGCGTCGTCTTGAGCAGCTCGATAATACGCAGCCTGTTTTGATCCGACAGGGCCTGGTACACTTCAGACAGTGATTCGCGTTCTTTTTTTCCAATCATATTATTATATGCTAATATAGTTTATTAAAAAAAGAAAAATCAAGGCCTTTTGGATGATTGCACACCGCCACCCATCGATTCACATCACACGCCGCTCAAAAGCGAATTGAGCTTTTAGCCTCCCGCGGGTATACTGGCGGTTCATGCCATAGCGCCGGGAGGGCGCATATTTTCGGCGGTGTCAAAACGCGCCGTTTTCAATGAGGAGCAAAACATGGAATGGAAGGCTAGTCACATACTGGTAAAAGACCAGGCGTTAGCACGAAAGATACAAGAAGAGATCAAAAAAGGCGCCAGGTTTGAAGATATGGCAAAAAAACATTCGACCTGTCCGAGCGGTTCAAAAGGCGGAGATTTGGGCTGGTTTGGCCCGGGTAAGATGGTAAAAGAGTTCGAGGTGGCGTGCGGCAAGGTCGGCGTGGGCACGGTAACCGGTCCGGTTCGGACACAGTTTGGTTATCACCTCATCAAGGTAACGGGGAAACGGTAGACACTGCAATCCGATCTTGCAGAAACATGTGCCGCCGCCTGTCTGCGACAGCTATAAGAGACTTATCATTTGGTGATGTTTGATTGCCCTCCGAGTATGAGTCCATGGAGAATGAGATCGTATACCTCGTCAAAGAGTTCGGGGTTGGAATCAAAACTGCTGAGTATGCTTGATGAGCGGTCGGCATTTAACTGGATTAACTGCAGATAGATAATGATCGCCTCGTTGGAAGCCTTCCCGGATACATGTCCGAGACGTCTTCCCTCATCAAGAAACGGGAGGATGACATTCTCGTAGATACGGGGTCTAATCTCTCCAATCCGCCAGACGAGATCTGGAAACTCCCGATACAGGTTCTTCAAAAACTCGCCCTGGAAATCCCGGAGCGATGCCTGCTTATCAAGAATTACCGTGCGCAGACGGTCGGGCCACGGGGCTTGCGAAGTCAGTATTCGACGATATGTTTCGATCTTGGTATCCACGAGAGCCGAGACCACTTCTTCGACAAGCCGATGCTTATCGCCAAAGTGGTTGTAGATGGTCGCCGGCGATACTCCTGCTTGTTTGGCGATGCGCGAGACGCTGACTTTTGAGAACCCGTCTTCCTTGAAAGCCTCAAGCGCCGCGGTGAGAATCTGCGCATGCTTTCGATTTTTCCTCCTCTGTTGACCCGTCTCTTGTGGCATCTCTGCCTCCTAATTTTGGAGAATATATACACATATTATCTAAATACTCTTGACAAGGCAACTTAAATTGCATAATTTATAGTATATGGCTTAATTTAATCTAAATTCTTTAACTTATGACCAAGAGCTGACAACCACGGAGGTGAAATATGTCGAGAACGATAATTACCGCGGCGAGATCACCTGCCTTCGGCTTGTTCAAGGATGAAGAAACCGACTGGGCGATGCGACGCACGCTGGAGTTCATGGGAGAAAAAGCCGCCGAGATAGGCGAGTGCCTCTATGCGGCGCGCCGGATTGACGAAACCGATGAAAAAAGCTGGACGGATGAGTGGACGAATATAGCCGCGCGCGTGGAAGCTTTGGGAGACGAATCTCTCTCTGCAGGCCGTGAGGTAAGTGCAAAGGAATGCTATCTTCGCGCCTCTAACTACTACCGCACCGCGGAATACGGAACGTCTCCCTCACATCCCCGGTTCCAGGAGATCTGGTTGCGAAGCGTCGAAAGCTTTCACAAGGCGGCGCCGCTCTTCCGGAGCCCTATCAGGCTGGTTGAAATAAACTTTGAAGGACGGACTCTTCCCGGCTACTACTGGACACCTGGTAATGACGTCCGGAGATGTCCCACACTCATCGCGGCGGGGGGTAATGATTCGTCGCTTGAGGAAGTCGTACTTTGGACCGGGATGGCCGCCGTACGCAGGGGCTACAATTTCTTTGCGTTTGATCATCCTGGCCATCGCGGCGCTCTTCATCTTGATAACACTTGCATCAAGCGACCGGATTACGAATTGCCATACAAGGCGGCGATTGATCTCCTTCAGACGCTCCCCGGTGTTGATGAGCGATTAGCAATGACCGGATACAGTTTTGGCGGGTATGTGACCTGCCGAGTCGCCGCACACGAAAGCAGGATACTGGCGATAGCTCCAAACGGTCCTATCATCGACCTGCTGGAGGCTTCAGTTGCCTTCCGCGGCGACCTGCTGGATACCGTCAGGAAACTGCCTCGTTTCGCGGTAGCACTTCTCAGCCGCTTTATGCTCAGGAAAATGAGCAAGAGACCGGTACTCCTCGCTTTCAAGCAGTATACCGACTGGACCGCAGGCATGTACCCAACAACACTGGATCCTATAGACAAGTTGGAAGCCGGACTCGATTTTCTCAAACCCTTCACGGTGAAAGACGAGATGGCCGGTATTTCGGCAGCGGCACTGGCTCTGGTGAGCGAAGGCGATGGAGAGATCCTCAAACGGCAGGCGAACCAATTTCTTGATGCAATCTCCTCAAAGACAAAAAAGCTTCATCTCTTCACGATGGACAAGGATGGATCTGATGATCATTGCCAACTCGATAATCGTTCGCGCGGCGCCCAGGTTATGTTTGACTTTTTCGATGAGATCCTGGACCACAAGCAAGAAAGATTGGAATCGGCCGGGTGATTGAGTATCCGCCGGCACATCATCTCCCAGCCAATATCCAAAAAGAATTCAAAGCCGCGATTGTGCGAGCGTGCGCGCCGTTTCACAATTTACTACTGCAATACTTCTGCGGCGCGCCGCTGAGCTACACTCGACCGCTATGCTCTTTCAAGCTCAGCACGGGGAGAATCGAGCAAAGCCTCAAAATCTTCGGTATTGAGCACCTCTTTTTCCATCAACTCCCGAGCCACTTTTTCAAGCAACTGCTTCCTCTCATTCAAAAGACCAAGGACGTGATCGTATCGTTCATTTACTATCCGGGTGATTTCATCGTCGATATAGGATTGTGTCGACTCTGAGTATTCCCTTTGTCCGCTCTTCATCTCCTGGTCGAGAAACATCGATGAACGTTGAGAGGGAAGCACTACGTTCTTAAACTTCTCGCTCATACCGTACTCGGTGATCATCTTGCGCGCGATATCCGTCGCCTTTGTGAGATCATTTGCGGCACCAGTCGATATTTCCCCGAATATAATCTCTTCAGCGGCCCTACCGCCGAGAAGCACATCGATTTTCCCAAGCAGCTCACGCGTTGTCATCAGATACCT
>Ga0272441_10015460_pt1 | contig 10684 bp, 4 predicted proteins | sample SSMProp6N_FD_193582 | JGI IMG/M metagenome (GOLD analysis project Ga0272441, IMG submission 193582) | Marine sediment archaeal communities from Little Sippewissett salt marsh, Falmouth, MA, United States - SSM-Prop-6N | ecosystem: Environmental > Aquatic > Marine > Wetlands > Sediment ...
CCACTACCTCAGCGCGGACCCGGTCCGGCCGCACCTCTACCTCTTCCAGCGCGGGTTCAAGCCGCTCTACCGCTTCGACATCGAGACGGGCCGGTACGCCCACGTCGAGGGGTACCCCTCCATGGGCGGCTCCAGCGACGACTTCGCGGTCGGCCCGGAGGGCCTGGCGTACATCCGCACGAGCGGATACCTCGTGCGCTTCAACCCGGAGACCTGGACCGAGGTCCCGTTCGACTACGGCGAGGCGGTCACCGGCAACTGGAAGTGGACCTGTCGCGGCGGTCTCCGGTTCCCGTGGTATCCGAGCGCGCACCACCACATGGGCCTGGACGTGGCGCCCAACGGCGACGTGCTGGTCCTGGGGCTCTACAGCCGGACGCATACCGACTTCCGCTTCTCGAGCGAGTGGTTCATGGAGAGCGGCACGCCGCTCGCGCACGGGAAGCGCGCCGAGTGGGAGTTCCTGCCGAGGTTCTATCCCGGCCGGCCCTTCGCCGGGCGCGGGGGCGGGAACATCCTCTGCGTCTGGGACCGCAACGGGCAGGAGAAGCTCTTCGACGCGGTCATGGGCATCCCCGGCCCGACCTCGGGCGTCCGGGGCGACCGGGCGGGGAACATCTACCTCGGCTACGCGGCGCGGAAGCTCGAGGGCGGAAAGCCCGTCTTCGGCCGCTCGCTCGTCAAATTCGGACCCGGGGGCGGCCGGTTCCTCTGGTCAAAGGGGGCGAAAATCCCGCTCAAGGATCCGCCCGAGCGCCCGCCCGATTTCCTGGGGACCGGGACGCTCGGACGGGCCGAGATCTGGGCGCGCGGCCAGTTCCACTGGGCCTACGGCGGCCTCAACACGGTCACGCAGCTGGGCTCCTGCATCTGTCCGAACACGCGCTTCGACGTGGACCGCTACGGCCGCGTCTTCGCGCCCGAGTCGCACCGCTCGTCCGTCGCGGTGCTCGACACGAACGGGAACTTCGTCCTGCGCCTGGGCCGGTACGGGAACGCCGACAGCGGGCGGGGGCCCGACTCGCCAATCAAGGTCGGCGCCCCGGAGATCGCCCTCGCCTACTGCACGTACCTCGCGGCGGACAGCGGCCGGCGGCGGCTGTACCTCTGCGATCAGGGCAACGGCCGCATCGTCGGCGTGCGCATCGAGTACGAGCGGGAGGTCACGCTGCCAGTGAAGTAGGCGAATGTCGCCGACGGGCTACGGATTCACGGGCCCGTCCTGCTACCGCTCCGCCGCTGCGGCGAGCCCGGGCGGCTCCCGCTACGGCGCGCCCAGCGCCTTCGCGACCTCGGCCGCGGCCGCGTAGAGCTCCGATGAGCGGCTCTGCCAGTCCGAGCCAGCGAACCAGTCGAAGCCCAGCGGACCGCCGGGCGAGGAGGTGTGCACCCGGCCGTTCTCGCCCTTCTCGTCGGCGAGGATGACGTGCCGCGTGCGCTCGTCCACGAGCGCACGGCATCTCGCGGCGAGCGCATCGCCCAGCTTCGCGCGCAGCTTCTCGTCCACGAGCGCCCTTTCGATATAGATGCGCGCCTCGCACTCCTGGATGCCCTCGCGGCCCATCTCGAAACGGACCGACGAGATCGGACCCTTCGCGCTCGCGGCGAGCCACGCCGGGGCCATGGTGAGGCTCCCCCAGTACGTTCCGCCCTTCACCTTGCGCCGGTCGGCGAAGTCGTCCAGCGACTGCCGCCCCATGCCGCGCATGTTCCCGCTGATGCCCTTCTCGAACGCGATGCGCTCGAAGGCGGGAGGATAGAACCCGTTGTGGAAGTAGCGCGGGAAGTACGCCAGCGGCAGCTCGGCCTGCCAGCCGTAGAAGCGTTTGATCTCCGGGTCCACCGCGTATCTCGCGCCGAAGACGGTCGTGGAGTAGCCTATCGGTATGCCGAAGAGGTCGTTCGTCCGACCATGCGCCATCGTGACCCACGGAGCCTCCGGCAAAAGCTTGCGCCACAGCTTCATCGCGACCTCGGGCGGGATGTAGTCCCCCGCGAGGCCCATCATGAGGTTCTTCTCAAGACCGCGCTTCTTCAGGACTTCCAGGATGCCTTTGGCCACCGGCGCCCAGAAGGCCTCGACCTCTGGATCGACATACTTGGGACCGGCGAGCTCGGTCACCTTGCCCGACTTCGGATCGAGCAGGCTTACCGGGATGGGCTGCGGCTCCTTGACCGTCAGCTGGCCGTAGACACCCGTGCCGATCTTGTAGGACTTCCCGCCCTTGTAGGCCGTCTTGTCGTCCGAGATGCCCTTCGCGGTGTTCATGCCGACGTGATAGTCCCAGACCTGGATGCAGACGACCTGCGGCCTGAGCCCGGCCGCGAGCGCCGAGTCCAGATATTTCTCCGCCAGGCCGAAGTCATGCGCGTACGCCCCGTCCTTCCCGGTCCAGCGGACCATGCTCTCGGTGTTTCCGAAGTTCGTCCGCGTGATGAGCGGGACGTAGAGCGTCCTGTCGCCGACGCTCGCGGCGAGCTTCAGCGACGCCTCGATGAGCTTCCAATGCTCCTCGCTCCAGAGCGGCACCTTGTAGTGAAACGCCAGCGACTCGGGGATCTCGATGAAGTCCACCCAGGTCGCGAAGTCGGGCGGGTCGGGCAGGCGAAAGCCGTGGACCTCGAGCGCCACGGGGACCTCGACCGGCTTCGCCCCGCCGGCCTTCACCGTGAGCTTGCCCTCGTAGACGCCGGGCGCCGCGTCGCCGGGCACGTGCACCTTGAGCCAGACCGTCTGGACCGCACCGGCCACCCCGGCCCCCGACTTCGCCTCGTACACCGGCACCTCGGCCGGCGCGGCCGCTTCCAGCGCTTCAAAGCGGCCCAGCGTGGAGTGCTTGTACAGCGTGAACGGATGCGGGGTCTTGGGAGCGATGTCCGTCTTGATCGTCGCGCGCGGCCAGCGCACCTCGATCGCGCCGGCGGGGATCTCGCCCGCCCCGTCCTTGTGCTTAAGCGCCGATATCTCCGCGCTCAATCCCCGGATGGCCGCGTCAGAGCCGACGATGACCTGCCCCGAGAAGACGCCGTTGCGCGTCCCCACGATGCGCATCGGCCTGAGCGGCTCGTTCGGGTCACCGTAGTCGGACTCGTAGACGGCCTCGAGCGCATTCGCGTTCCAGACCCGAAGCCCCTTCGGGCGGCTCGCGTTGGGCGCAAGCCCCGAGCCGGACGCGGTCAGCTTCACGTCGATTAGCGCGACCGTATTCCAGAACCAGCCGCGCGTGCGGCCCTTGCCCTTTCGCCCGACCTTCAGCATCTCGGGCGGCATGGCCGCGCGATGGACTTCAAGCGCAAGAACATTCACGCCCTTGCGCAGGTGTTGGACGGGAATCTCCACGTCCTGCGCCTTCCGGACCCGCCCCTCGATGGGATCGGTGCGCTTCGCACTCCATGAGTTGTGAACATTTCCGTCCTTCAGGGAGGCCTTGACCGGATAATCTTCGGCCAGCGTCAGGGGATCGATTTCACCATCGCGCATGTGGAGCCGCTTGACCTCTTTCCCGTTGAGATAGACGACTACCCCGCCGCGAAACTCCATCGCGAGCCTGAGCGACTTCACCTGCGCCGGATCCACCACGTTGAACTTTCCGCGCGCGCACAGGAGCGCAAGCGACGAAGGCTGACCGACCCCCCAGCGATTGAGGTGCGGCCGGGAGCACCCGTAGATGCCGCGGTCCTTGCCCCCGAAGAACGGGCCCGGGTCGCGCCACCATCGCGAGTCGTCGAAGTCGGGCTTCATCCAGTCCGCGGGCGGGAGCGGCGTCCTGGGCCGGTCGATCGGGACCGTCACACCCCGGCTGTAGGAGTCGATCGCGGTGCAGCCCTTTTCGTCGGGTTTGGCGTCGGTGGACGTGCCGAAGGGAATCGGCCGCAGGGTCACGTGCGCGCGCCAGTAGCTGTAAGTGTCAAGGACGACCGTGCCCTCGGCCGCGTGCGCGTTCACTCCGACGACCAGCCCAAGACAGGCCCATCCCAAGAGGACGAGTATGCGCTTCACGTTTCCTCCCTTACTCGGCTGCCAGCGCGCGGGCGACCTCGCCGGCAAGATCGTAGAGCTTGCGCGAACGCTCCTGCCAGCCGGAGCAGACGAACCACGCGTAGCCCGCGTCCGGCCTCTTGCCCGCGCTCCAGAGCGCGGCGCGGATGCGCTCGTCGAGCATCGCGCGGCACCGCTTCGCGAGGTCGTCGCCGAGCTTGGCGCGCTTCGCCTCGTCGAGGAGCGCCTTCTCGATGAAGATACGCGCCTCGCACTCCTGCACGCCCTCGCACATCATCTCGAAGCGCGCGGTCGAGATCGCGCCACTCTCGCCGGGCGCGAGATACGTCGTCTTGACGGTGAGCTGCCCGGCCGTATTCCACTGGCCGTACCGGCCGATGATGCGGCTCACCCGCTTGCCGTCCGCGCTCTTGAGCACTGGCCAGAAGTCCGCGCCGAGCCGGCCGTAGCCGCGCTGCTTGCCCTGGATGTTCACCTCGCCGATGAGGCGCGAGCGCACCATCTGTGAGCCGAGGTCGTTCTTCCACAGGTCGCGCGGGAACTCGGCCACGATGGTGTGCTTCTTCTGCTGCCAGCCGTGGGTGAGCGCCTTCGTCGGGTCGCTCGCGAAGCGCGCGTTCCACACGGTGGTCGAGTAGCCGACCGGCACGCTGTAGGCGCGCGTGGCCAGGCCGTGCCCCTGCGAGACCCAGGGGATGCCGGGCGCGACCTTCGCCCAGCATTCGACCGCGGTCTTCTCGAGCTTGGCGAAGTCGTTCTGCACGCCGATCATGAGCGCCTTCTCGAGACCGCGCTTCTTCATCCGCTCGCGCAATGCATCAATGACCGGCTTCCAGAAGGCGTCGAACTCCGCCGTCGTGAACTTGGGCGAATCGAGGTCTTTGATCTCGCCCGTCTTGGGGTCCACCTCGGTCACGAGCGCCGAGTACCACTCGGTCGGAGGCTTGCCCTTGTTCTTCAGGCCGCCGTGCGGACCGGTGTAACGCTCCCATACGTAGAGCGCGACGACCATGGGTTTGCCCATGCATTTTTCGACGAGGTCCATGTAACGGTCGAAAGCGGTGAAGTCGTGCGTGTGTCCGCCGTTCCCGTCCTTGACCCACCGGACCATGGACTGTGCGTTGCCGAAGTGCGTCTTGGTCATGAGCGGGATGTAGACCACCTTGCTCCCGACGCGCCCCATGAGCGCGAGCGACTTCTCCAAGAGCGCGAAGTGCTCGTCCGACCAGAGTTCCACGCCGTACTTCAGGGCCACGGTCTCGGGCGACTGGATGAGGTCCACGAAGGTGACGTGGTCCTTCGGCTCCGGAAGCGTCCAGTCGCTTACCGATAGGCGGACCGGAACGGCGATGTTTTCCTCGCCCTCGATGCGCAGTGAGAGCTGCCCCTCGTACTCGCCGGCGGTGGCCTCGCGCGGCACGTCCACCGTCACCCAGACCGGGTGCACGAGCCCGCCCGTGCGCGGCTTCTCGGCCAGCGCATCGAAGCTGGCGCTCGGGCCGTCGGGGAGGGCGTAGCGCACGCGCACGGCCTCGACGGGAATGGCGCCCTTGCCCTTTACCTTTTTCAGCGCGCCCGCTTCGGCCCCGAGTAGCTTGAGCTCCGCGTCCGAGCCGGCGATGGCCTGCCCGCTGAACGAGCCGCCGCGCGCGCCGACGAGGCGGACGGCAGTCACTGTCCGACCCGGCGCGCCGTAATCGGCCTCGTAGGCGATCTGCATGGCGCTCGAGTTCCAGACCTGGAGCTCCTTCGGCCGTGCCAGGTTGGGCTTCACCGACGCGCTCGCGCTCCGGAGTCCGACCGCGTCACACCCGACGTGGGTCCAGGGCGCGGGCCGGCCGCGGTAGTCGCGCAGCTCGGTCGAGTCCTTGCACGTCGGCGCGCGGTGCAACTCCAGGGCCAGCGTGTTGGTGCCTTTCCTGAGAAGTTTGGCCGGGAGTTCGACCGACAGCTTTCTCAAGCGCTTGCCGAGGAGGTCCGGGTGCTTCTTCCCGTCGTACTTCGAGAGGGCCTTGCCGTCCGGCTTGGTGTAGACCTCGAGCGGGTAATTCTCGGCAAACGTCTCGAGGTCGATCTCGCCCTCGGGCAGATGCGCGCGCGCGACCTCCTCGCCGTTGAGGTAGACGACCGCGCCGCCGCGATAGGCCACGCTGAGATTCAGGTCTTCCTTGACTGCGGCCGGATCGTCCACCGTGAAGGCGCCGCGCATGCAGAGCAGGGCAAGACTCCGCGGCGCCCTGAATCCGGGCCCGCCGTAGACCGGCCCCTTCGTGTGCCACCAGTTGCCGTCGTCGAAGCCGGGCTTCGCCCAGTCCGCGGGCGGCAGCGCGGAGCAGAACTTCAGCCCCGTCCGTTCGTCCGGCGGCAGGACTTCGGGCGCGTCGGGCGTGCCGGCCACCGGGTCGCGGAGTGTCAGGTGGCAGCGCCAGTAGCACTCGGTGTTGAGGATGAGCCCTTCGCCCGCCGCCTCTTCGGCACGCACGCACGCAGCAGCGAGAAAAAACACGAGGATCGAGAACCCGCCAACGACTTGAAGTCTCAAGGCCATCCTCTCCGGTGTCCGAGGCTTGACAGTCTCCCCGAATATTCTACGCCGCAGACACCCCGTCTGTCCGGCCAAAAAAACCGGCCCTGCCGGCCTAATGAGCGTTCCGGCCTATTTCGCACGCACGAGGCGCGCCATGACACGGCTGTCCTTCCCGAGCGCTTCCTCCTGCCAGACGACGAGGAAGGAGCCCACCGGCCCCGCCGCGACGGCCGGCGCGGCCTGGACGCTCTCGCCCGAGGCGATCATGAAGGGCGGAACGCTGCCGGTGGACTTGACGTCCTTGTCCGGCTCCACGGTCGCGCCCGAGGCGAGATTCGAGATGCGCTTTCCCTCTTTGTTGATGAAGATGCCGATCACGTCGTAGTCGCCCTTCTGGCCGGTGCCCCTCGGCGCCTGCTGGATGTAGCGGTCCGCCACGTGCAACGCGCGCTTCCCGTCCCAGGCCACGCCCAGCGTGGTCGGACAGATGCCGCGGCTGCGGTAGCCCAGGCCGACCTGGACCGGCTCGGGAACGATGAGCCGGACCTTCGGCATCGCGCCCCCCGGCGCCCCGTCGGGGCCGAGGAACGACGCCACGCGCACGCCCGTGCCGTTCGAGTTGAAGCCACGGAAGTCGAGATACCCGACCGTCAGAAATCCTTTGTCCCAGACCGCTGCGTGCTGGAGCCGGATCTTCTGGTGGCCGAGAGAGCGCGCCCAGCCCGCCTTGCCCGCCGCCTTGGTCACTGCGTAGGGTTCCTGCCCCGCCGCCGGCCGGCCCGTGGCAGCGTCCACACGGCGCAGCTGATAGACCTCCTTCTTCGTGCCGTGGCGCCCCTGTCCGAAGACCACGGTCCAGGAGGTCACGACATGGACCTTCCCGTTGGTGGCCAGCGAGGGCGCGCCGGGATAGGAGGCATGGTTGTGCCAGCCCTGCCCCTTCTTGCCGGCCGCGAAGGAGGCCTTGCGCCACTTCTCGAGGTCGTCGTCCGTGACCGTACGGATGAGTTCGATGCCCGAGGCGTCAAGCACCTTGCCCGCCGAGGAAATCCGCGCGCCGTAGACGCGGTACTCCGGGTAGTGCCGCATGTCGAGCCACGCGGCGTAGTAGCTCCCGCCGCCGAAGACGAGGTCGGGCAGGCACTGGTTCTCGCCGCCGCCCGCGACGAGGAAGCCGTCCGCGTCGAGGACCTTGCCCTCGCCCGAGACGCGCGCGGCGTAGACATCCCACGCCTTGCCGCTACGCAAGTCGTGCCACGCGACGAGGAAATCTTTTCCGTCGGAGGCCACGACCGGCCGGCACTGGAAATCTTTCGCGGTGCAGATCGGGATGCCCTTCGGGTCGAGCACCTTGCCATCGGCCGAGACGCGCACGGCGTAGATGTCCTGCGCTCGGCCGTCGTGGGCGGTCTCGTCGCCCGTGGGCAGGCCCTCCTCCCACACGGCGAGCCAGGCTTTCGCGCCGGCGTTCCATGCGACGCACGGGAAGTACTGCGGCAGCTCGCTCCCCGGCACCACGGCGACCGGTGCGGACTGGGGCGGTTTCTGCTCGCCCGCGCGCGCGAGGGGAGCGTAGGCCGCAAGCGCGAGAACACCCACCACCGTCCTGTGAAACGTCATGGCTATCTTCCTCCGTCGAGAAAGGTGATCGCGAAGAGGGGCGAATTCCCGCGGGAGCAGCCCGCGTAGCGGCCGTCGGCCATCGCGTTGCCCCAGGCGTAGTTCAACGCGACGTTGGCCCCCGTGTTGCCCTTCTTGTCCGTGAGCGGAGCCCACGTGCCGCCGCGCATCAGGCGGAAGGACTTGCTCTCGGGATTCACGTACTGGATCTTGTAGTCGTCGCACGAGCGGAAGAACCAGCGCCCCGGCTTCTTGCGGTCCGGCCGCAGGGCCCACATGGGTGGGTAGGAGGGCGTGATCTTCCGGACGGTCTTGCCGTCCTTGCTCACGACTACGATAAAGGGCTTGGCCTTGTTGTACTCGCCCGTGGTGCCGACGAAGTTGCCCTCCGCGTCGATGCCGTGGCACTGGAAGGTGTCGCCCACCTTCCCCTCGATGTACGCGTTGTCGTAGGCCGGGACGAGCTTGCCGTTCTCGAGCCAGAAGAACTGGGCGGACTTGCGCCCCGCGGCGAAGCCGACCCTGCCCTCCGGCGAAATCGCCACGCGCGGAATAAGGAGCTTTACGTCCGTGCCTGCGAGCCCCGGTGCAGGCTTCTGCTTTCCGAGCCCGGCCACGAGCTCGTACCACCAGGCGTTCTCCTTCTCCTTGTTGCGATAGAGCCGGACGACCACGCCGCCGTCGTGGTCCGAGACGTACAGGCTCCCGTCGCCGTCCATGGGGTCGCCCACGGCGACGAAGTGCGTCATGGCAATGCCGAGCTGCTGGTCGGACCCGCCCAGGCGCAGCGTGTGCGCGGGGCCCTGCTTCTGGGGGCTGCCGTAGGTGGTGTAGCGGTTGCCGCTCAACGTGAAAATTCGCTTGTCGCGTTTTCGCACCGCGCGGACGGCGGCGGCGACCGGATCGAAGACGTACACGTTTCCGGCCGCGTCGCAATCCAGGCCCCAGATCGTTCGAATCGTGCCGCCCCGCGCCGGGCCATCGAGATGTCCGTAGTTGCCGCTGAACGCGACATGCTCGATGAAGATACCGCCCACGGTGGTGTACTCGAAGTCCTTGTGGCCTCTCTTCACAGGCGGCCCCTCGGCCGGGAGAGGCTCGCCTCCTCCTCCGCCCGAGATCACCGCCACCCCCGCCGCCACCGCGCTCGCGGCGAGCACGCCTGCGATCATCTTCATGGCCATTCCTCCCTTTGTGGCCGTGACCGACGCCGAGGACGTCGGCGCGGCGGCCTGCGTCGAACGACTGAGCGCGTGCACCCGCGCGGAGAGCCGGCCGGGAACCGGCCGGCGGATCGCGTCGGCGAGGAGCGCCGGCAGCGCGAGGCCGGCGAAGCCCGCGCGCGTCAGCATCCTGCGGAGCTTCTCGAGAGCGCTCCCCACCCGCCGCGAGACCGTGCGCGTGGGCAATCCCAAAATCTCGCCAGCGTCCGCCTGCGAGAGCCCGCCGAGGTGCGTGATGAGCACGGCCGCCCGCTCGTCGACGGGCAGCGCCTCGAGCGCCGTGCGCACGGCCGCAGCCGTCTCGCGCCGCTCGAGCCGGCTTCCCTCCGTCGCCCCTGGTGTGCGAACCATGGCGATCTCCTCCCTCTCCCGCCGCCGCCGCGCCGATCGATGGAGCCCCCGCGCCGAGTTGACCACCACCCGCGCGAAGTACGGGAGGAACGGGCGCGCCGGGTCGAACCGATCCGGGCGCGAGAGCACGGCCACGACCGCGCTCCCGACCGCGTCCTCCGCATCCTCCTCGCTCGCCGTCACGGCCCGGGCGATGGCGTACGCTTCAGGCAAGGACGCTTCGATTCGCGCTGCGAGTTCCACGCCGGCCTCCGCCTTTACTAGTCCGGCCGCCCGGGAGATGGACACGAAAACGTCGGAATTCTATCGTGCGGGGCGAAGGCGCGCAACCTCTTGCCGGGAAAGGGGATGGCGCGCAAAGCCGGCGCACGAGGTTCCGTGCCGGGATTTGTGCCTAAGAGGTGCCTGCGAGGTTCGCCCTACTACCAGGGACGAGGTCCGGGCTTGGCGCTTGCCCCGGCGCGAGGCCCGAGCCACCTCCCGAGATCACCGGCGGGGGCCGCTCGCGGCGTTCAAGAAGCACCCCCTAGGCCCCGAGAGGGGTTCCCCGCGAACAGACAGGGGACGGCCAAGCCCCGGCCGTCCCCTGTTCCTTTTTGCAACTCATTGCATCACAACGGATTGACAGCCCCCACTCGCTTGCGTATCCTGCCGGTTTCGGCGCGCGGCGATTTTCCGAAAAAAGCACGCAAGCGCCGCGGGAGGCGCGCGCCTGAGAGGATGTGGTCACGGTGGCCCGATCGGACAGGGACGCGCTGGCGACGGAGAAGCTCGTGAGCCGGGCGCGCTCCGGGGACGCCTCCGCGTTCGAGGCGCTGGCCGCGCGGTACGCGTCCTATGCGGCCGCGATCGGAAGCGCGCACCTGAGCGACCCGGAGGACGTTCGAGACATCGTGCAGGATGCGTTCTTTGAGGCCTGGCAGGATCTGAAGCGCCTGCGTGACGCGCGCACCTTCCGCACGT
>Ga0272441_10015461_pt1 | contig 10684 bp, 9 predicted proteins | sample SSMProp6N_FD_193582 | JGI IMG/M metagenome (GOLD analysis project Ga0272441, IMG submission 193582) | Marine sediment archaeal communities from Little Sippewissett salt marsh, Falmouth, MA, United States - SSM-Prop-6N | ecosystem: Environmental > Aquatic > Marine > Wetlands > Sediment ...
CGGCAGATCGTGAAAGCAACTGAAAGGCACAGATAAACAAAGTGCAATCGTTAATTAACTATTGTCAATATATGGTAGTTCAGGCGAGCCAACACGAACAAATAATCACAGAAGGTAGAAGGAATTGAGAGCCCGCACGACATAGCACAGGTGTTGCTCTCAAATTGATAAGTAAAGAGATGTCGGGCGCTGGATCTGGAAGCGGTTCTGAGCAAGAACGAGAACCTCGAGCTGTATTTGAACGAGATGTACTTCAGCATCATATTCATCATTTCATTTTGTTGTATTTTCTGTTGTATCCATATTCTCCTTATGTTCGTAGAGGTTTTACATATCGAATGTATAACTGGGACTTCTGTCCCAGCGCTATGTATTTTCACCGAGTTAGTGACCATGCGGATTTGGAGGCTCATGAACGGATGGATCAATTGGACGGAGAGGAGAAATGAATAATGTTGCCATTCGATAAATACCCGGTTTGCGGCGGCGATGTCGGGGAAAAGGAAGTCGAGAAGTTGTTGAAAGGTGGTACAATCACGGCAACACTTACCGTAAAAGCGGACATTTGCTTGCGGTGCGGTGAACGTTTCTATTCACAAGAGACTATCCAACATTTCGAAGAGATCCGTCGCAAACTGGAACAGGAAGATACAGAAGGCTTCGAGGCGATCGGACAACTATTTCATGTTCGCAGTTAGTTGCCGGCGGTCGGAGTCGAACCGACACGGGGATCGCTCCCCACCAGATTTTGAGTCTGGCACGTCTACCAGTTTCATCACGCCGGCGTAACTCCCCGAGATTAGTCCGCATCTTGGCATCTTGTCAAGAAACCCCAGCTTTGTAAAACTTGCCAACAGGATGTCCGGCCAGAAAAATCGTTCCGACCAGATACGAACGGATCAGATACGTACCCTGTATAATGAATGCAGGCTCTGCCCGAGGAACTGCGGCGTGGATCGCCAGCAGGAAGAACGGGGATACTGCGGGGAAAGTGACCAGATGCGCGTCGCCTGGGCCGGTCTGCATCGGGGAGAGGAACCATCCCTGATCGGCGAGCACGGCTCGGGGACGATCTTCTTCTCCGGCTGCACCCTGAAGTGTGGTTCCTGTCAGAACCACCAGATCAGCCACCATGGAATGGGGCGGGAGGTATCCACAGGGCAGTTGCGAAAGATGATACTGCGGCTGCAGGAGCGGGGCGCGGCCAACATCAATCTGGTGACGGCCAGCCACTACACTCCATCGATCATAGGATGTGCAGCCGAAGCCCGAAAACAGGGGCTTTCGATCCCCGTGGTCTGGAACTCCTCGGGATACGAGCAGCTGTCGACACTCGATCTGTTGAGAGAAACCGTGGATGTGTATCTGCCGGACTGCAAGACTTTGGATGTGCGGGTGAGCCGGCACTTGATGGGGGCGCCGGATTATCCGGCGGTGGTGCAGGCGGCCCTGATGAAGATGGTGGAGGACAAACCCCTGCTCGTTGAAGCGGGGCAGGTCCACCAGGGCGTGATCGTTCGCCATCTGGTGCTTCCGGGTTTGCTGGATCAAAGCCGGGAGGTTCTGGAGTGGTTCGCCGCAAAGATGCAGAGTCGAGCCCTGCTCTCCCTGATGTTTCAATACACCCCTGTGAGCTTGGAGGGCGGGAAGCAGGGCCGGCAGATGCAGCAGGGACCCCAGAGGAGGATCAGCCGCCGGGAGTACGAAAAGGTCCTTTCCTGGTTGGAGGAACTGGGGATCGAAGAGGGCTTTGTTCAGGATCCGGCCGGAAGCGACGACTGGCTGCCGGACTTCACTAGACTCAATCCCTTCCCGAAAGGACAGGCTGTCCCCATCTGGCACTACGAAACTGGTGACTTAGGTTGATGGGGATAGGTGCCGCGACGGGGTGAGGCAGCGGATGATAGACACGGCCCGCAGCCCCGTACCCCCTGAATGGATCGATACGATCAATCCGGACCGACGACCGTTCCTTCGAACTTCTCGTCGTAGAGGATTTTTTTCAGATTGTCGATGTTCCGGCCCCCGGCCACGATCACCCGGAGCTTGAGCCGGGCCGCCTTTTCCGTAGCCACCGGATCGAAGGGCACGTTGATCCCGGGCTTCCAGGTGTCCCCGACCAGTTTTTGGAACTCCTTCCAGCTGATCGAGTCCAGGGGCTTGGCGTCGGGATCGGTTTTGGGATCCGCCGTGTACACCTTCACGATGTTGGAGAGGTTGAGCAGGGTATCGGCCTGGAAGCGCTCGGCCAACAGCACCGCGTCGTTGTCCGTGGAAAAACCCGGTTTCCAGCCGGCGGCCATAAGGATGCGTCCGGGGAAGACGCTGACCGCCGTCGGGTCGGTGATCACCTGCTCTAGGCAGAGTTCCCGGAACAGCTGTCTGAGCAGCTCGGCATTCAGACGGGTGGCGGCGATGCCGATCCAGTCCAGGACGTCTGCATCCGCCTCCGGCACAACCGCCCGGTAGGCTCGCTGGTACTCTCGGGCGGGAGCGCCCCCGCCACAGACGATGATTAGGCGGCTGTCCGCTTTCCTCTCCAGGTATTCGAGTATTGCGGCCCGAAAGGCCAGCAGGAAGTTCGAATCCACCTTGTCCGGAACAATTATCGATCCGCCAAGGGAAATCACTCTGGTCGTGCTCATCCGCCCCTCCTCCAACCGCAGTAGTGTAGGAGGAAATGGGCAGGACGTGCAAGCGATCCGCGACGGGTGAAACCGGAGAGTGAAAGAAACATGATGCCCCCGCAGTGAATTGCGGGTATGCAACTTGGAGGGTTTACCTGGCCGGGCGCGTGACAAATCGGGTGCACAAGGATTGCATAAACCGGGATCTATCGGTATACAGATCGATATGAAAGTACTGATTTCAGACAAGACGGATTCAATATGCGGGAAGACGCTGAAGGCGTTTTCAGGTATAGAGGTGGAGGAACGAGGGGGCATGAGCCCCGAGGAACTCCTGGAGGAAATCCCGGGTTATGAAGCCCTGATCGTCCGTTCGGCCACCAAGGTCACGACCCAGGTCATTGCTGCGGGTACGAAGCTAAAGGCGGTCGGCCGGGCCGGCGCCGGTGTGGACAACATCGACGTCCAGGCGGCAACCGAAAAAGGCATCCTGGTGATGAACACCCCGGGCGGCAACGCCAACGCCGTAGCCGAGCTGGCCGTAGGGCTGATGTTCGCCCTGGCACGGAAGATCCCATCAACGGCTGAGGGTATGAAGGCGCAACGATGGGAGAAGAAGGCCTACAAGGGCGGGGAGCTGGCCGGCAAGACCTTGGGCCTGGTGGGCATAGGCCAGGTCGGTGCCCGTGTCGCCCGCAAAGCCGCGGCCCTGGATATGAAAGTACTGGCCTGCGATCCTCTCGTGACTCCGGAGCAAGCCCGGGATATGGGAGCGGAGCACTGCGATCTCGACCGGCTGTACGGAGATAGCGACTACATCAGCCTGCATCTGCCCAGGAACGAGCAAACCGCTGGCCTGATCAACGCCGACGCCTTCGCCAAGATGAAGCCGGGGGTGTTTTTGATAAACTGCGCCCGGGGAGGGATCGTGGTGGAGGCGGATCTGCTTCAGGCGCTGGAGACAGGTCAGGTTGCCGGTGCGGGCATCGATGTCTACGAGACCGAGCCGCCGACGGACTGGTCGCTGATAAAGCATCCGGCGGTTAGCGCCACGCCCCATATCGGGGCCGCCACCGCTGAGGCTCAAATCGTGGTAGCGCAGATGATCGGCCGGCAGATTGGTCAGTATCTGACAGAGGGCAAGGTGGTACACGCCGTCAACCAGCCGTAGACACAGGCGTGGTGCTCTGCGTCGGCCCGGATCACCGCTGTCGATCGACGGCAGGAACCGGGTGACAGGGGGAAAGCGGCAATGTAGCCTCCTGTTCGATTATGCTGTATATTTGAGTCTAGGAAGCTTTAGGCAGATCATGGCTGGAGACATTACACACATTCTTGAATCCTGGGAGTTTGATCCGGACAACCAGGTGCGCATTGTCCAGGCCGATGACGGCAGAGATGTGCTTCAGATCCGGCAGCCTCTGGGAATTGAACAGTACGAGTTGGACGGCCGGCCCGACGGCAAGACCCCGGAAGGAAGAGAGTGCTACCTGGATTTCCTTCAGGAGCAGCTCCAGGATCACACTCAGCTCAACGGTACGGACGAAGGTTTCCAGGTGACCCGGGAGCAATTCCGAACGCTACAGAACGAAGGCGTCATCTACTACTACCGCTACCTGATCCTGTTCCAGATCGGGGATTTCGAGCGCACCGTCAGGGATACGGAGCACAACCTGCAGATCTGCGATCTGGTCGACAAGTACGCGGAGAGCGAAGAAGACAAAAACGAGATTCTCCAGTACCGCCCCTACATTCTGCGCATGTTCGCCATTGCCAAGGCGATGATCTCCCTGCATCAGCAGTTGAAGGCAGCGGCCAAGGAAATCCTGGAATCGGCAATCGACGAAATCGAGAACATGTCGCCCATCGATACACCGGCGTTTCAATTCGAACGGATCCGTTCGTTGAAATACCTGCGTTCGACCCTCAAGCAGGTGTCGGAGCAGAAGATGTCTCCCGTGGACCAGTTGAAGAAGCAGCTGGACAGCGCAGTGGAAGAAGAGAACTACGAACTGGCCGCGGAGCTGCGCGATAAGATTCGAACCTTGAAAAAAGAGTTCGAGCTTTAGGGAACCTGATTTAACCCCCTCGAGATTCCGGAGACGATATTGCTGTTTCGAAAGAACAAGATTGCTGATCCGGGTAGTCTGCTCCAGAACAGCTGGCGGACCGACTTTCGCTGGCTCAAGAGAAGACATTTTGCCAAAGAGGTTGCTGAGGATTTCACCTCCAAAACCCGGCGGCGAAGACTTGAGCTGAAGATCCGGAAGCCCAGCTGTTTCGCCTGGGTTCTCGCTCCATATCAATACGGGGACCTCACTATCCAGGCAAAGCTGCACAGCGGCCTGGAAAACGGTCATTCGGCGGTCGGCTTTGTCTTTCGTTACAACAATGAGGACAACTTCTACTATTTTCTTGTGTCCAACAGCGGCCGGTTTCGCTTCGATGTGGTGTTCAATCAAAACCCGATTCATCTGATCGAGTGGACCGACCTTCCGGCGGAAGTGGAAGACGCTGCGGAGCTGCGGATCATCGCCAGAGGCAATGATTTTTCGTTTTTCCTGGGGGATGAGTGGCTGGCCGAGACGAGCGACGACACCCTGAAGACGGGATACGTGGGATTTGCCGCCCAGAATTACGAGGAAAAAAAAGAGGCTGTTTTTCTGCTGAGCAGCTTGAGCATAGAAGCCCGACCTGTTCAGGTGGAACAGGAACATCTCCGTTGGACCCGTTACGTCCCGGTCTCACCCCGATCGCGAATTACGCTGGCTCGCACCTACATGGAGATGGGCAAGCATTCCGAGGCCGTTGTGCAGCTGAAGACCGCAGTACAGCAACTTCCGGACTCTGTGGAGGTGCATCTGCTCCTTGCCCGGGCCTACACCCAGCTCAAGGCATACGCCGAAAGCCTCTCCTGCCTGCATCGGGTTCTCGAGCTGGAACCGGAGAATGATCAGATCCGGTTGGAGAAAGCGGATGTTCTGTTCCTGGAAGGCGATTACCTGTCCTGCCGGGAGTACATCGAATCCATTCTGCCCCGCTATCCAAAAGATCCCCAGCTGCGAAATCTCTTGGGGCGCTGCCAGTACAACCTGGGAAACTGGGATAGATCCGCAGAACAGTATCGTGAGGCCATAGAGCTGGATGCGGATAATGCCGTGCATCGGGTCAACCTGGCCCGCTGTCTGGAGCGCGCAGGGGACAATTCAGGCTCTGTAAAGAACTACTTCGAGGCGGCTCGGCAGCTGTTCCGTCAGGAAATATATGACGAGCTGTCCCTGGTTCTGGCCCGGTTGAACGATCTGGTGCCGCTGGATTCCGATGAAGCCTATGAGCTGAAGTCGTTCGAGGCCAAGATGCTCTTCCACGAGGGCAAGAAACATCAGGCGGAACGCCTGTTCTCGGAGCTGATCGACTCGGGGTATAACGACAGCGGCGTTCACTATCTGTACGGTTTGATGCTGACCGAGAAGCAGGACAGGTCCGCCGCTGAGGCGCATCTGAGGAAAGCAACGGAAATCGATCCGGAATATCCCCTGTACTGGTTCCGGCTGGCGGAAACCCGATTTCTCCTGGGTGAAGATCCCTCACAGGCTCTGGAAAGAGCCTGTGGCCTGGATCCTGAGGACCCCTGGATCAACAATCTCAGGGGGCAGATATTGATGAAGGAGAAACGCTATGCCGAGGCTCTTCCCTGTTTCGAAAAGGCTCTGGCCGCCCAAGCCGGGGCGACGAGCATCTACGGAAATTACGCCGAGTGCCTGATGCGCTTGGACCGGGGGGAGGAAGCTCTGCAAAGCCTGGAGGTGGGAATCCAACGGATCGCAGGATCGGCTGATGAGCAGTCGAAGGACGAACCGGCTTCCCTGCACAATCAACGGGGGAATTGCCTGGTGGAGCTCCAGAGGTGTGCGGAGGCGATCGGGGAGTATGAGAAGGCCCTGGATCTGGTTCCCGGCAACCGGGACTACATGCAGAATTGTGCCGCCTGCTGTATAGAGCTGGACATGATCATGAGGGCGGAGGAGCTGCTGAACAATCTGCTGGAGGAGCGGGAAAGCGCCTCTCTGTACAACCTGACCGGAAATCTGGCGGTGGTGACCGGGGAGCTCGAACGCGCCCGCTTGGCCTATCTGGAAGGGCTGAAGCTGGAGCCGGACAATCGGGAAATCAAGCTCAATCTCCTGTCCCTGTATATTGAGACCGATAAAGTCGAAGAAGCCCGGAAGCTGCTTGCCGAGATGCAGGATTGGGAAGATCCACCGGAGCGTTGCGGACAACTTCAGGATCGCTTTCAGGAGCGGTTCGAAGAGTTGCTGGAATGCGCTTCCTGCGGACGCCAGTGGCGAGTGCCCAAACAGCTGCCGCCTCAACCCCCCTTCACGCTCCGCGGCGAGCCTCCCGGGGAGGCCCCGGCGGGCCGGTGTGAACAGTGCAAGCGGCTGTACTGCATAGCCTGCGCCTCTGAAAGGGTCGAGGAGGGGAGACTCATGTGCCCCGAGTGCCACACCCGGCTTCGCCTGAATGATGACTCGTTGAAGTATCTGCTGTTGCAGTACGTGGATGATCAGTAGGGCACGCACGGAGAAGCCTCCGCCCTCTACAGTTTTCGCCATTTGCGGTTCAGCTTGACAAACGGGGGAGTTTCAGTAAGATGGGAGCGAGCGAATAGATTGAGACGTTTATCAACTTCTTTCTATATAATAGTCTTCCTCATCCTCTTTGTTCCCGGCCTTCTCTGCGCTCAGCAGATCAAGACCGCGGAAAATTACTTCGATGAGGTATCGGCCCGCTACGGAAAGATCCAGGATTATACAGCCCGCATCTCCATAACCCAGGGAGAGACGGTCATGGCCGGGGTTCTGTACTACAAGAATCCGAATCTTCTGCGCATCGATTTCACGGATCCGGAGGATCAGGTCCTGGTTACCAATGGGTCGGAGCTTACCGTCTACATACCCCGGTATGAGGTGATCCTGGTTCAGAGACTGCGGCGCAGAAGTCAAGCGGCGCTGGCCAACATGGCTTCCGAACAGGGGCTTCACCTTCTGAAGAAAAACTACGGGGTCGCCTACCTCAGTGGTCCGGAATTCGTACCCCTGGAGGAAGGATCCGATGAGCGGGTCCGCAAGTTGAAGTTGGAGAGCCGTTCCACGGCTGAAGGGTTTCGTCAGATTATACTGGCGATCGGCAGGACCGGGCTGATCCGGCAAATCACGGGAGTTACGATCGGGTACGAAGAGTTTGTACTTGACCTCACAGATATCGTGGTGAATCAGAACATTCCGGATACTCGTTTCGAGTACGACTCGCCTCCCTATGCGAATGTGTACAACGATTTTCTGTTTGAGGCGGAAGACTAGATGGAATCTGTAGGGCAGAAGCTCAGAGAGACTCGGGAACAGCACAACTTTTCACTCGAACAGGTGGCAAGAGACACCCACATTTCAAAGCAGTACCTGGAAGCTCTGGAGACAGAACAGTTCTCCACGATACCGGGGGAAACCTATATCATAGGGTTCCTGCGCAACTACGCAGAGTACCTGTCTCTGAATCCGGAAGAGATCGTTTCCCTGTACAAAAACATCCAGATTCAAGAGCAGCCCCTTCCGATGACCGAGCTGCTCGAACCGGCGGGTCCCAAAGGACCCCCCCGGGTATTGATCCTGTTGGTAATTATTCTGGCTGTATTGGGAGGTGGGGGATATCTGCTGTACCGTTATGTGATCGCCTCTCCCGAGTCGGTTCGTCCGCAAACGGAAGTGGTCCAGGAGGCAGCCGAGCAGGCAGATGGTCAGGAGTTCGTTTTCGAAGACGAAGCGATGACCCGTTGGTTCGATGTGGATGATACGATCGGCTTTCCACTGAACGGGAACACATATCGCCTGCAACTGATCAGCATTGACAGAGACCTGACTGTGAAGGTGCCCGGCGGAACACTGGACATGACCGTGGGACAGGACAGGCAGTTGGACGTGAACGGCGACGGCCGCAATGATCTGCGCATCCTGCTGAACGACATCGACGCCACGGATGTGGCGAAGCGGGCGAACATGAGTCTCTACAAGATCACCAAGGCTACCCCGGCGCAGGTTGCGGAGGCGGCCGAGGTTTCTGAAGGCGAACAGAGTGCGTCGAGTGAGGAGGGGGAGCAAAGCATGGCGGTCGAAACGACTGCAACCGAGGCAGGCGAAGCCTCGGCGGAGGCTGTCCCCATCACTACTGCGGATTCCCCGGCGCCTTTTCGTGTATCCGTTTCCTTTCGCGGCTACTGTCTGTTCCGTTACCTCGTTGACAATGATATCCGGGAGGAGAGATTCTTCCATAAAGGAGAAAATTTCTCCCTGGACGCAAGGAACGACGTGTGGTTGTGGATTTCGAATGCAGGCGTTGTACGCCTGATGGTAGCCGGCAGAGAACTGGGAGTGGGTCGCGCCGGGGCGGTAACGACAAAACAGGTGCGCTGGCGCCGTGATGAGGCGAGCGGACAGTACATATTGGAAGTGGTTACCCAAGAATAGCCGTCAATCCCCATGACATTCTTCATCGAGAGTCTCGGCTGTGCTAAAAATCAGGTCGATTCCGAGTTCCTGATTGCGAACCTCGAGGCCAGAGGCCTGCGCTGGGTAGAAAACCCCGAGGCAGCTCAGATCATCATCGTCAATACATGCGGATTCATCACCAGCGCCAAGGATCAGTCCATCCAAACCTCCCTGGCACTGAAGTACAGGTACCCGAACAACAAGGTGATCATGCTGGGTTGTCTGGTTCAGCGCTACGGTGCGGAGTTGGAACGGGAGATGGGGGAGATCGACGGTTTCGTCGCTTTGAACGATCTGGACGCACTCCTGCGGCTTGTCTCATCGGCGCAAGAGGGGCGGGTAGGTTCACCGCACACTGCCGATCCACGCAGACAAGGGCGAAGCCGGTTTCTTTCCTTTCCGGGAAGTGCCTATGTAAAGGTGGCCGAAGGGTGCTCGAACCACTGCAGCTACTGCGCCATCCCCCTGATCCGCGGGGAGCTGGCTAGCAGGCCGCTTGAGGATATTCTGGAAGAGATCGAGGAATTGCTCCAGCGCGGGGTTGTGGAAATCGTGCTCATCGCCCAGGACCTGGCCTCCTATGGAAAGGACCGGGGAAAAGGGGAGTTGGTTCAGCTGGTGAAGTCCATCCTCCGGCTGGAAAGGCGGTTTTGGCTCCGTCTGCTCTACCTGCATCCGGATCATTTGCCGGCTGAGCTGCTCGATGTGATGGCCGCCGACGCCAGAGTGCTGCCCTACTTCGACATCCCCTTTCAGCACGCAAGCCCCGCAGTGCTGGCCAGGATGGGCCGAAAAGGCTCCGCGGACAGCTATGCAAAGCTGGTCCATGATATCCGGGATCGCATACCAGAGGCGGTGATTCGCTCGACTTTTCTGGTCGGTTTTCCGGGGGAGAGTGAAGAGGATTTTGAAACACTCCTTGCCTTCCAGCGGGACTGCCCCCTGGATTGGGTCGGGGTGTTCAGCTACTCCCGGGAGGAGGGTACGCCCGCCTACGGGATGAAAGGGGGCGTAAAGAAAAGCGTGGCCGAGGCACGCAGGCGTTCGCTGGAGCAGTCGCAGATCGGAATCAGTGAACGGCTCCTGGACAGGCAGGTTGGAAGAATCCTCGATGTGCTGGTAGAGGAACGGATTGAAGGGGAGAAGTTGTACCTGGCAAGAGCCTACCTGCACGCCCCCGAGGTGGACGGACTTGTGGTGGTCAAAGCCGACAGCCTGGAGCCGGGAAGGATCTACTCGGTACGGATTGAAGCTCGGGCAGGGATCGACTTGGAGGCCTCTGTTGTCTGACCGATCCGATGCAGGCAGGGGTAACTCCAACCAACAGCAGGATCCCGCCTACCTGAACGCGTTGAATCCTCAGCAGCGGGAGGCAGTGCTGCACACCGGTCGACCCCTGTTGATCCTAGCCGGCGCGGGCAGCGGGAAAACCCGGGTGATCACCACCAAGATCGCCTATCTGATCGACAAGCAGGGCCTGGATCCGAGCTCCATCCTGGCGGTGGCCTTCACCAA
>Ga0272441_10015462_pt1 | contig 10682 bp, 5 predicted proteins | sample SSMProp6N_FD_193582 | JGI IMG/M metagenome (GOLD analysis project Ga0272441, IMG submission 193582) | Marine sediment archaeal communities from Little Sippewissett salt marsh, Falmouth, MA, United States - SSM-Prop-6N | ecosystem: Environmental > Aquatic > Marine > Wetlands > Sediment ...
GTAATGACAATGCTATAGGAGACAACTGGGTATACGTAAAACAAGGGAATGCTGACTACGTAGAAAACGTAGTTCTTGCGGACAACATCACACTCTGGGGAGCGGGCTATGACGGAGGCTTCGCGGGTATACCTACATCAAGCTATCCCGTAGTAGACGGGGGTGCCGCTGACGTCATAACACTTGGCAACTATAATACCGTGATGGGTCTTACGATACAGAATGGTGGCGATGGTATTTACGGATTGAACAAAAATGGAGCCACTATCCACAATAATAATATCACCGGTAACACCGGTCAAGGAATTTATGTATACTTTGACGATGCCGCAGACCACTCTGACTTCTCTTTTAGCGGCAACACCATCAGCGGAAACGGTAATTATGGCATATATGTATATCATAAGGGAGGCCCTGCCGGCACTACTTTTTCTAACTTCACTTTCTCTGGTAATACTATCACTGGAGACCTTACCTCTGCTGGTATATATGTGTTGAATAACGATTCTAGTGCGACTTTTTCTGACTTCACTTTCACCGGTAATAGTATCAGCAATTCTAGCCGAGGCATAGGTGTATGTAATGGTAACGCCGGCACTTTTTCTGATTTCACCTTCTCTGATAATACTATCACCGGAAACAATTTCCAAGGCATACATATATTGCATATGGCGGCTGTTGATAGCCATCTTTCAAACTTTGCTTTCATCGGTAATACTGTCACTGAAAACAATCTCTGGGGCATAGGTATTATGAAGACTAACGGGGGCACTGTTTCTAACTTCACTTTCACTGGCAATACAATCAGCGAAAACGTTCGGCAGGGTATGTTGTTTTATTCTTGTGGCGGTGCTACTGTTTCCGATTTTACTTTCACTAGTAACACCATTACCGAAAATACTAGGGACGGAATTGAGTTTTTTTGCGACAACATCACGTCCAACATCATCCTCGGTGACGGAACCGCAGGCGGCTATAACTCCATATATGACAATAACGCCGGTGACGGTGGAAATTTCGACATACAAAACGACTCCGGTGTGGATGACCTCCCAGCCCAGTATAACTGGTGGGGCCAGGACCCGCCAGTTGACAGCCAATTCGGCGGCGCAAATACAGTCGACCGCACTAACCCTCTCTCATCAGATCCTAATTAAACCAACCCGCTTAGTATTGAATTTCGGCCTCGATAAAAACAGTTGCAAAGAAAATAAAATAGGGACATATTCCATTTCCAAAAATAGGATGCGTGGACATGCCCCGGTTTAATGGACACTAGAAACATGGTATAATATACCAAAGGAGGTGTCCAGTGGCCCTATTTTCTACAGGTACAAAAATATTGATAATTTCAAAGGTTTATAGGATAATGTTATATAAAGCGTAAATAGAATGGCGTGAATATAAAATGAATTATCTGGATGAGCTGGAAAATAAGAGTATATATATAATACGGGAGGCCTACAGCCGCTTTAAGAGGATGGCGCTCTGCTGGTCTATCGGCAAAGACTCTACAGCTTTATTGTGGATTGCCCGCAAGGCGTTTTTCGGAAAGATTCCCTTTCCCGTTCTCCATATCGACACGAGTTTTAAATTTGAAGAGATTTACGAATTTAGGGATAAGTACAGAAAAGAATGGCTTCTTGATCTTATCATATGCCGAAACGAAGAAGCCTTAAAAGAAGGAATGTGCCCCGAGAAAGAAAAGCTGGAATGCTGCAATGCCCTGAAGACAGAGGCATTGAAAAACATTATAAAGCAAAACGGCTTTAAAGCGCTTCTATTGGGCATAAGAAGAGATGAGCACGGCATAAGGGCAAAAGAGAGGTATTTTTCTCCGCGCGATACCGGATTTAGGTGGGATTACCAAAATCAGCCTGCGGAGCTCTGGGATTTGTATAAGTCGAAAATCGAAGCCGAGCACCATTTCCGTATTCATCCGATGCTGCACTGGACGGAACTGGATGTCTGGAAGTACACTGGAAGAGAAAAGATACCGACTGTCGGGCTTTACCTTGCCATGGGAGGCAAAAGATATAGAAGCATAGGGTGTGCTCCATGCTGTTCGCCGGTAGACTCAAAGGCCACCAGCATCAAAAAGATAATCAAAGAGTTGGAAACGACAAAAACCCCGGAGCGCAGCGGAAGGGCTCAGGATAAGGAAAACACCTACACGATGCAAAAACTGAGAAGTTTGGGTTATATGTAATGGCGATGAAAAAAAAGACTCTTAAGATAATACTTATCGGGCATGTTGACCACGGAAAATCAACCTTGATCGGGAGGTTGCTCTTAGATACAAACTCTTTACCCAGAGAAAAGATATCGGAAATAAGAAAGATTTCCAGGGAACTCGGGAAAGAGACCGAACTTGCTTTTTTAACAGACCAGCTCAAGGAAGAGCGGGAGCGGAGTATCACAATAGATACAACGCAAACCTTTTTTAAGACGCGTAAGAGAAACTGCGTGATAATTGACGCCCCCGGCCATGTGGAATTTATTAAAAATATGATCACGGGCGCAAGCCTTGCTGAAGCGGCGCTACTTTTGATTGATATAAATGAAGGGATCAGGGAGCAAACCAGGCGTCACGCTTATGTCATACGCTTTCTGGGGATAGAAAGCGTGATAGTCCTTTTTAACAAGGTGGACCTTGTGGATTATAAAGAAGAAAGATTTCGGGAGGTCAAATCGGAACTCTTGAAATTGCTGGAAGCCCTCGGGATAAAACCTTCTTTTTTAATTCCCGTATCTGCGAAAAAGGGCGTCAACATAATCCAAAGATCGAAAAAGACAAGTTGGTATAACGGCCCGCCCCTCTTAAAGACCCTGGATTTACTGAAGGTAAAACCCGAAACCGCGAACAGGCCTTTACGGTTTCCCATTCAGGACGTGTACGACCTAAGCGGCGAAAAAGTGATAGTTGGGAAGATAGTTTCCGGGACCATAAAAAAAGGCCAGGATGTAATATCCTTCCCGGCTTTGAGAGAAGCAAAAGTAAAGTCAATTAAGGTATTCGGCAAATCCGGTAAAGTAGAAGGCAGGGCAGGGGAAAATATAGGCTTGGTTCTGGACAAAGCGCCTTTTGCCGAAAGGGGAGAGGTCATTACGCGAAAAGGAGACCGGCTAAAACCAAGCGACCGTTTTAAAGGTAAGATCTTTTGGATGTTTGAAGAGCCGCTGCAGATTAATGAGAGCCTAATCCTCCGATGCGCTACGCAGGAGGTTAAATGCGTTGTTGAGAAAATAGAAAAAAGGATTAACTCATCAACTTTAAAAGTTATGGAAGAGGACGCAGGCGAACTTAAAACAAATGAAGTCGGTGAGGTGATATTAAGGACGGAAAAGCCGATTGCAATAGAGAAATTCTCTTTTATAGAGGAACTCGGAAGATTCGTAGTGGAGCGTGGATATAACCCCCGGGGCGCCGGTATAATAACGTAAATCTAAAATAAGGACTCCCCGTCAAAATTACATTCCTTCAATTTTTCATCCGTATAGCCTATTATCTTCAAGACGCTGGGGGCAATATCATAAATCGAAGGATTTTCTCTTGTTATATCTTCGTTCGAGAAGATGACCCCCGGCACAAGGGCGGGGTCAAAAAGGTGCGAACCGGACCAGCTTTTTAGATTATCTTCTATCAGGCCCTCGGGCACGCCGCCCATCGCTGTCTGCCATGAGGCCCGGTATCCTATATTAAATCCAATGTAAAGGTCTGGCGTTTCCTCTGAATGCTTTCCCCAGAATGCCTCTTCCCGCTTATAGACTTTACTTATTACAGGCTGATTATATTTCTCATCAATCCATTTCTCGAGCTTCTCTGATATCTCTTCTTTTAACCTTTCGGTATTCCTGCCCGGCTTGACTATGCCGCCCCGTTCCCTGTTCTCCTGATTAATGTATATAGCGCCGAAGCCTATGGAATAGGCCTTTGTCTTTGACCAGTCGATATCTGCCAATAATTCAGCGCCTGATTCGGCGTAAGGGTTCTTCAGTTTTAGATAACCGTGCTCTTTAAGCCAGCTGTTGACATGTGCCGCTCTTCTGAAAGTGCCAAAGCCGTGGTCTGATAAAACAATTAACGCGTCTTTTTCGTTTACCTTTTTCAACACGTTACCCAGGATTTCATCCATCTTCTTATACCAGTTTTGTATTGTATCTTTATATTCCTCGGGTGCGTCCTGCTCATACAATGGATGCTCAGGGTCGATATAGCGCCAGAACATATGCTGGATAATATCCGGAGATTCAAAATAGCAATAAAGGACGCCTTTTTCAAAACGGTTAAGCTCAAAATCAAGCATTTCTTTTTTTTCCCTCAGAACTTCATTAACCTGCTCCAGGAAAGGTTTTTCCGGAAGCCTTTTTTCGCTAACCGCCCAGGTATCCATGGGCATGCCCTGGGTATAGTAAAGCCCTATAGCGTCCGTCAAGTCCTTGCTGTATCTTTTGGGGTAGGAGATCTGAAAAAACGGATCCCTGGGGTCAAAATTAATAGGGCTTATATAAAGCTTGAATTCCGGTTCTGTTTCTACGAGGTAGAATTTAAATATGCCTTTCGCTTTCTTAAAGAGCCCGAGATTGAAGGTTACTTCATTCCAGTTGCTCCATTTGTTAGTTTTAAGCTCCAGTTTATTTTTTTGGTATTCGATAATGACGCTGTCTCGGCCTTTTAAGACAGCCTTAAACGGAACTTTTACGTTTTTCGCCTCACCGCTTAAGCCCGCTACCCTCGGGCCTATAAGGTTCATGACCATTAGCGGAGATTTCTTGACGTGGAACACTTTTCCGCCTATGTCTTTCCGGCCCGTTTCCTCGCTTGTGTAAAAAGTGAATGTGCCTTCTGTCCCTAAAATATCGGGGACGCCCATTCCGGATAACATCCTGCCGTATATTTTATCGGGCGGAAACGTGACCGGGCAGGCTATTATGACAGTCGGCACTTTCTTTAAAGATGTATAATTCCAAAAGGCCTTGCTCTTTACCACTCTCTGCGCCCTGCCTTTTTCTATCCTGGAGAGAGAAAGGCTAAGGGCGTATGTTTTGGGGTCTCTTACTATGAAATCGAAAATACCGTTTTTACCGGGATTTTGCCCCGTAGAAAAACCCGTCCACGCGACAGGTGACTGCGGGGGATTGGTTGTAGAAAGATGTTTATAAGAACCTTGCTTTTCTAATCTTGAAAAATTGGGTAGCTCACCTTCTTTCATCATTGGCTCGATAATCTTGGGGCTCAAGGCATCAAATCCCAAAATAATAATTTTTTTGTCAAAGTTGGATTCTTTTTTATTCATAAATACTCCTAATATAATTAGCGCAACCGCCATTAAGATTAAAATCGGCCATTTATATTTCTTCAAAAACTGGAATATCCTTTTAAAGAAGACTAAAAATACCCCGAAAAATCCCAAAAAAGCGGCAACCAATCCTCCGCCCAAGCCGAGGATCGTAATTCCTGTCCCCGGATCTATGTACCCTAAGAATATGAACTTATCCATGATTGTTAAGATTATATGATTATTGGACGATTTTTGCAACTGTTTTTATCGAGGCCGAAATTCAATACTAAGCGGGTTGGTTTAATTAGGATCTGATGAGAGAGGGTTAGTGTAGTCTACGGAGTTGTCGCCGCCGAACTGGCTTGCTTGAGGGGTGGCCGTTCCCCACCAGTTATATTGGGCAGGAAGGTCATCCACGCCTGAGTCGTTCTTTATGTCAAAATAAGTAATACCATCGCCATTATCATAGATGGAGTTACTGCCTCCTGTGGTGCCATTGCCTACGTTCATGCTGGAGATGGTACCGCCACCCTTTTCAAACCAAATACCACTCCTAGTGTTTTCTGTAATAGTATTGCCGGTGAAGGTGAAGTCGGAAATAGTGCTTCCGTTATAAACACTATACATATATATACCATCGTAACTGTTTCCAGCGATAGTATTGCCGGTGAAGGTGAAGTCAGAAAAACTGCTGCAGACATCTTTTGCATTATTATAAAACTCTATGCCATACTCACCGTTTCCAGTAATTATATTGTTGGTGAAGGTGAAGCCGGAGGTGGTACAGGTATGCGTATTAGGTAAATACACGCCTGCGTAACTATTTCCAGTGATAGTATTGCTGGTGAAGGTAAAGTCAGAAATGGTTCCGCAGTTATTACCTACATATATGCCACTATAACCGTTTCCAGTAAACGTATTATTGGTGAAGGTAAAGTCAGAAATGGTTCCGACGTCCCAATTACCCACAGATATGCCATCGGTAGTATTTCCAGTGATCGTATTATCGGTGAAGGTAAAATCGGAAATAGTGCCGTCGGCACCGTTACCCATCCATATGCCATAATAATCGTTTCCAGTGATAGTATTGCCGCTGAAGGTAAAGCCGGAAACAGTGCCGGCGCCACAATTATACAAAAATATGCCCCCATCATCGTTTCCAGTGATAGTATTGCCGCTGAAGGTGAAGTCGGAAACAGTGCCGGCGCCCTCATCATACACATATATGCCATAATAATCGTTTTCGGTGATAGTATTGCCGGTAAAGGTGAAGTCGGAGTGTGTAGCGTCATCGGTAAACTCTAAACAGATGCTATTGCCGGCGTTATCTGTAATATTGTTGTGATTGATATTAGCTGCGTTTACGTTCAGTCCATAGATACCGGCATCGGTCCAGCCACCAGCACTTGAGTTCTGTATCTGAAGCCCCATCACCGTGTTATTATTAGCAAGCGTTATGGTGTTATCTAGCGCATTGCCGTCTACTACGGGATAACCCGTTGCCGGAATACCCGCGAAGCCTCCGTCATAGCCCGCTCCCCAGAGTGTGATGTTGTCCGCAAGAACTACGTTTTCTACGTAGTCAGCATTCCCTTGTTTTACGTATACCCAGTTGTCTCCTATGGCATGGTCATTACCGTCCTGCAGTGTAGTATATGGGTGCTCTAATGAGCCGTCTTCAGTGCCGGATGCGTTGGAGTTATCCACATAGGTTAGGTCATGTTCTTTTTGTTCTACGCTCTGGGAGGCGCTTTCAGATATGATGTCTATATCCCTTATTACAAGGTCTGTCATGCGCTCTCTTGTGGGCCTGGGGCCTTTACCAAAGTTAAAGATATCCTTACACCCTTCAAAGGGGTTTTTGGTAGCTGTGGAGAAGGGAATTGTCACATATCCTCCTACAAAGAAGTGCGGGCTTGATACATTATCATCTTTTATCTCAAGGTCTACAGTAAGCAGGGGGGTAGGCCGTATCTCAAACCTTCCTTTTATGCCGTTTATGTCTTCTCCTAAGTCTGAGAAGTAATGGGAACCCCCCATATATGCCCTTGTCTCTATAATGTCTGAAAGAAACGGTATCAACACGCCTGCCTCATAATCCAGTCCGCTTAAGGGCTCCTCCATGTGGGTTGTGGTTACCCTTATGAGGCTTCTTTGGCCGAACCTGAAGCTTGTATCATCCCCTATGGGTTTTTCATCCGATAAGGAAAAGTAGAAGTTTGTCCTTAGGTCCAGCCATTCATGAAGGGCCTCTAGGCCAAAGCCTAATTGGTGGAAGCGGTTTTTATTCTCGCTTAATCTTGTATCATAGAAGAAGTTTGCCCCGAGGATTAGGTTATCATCAAAGAGAAGCTGTCTCAGGCCTATTCCTACATTCTCTTCGTTGGTATCATTGTCATCAAGAACGACCTTTGGGTTTAGGAACAAAAGAGTCTCTCTTGTGCCCATGATAGGCACGAATTCATCCATGAAGAATAAGGTCCTGCCCCTTGTGCCTCTTACGCAGGGCCTTGTCTGGATAGGCCATTCTTTGGGGGATGATAAGAACCAGAAGTCTCCTGTCTCGTTGGCCTTATCGGTATTGGGTACTCCGCCAGCAAAGGATGAAGGTACCATAAATAGGATGAGACTTATTAAAAGGACTATGCGTATGAAGGTCTTATTCGTATTTTATATAAATATACACCAATTCCTGGGTGTGGTCAAGGGGTCGGGTTAGTATTATTGCTGCAGGAGTTTTAGCGAATGCTCAGCTTTCTTAAAATTAGGGTTCAACTCCAGAGCCTTTTTATAAGATTCTCTGGCTTTATCAAATTCTTTAAGAGCGGCATACGCATTCCCCAGATTACAATAGACAAAGGCATTCCAGGGCTCTATTTCTAGCGCCTTGAGATAGTTTTCTACAGCTTTATGGTGTTCTCCTTTGCGCTCATAACAGACAGCTAAATTATTATATCCGTCAAGGCCCTCCGGGTCCAGCTCTATCCCTTTTTTGCAATAACGGATGGCTTCCTCTATATCTCCCTTTGTTGCCATACACGCCCCAAGCTCACTATGGGCGAATGCCAGCTCAGGTTCGTTTTTTATGGCTGTATGCAGCTCTTCAATAGCCTGCCTTAGATTTCCTTTCAAGCGGTAACAGATACCGAGATTAGCATGGGCAGTCGCTATACCAGAATCGAGCGCAAGCGCTTTATTGTAATACTCCATTGCCTTGGCCATCTCTAATTTCTGTTGATAACACCAGCCGATGTTAGTTGTGGTCATGGGATCGTCCGGGTCCAGATCGAAGGCTACCTTGAATTCCTCAAAGGCCCCATCAACCCTACCCATGCTCTTATATATATTTCCCAGGCCGTTATGCACCTCCGCGTTATCCGGCTTGAAAGAAGCCGCTTTCTTAAAATGTCTTATGGCGTTATCGTATTCCCCCAACTCTTTATAGCACTGGGCGAGATGGATATAGGCCTCTATATTTGTGGTGTCAATTTTTAAGATTTCATTGAATTTTTCTATGGCTTCTTTTATCAGCCCTTCATTAGCCATCCTGTCCGCAAGACTCATCTCTTGCATAATAGCTACCATCTTTCTCGGAATAGGCCGAGACTCAGAACCGATACTCCCCTGTATATAGCCAAGGCTCATCAATTTCTGACGGGTCTCTTCGTCCATCTCAACCTCAGCTTCTTCCAATTCAGAGCTTGTCTTTTTTAGAAACTTATCAAGTTTTTTGTCCAGCTCTTTAATAAGATCGCTCCTCTTTTCTGCTAAATTGAACAATTCGTCCGGGTCATCCTTTATATTATATAATTCCGGCTCCCGCGACTTTATATACTTCCAGTCACCTTCGTGAAATGACCTTAGCTCATCCCAGTTGAAATGAATCTTGCCGTAAAAAGATTCGCTATAGGCGGGTAGAGAGAATTTTTTTAAAGCTCCTCTTATCAAACCCGCAAGGCTTGTTCCTTGGATTTCTCTATTCTTCTTTATATGCAAATAATCCAACAAGCTAGGCATAATATCGATTAAACGCACCTGTTTTTCCACAACCTTCCCCTCGGGGATTACTCCGGGATAAGAGAATATAAGAGGCACCTTTAGGGTGGTGTCGTAGATAAAAACGGCGTGGCCGTTCTCTCCATGCTCACCCAGACTTTCGCCGTGATCGGATGCAAATATTATAAAGGTATTCTTATCAATCTTTAAGTCTTTCAGCTCGGATAAAAGGACCCCTATGTGCTCATCGGTAAACGCTATTTCTCCGTCGTAAGGATTGTCTTTGTAGATTTCTTTGTAGGGGCTGGGAGGGTTGTAAATAGTATGAGGATCGTAGTAATGAACCCATAAAAAGAATTTCTTATCTTTATTCGCTCTTAGCCATTTTATCGCAGCATCGGTAACTTTATCGGCTGTCCTTTCTTCATCCATAAATTTAATTACTTTCTTGCCGGATTTCTTTTCCATTTGATCATCATAGGTTTGAAACCCCTGATCCAGGCCGAACCTGGAGTCCAGAACAAAGGTGCTTACAAACGCACCGGTAATGTAGCCGTTTTCCTGCAGTATTTCGGCTAAGGTAACGGCGGAATCATCAAGCCGATCGCTGCCGTTATCCCTTACTTTATTATACTGCGGGTACGTCGATGTAAAAAAAGACGAGTGTGAAGGAAAAGTAAGAGGGGCCTGGGTTATAACATTTTTAAACAATGTTCCGTTTTTAGCCAGGCTATCTATGGCGGGGGTCTTGATCTTCTTATATCCGTAACAACCCAGGTGGTCGCTCCGGAGGGTATCAACAAGGATAAAAAGCACATTCGGGCGTTCTTTCGGGGGTTTGCGCGTGGAAAGAAAAAAAGATACGCCTCCCAGAACAAGGATTATTATCGCTAAAGGAATGGCTGCATTTCTGTTTATTTTCACTTTTATTGACCACTTTCTCCTGAAATAATTCTAGCTCAAGATTGAGATTAGGAACATTCATTATACCATGGAGATTTTCTACAAGCAACTAAAAACATATAGGTATTACCAGCCCTTGACATTACTAAATGAATAGTGTAAAATACATGTAATAGGCTACCCCCCCCCTATAATATATGAATATATGTACGATAAAAGAAAATAAAGTCTTCCATAAAGTCGTTGCGCTTCTTTTAATAATATCCTTCGTATTCATGCCTCTTTCTATCTCCCCAGCCGCTCAAGCCGGTGAGGTTCCCGCAGTAGACAACAGTACAAGCGTTACCAGCTCATGGTTTATGTCTTCACCCCCGGAGTGGCCTTTCATGTTTAGGCCCGGCTTAAGAGGGGGAAACTCCAGGACTCTATTCTATACGGACTATTTCATACCCGTCATGGGTACTAATGAAACCCTCTTCTTTTTGAATCCTAAATTAGGTT
>Ga0272441_10015463_pt1 | contig 10682 bp, 9 predicted proteins | sample SSMProp6N_FD_193582 | JGI IMG/M metagenome (GOLD analysis project Ga0272441, IMG submission 193582) | Marine sediment archaeal communities from Little Sippewissett salt marsh, Falmouth, MA, United States - SSM-Prop-6N | ecosystem: Environmental > Aquatic > Marine > Wetlands > Sediment ...
CCAGGGCCCTGAGACTTATATCTTTAAGGTTTCCGATGGGTGTGGGGATTATATATAGCCTGCCCATTTTATTTTGATGAGAGTTTCCTTTCAACCAGTTCAAGCAACTGAAGTGCAGGTTCTGAATCTGTCATTTCTTTAACGGCTTCCTCCAGAATTCCTGTGGCCTCCTCTATACTTGAAGCACTATTTAAATTGTTAATGGTTTGCCTGTATGACTCTTCTTTACCGTTAAAAAGCTCTTTTATATAGTAAAACCTATCGTTAATACCTATAGCCTTATTCAGGTCGGTAACTGGAATGGTGCGTGTCTTACCTTCAGTTTTCTTGCTATCCCCTACTTTTTCATTTATTCGACTTGCGAGATGGGCAAACCTGTCGGCAATGATTTGTTCGTTTTTCTTGTACGCATTGTTTTCACTGATTTCTGCTGGTTCACTGTCCTGGATGTTATTCTCAACTGTTTCCTCTTCAGCCGCCCGCCCGGAACTGATTTTTTCTATAACTTTTTCTTCTTCAGTAATCTTATCCTCAATTTCCAGGATATCATTATCTGTTGCGCTTCTTGAAAAAAGTGGTTTCATAAGATCTTCAGCCCCGGTTTCAGTGATAATATCCCCTAATAGCTTTATTAGCTCCTCGGCACTTTTACATTTTGACCGGGCAAGCTCAATCTGGAGATCGGGGAATTTTGGCTTATTTTTCAGGTCATCAATCAGGTTGCCTGCTTCCTTAAGATCTCGAAGAATAATATCGATAACTGCTTTCAGATCCATGAAATAGGTTTTATTTAAAGTCAATTTTCTTTACCTTGCAAATGTAATTAATATTTATTGCGACTGAAATTATCCGTGCTTCATAAATATTAGATTTCGATGCATTTTCTTGAAAATTCTGTTGACCCTGAAAATAAACGTGGATCAATTGAGGTTATTGCGGGATCAATGTTTTCTGGTAAAACAGAGGAATTGATAAGGCGTCTCAAAAGAGCCAGAATAGCAGGTCTTAAGGTTGAAATATATAAACCTGCACTTGATACAAGGTATTCAAACACTCTTGTGGTGTCTCATGATGAGAGATCAATAACCTCAACACCGGTTGAGAACGCCTCAATGATTCTTTTACTTTCTGAAGGAAAGCAGGTTGTCGGTATTGATGAAGCACAGTTCTTTGATAAAGGAATAGTTGATGTATGTAATAAATTAGCTGACAGGGGGGTGAGGGTTATTATAGCGGGGCTGGATATGGATTACAGCCGAAAACCTTTTGGCCCGATGCCCGATATAATGGCTATAGCAGAATATGTGACCAAAGTTCATGCAATATGCGTCGAATGTGGTAATCTGGCCAATTACTCTTTCAGGAAGGCAAAGGATAAAAATATCGTATTACTCGGAGAAAAGGATGTTTATAAACCCCTGTGCAGAAACTGTTATTATAAAAATTCAGAATCAAAGGAGGAGAATTGAAGATAGACGTAAGGACTATTGCTGAAATCACAGGATCCAATATTACAGGTGATCCCGGCCTTGAAGTTCAGGAGCTTCTTATTGACAGCAGGAAAGTATCAGAATTGTCTCGTGGGACTATGTTTATAGCCCTTAGAACTGAGAAAAATGACGGGCACAGGTATATACGCGATCTGTACAGTGCAGGAGTAAGAGTTTTCCTTGTTATGGGAAAATATTTCAATGGGAAGTGTGAGGACTACCCCGATGCCAGTTTTATTAAATGCGAAGATAGCCTTTCCGCACTTCACAAGATTGCCGCATGGAAAAGAAAACACTACAAGGGACGAGTTATATCAGTAACCGGAAGCAACGGTAAAACAGTAATTAAAGAATGGCTGTCAGATATACTGGGTAAATATGAAAGTGTTGTGCGCAGCCCCAGGAGTTATAACTCGCAGGTCGGAGTGCCGCTGTCACTCTGGAATCTTAGCGAGGAATATGAGACGGCAGTAATAGAGGCCGGTATGTCAAAGCCAGGCGAGATAGAGAGGCTCGAGAAAATAATTAAACCTAGCATTGGAATTTTTTCTCATATCGGTGAGGCACACCAGGAGAATTTCACCAGTATAGATGAAAAAGTACATGAAAAACTGGGCCTTTTCAAAAATTCAGATGTGATTATTTACCCGGCGGATAAAAAAGCCATACACAATAACATTATTGATGATCAGCGAATGAAAGGGAAACGACTCTTCAGCTGGTCGGCTGGTAATACTAAGTCAGATATTACCATAGTTCCTGATTTAAAAACAAGGGGTGTACCTGTATTGAAAGTAACTTTCAACAATAATGATTTCTTATGCAATATTCCTTTCTCTGACAGAGCATCAGTGGACAATTTATCGACAATTATTGCTACCCTCGTCTTCCTGGGCCTGAACAGCGAACAGATAACAAAAGGGGTGGAAAACCTTAAATCTGTTGCAATGAGAATGGAACAAAAAGAAGGTATTAATAATTGTCTGTTGCTGGAAGATTTTTATAATTCTGATCCGGGATCACTAAAGATAGCCATGGAACACCTAAGGGGAATATCCGGCAAGAATATAACCGTTATACTGTCTGATTTTATCCAGAGTAACAGGAATAAGGATCAGCTTTACAGCGAGGTTGCAGAAAGTGTGAAGAAAGCAGGCACAAGGAAACTAATTGCCATCGGAAGGGATCTCAAGGAACACAAGAAGTACTTCAACCTTGATTCAGCGGTATTTTATGATGATACTGATGATTTTATAGGATCATTTCTTCCTTCAAGCTTCAGGGACGAGGCAATATTGCTTAAAGGGGCAAGAATGTTTGAGTTTGAACGCATTGGTCGCCTGCTTGAACTGAAAACACATCAGACTCAGCTAGAAATAAATCTCAATACAGTACTTACAAACCTCGATACTTACAGGTCATATCTCAATAAAGATACTAAGATAATGGCCATGGTAAAAGCTTTTGCCTATGGAGCCGGTCCGCGGGAAATATCGGAATGGCTCACTTATAATGGCATTGACTATTTGGCTGTTGCATACCCTGATGAGGGTATCAGGCTAAGAAAAGATGGAATACGAAGCCAGATAATGGTTATGAATCCCGATCGCTTTTCTTTAAGGTCATTATTGGATTATGAGCTTGAACCCGAAATATACGATCAGGATATTCTTGATTATTTTATCAGTGAAATAAAACGTTATGGACTCAATGATTATCCAGTACATATTAAGGTCGATACAGGTATGCATCGACTTGGATTCATGGAAGAAGATATAGATCAGCTGGTGAGTACATTAACGAAATGCAGGTCTGTCAGGATAGCCTCAGTCTTTTCCCACCTTGCTGCGGCTTATGATCCTGCAATGGATGAATATACCCACCGGCAGGCAGACAGGTTTAAACGTATAAGTAATTATATCAGTGAACAGACTGATGCTGAATTCATCAGGCATTTATTGAATTCCACAGGTATAGTAAGGTTCCCTGAATACCAGTTTGATATGGTTCGTCCGGGTATAGGTCTCTACGGAATTTCTGAAGTTAGAATGGGAGGGCTTAAGACCGGGATCGCATTTCATACCAGAATATCACAGGTGAAAACACTGAAAGCGGGAGAGGGACTTGGATATGGATTACAAAATGCCAGCAAAAAGGATAGAAAAATTGCCATATTGCCAGTAGGTTATGCCGATGGCCTAAAAAGAAAAATGGGCCAGGGAAAAGGAAGGGTATATGTTAATGGGAAATACCTACCAATAATAGGAAGTGTATGTATGGATATGTGTATGATAGATATTAGCGGCACAAATCTTAAACCGGGAGATAAGGTTGAACTATTCGGAGAAAATATTCCCATAGATGAAGTAGCAGATATTTGTCAGACTATACCGTATGAAATCTTAACGGGTATTCCTGCAAGGGTAAAGAGGATTTATTTATATGAATAGCCCTGTTGGTTTACTTATCCAAGAGTACTTATTCTGTTAAGCTTTGGCGGATCAAGGATCTTTATTTTCCTGCCATCAATTGCAATGACCTTTTCAGCTGCAAACGTGGATAATGTCCTTATTGCATTCGATGTAGTCATGTTTGACAGGTTGGCTATATCTTCCCTTGAGAGATAAGCTTTAATGGTCTTCCCGTCCTTTTCAAAACCGTAGGTGTCTTTCAAAACGATTAAAGACTCTGCAAGCCTTCCCCTGATGTGTTTCTGCGTTAGTGAAACAGTGCGGTTGTTGGAAAACCCAAGTTCATAGGATAACATACTGATTATTTTGAGCGACAGTTCAGAGCTTTCCCTTACGAGCTTGAAGAAAACATCTCTTTCAATAATGCATATGGTTGAGTCTTCAATTGCAATAGCAGAAGCTGAATAGGCTACTCCTGCAAACAGGGCTCTAAATCCTGGCAGTCCTGCTGGCTTCACCATTCTAAGTATTTGCTCACGACCCCCAACTCCTTCTTTGAATATTTTCACTTTACCACTGGCCAGGCTTATTAGTCCAGGTGGCTTCTCACCCTCCTTGAAAATAATCTCTCCCTTTCTATAATGAGCGTAAGAATGATTTTTTAGCAGCACTTCCCTTTCAGAAACCTTGAGATTTTTAAAAATTGAACCGGGGTTCTCTATGCATGCCTGGATGTAGTGATTTTTGTATAATGTTGTTTTCATTGAGATTTATGTTACAAAACATATACAAAAATAATAAAAGATGTTTACAAATGCTAAATTAACATTTTTTAACACATTCATTAACAGCATGTTGTAAACTTCACACTTACAGATTATTACTTAATATGTTATAGAACATAGATTCAATATTCCATCCTTGGGAGTCAATTTTAAATGGCTAAAAAGCTTATCTGGAATAATTCTTAATAATATTTGATCAGTATATTCCTACAAGAGGCATGCGTCTTCCGATTCCAAAAGCTTTACTTGAGATTCTAAGTATAGGAGGAGCTTGATAACGTTTATATTCATTTTTGTTTATTTGATCTATAATATTCTTTACCAGGTTTCTGTTGATGTTATGTCCCTTGATATCTGAAATAGGTTTCTGCATTTCAATATACTGATAAAGTATTGAGTCAAGTATTTTGTAATCAGGGAGTGAGTCGGTATCTTTCTGGTCAGGTTTCAATTCCGCTGATGGTTCTTTAAGTATAATACTCTGAAGGATAAGCTGCCGGTCTTTATTAATATAATCTGCCAGCCTGTAGATATCGGTTTTATATACATCTCCCAGCACTGAAATGCTACCTGCCATGTCTCCATAAAGTGTGCCGTAGCCAACTGCTGTTTCACTTTTATTGGATGTGTTAAGGAGTATATTGCCAAATTTATTGGATAAAGACATAAGCATCAGGCTTCGCAATCGTGACTGTATATTTTCTTCCGTAACATCGGGCCCTGTTCCTTTCATTACATCCGCCAGTGATTCTTCTATGACCCTGTATGCGTTTTCAATATTTATAATATCATATTTCACACCCAGGTTATTACATAGCTCAACAGCATCCTCAACTGAGTGCTTGCTTGAATACATTGAAGGCAGCAAAAGCGCCCTGACTTTTTGTGCACCCAGCGACTGTGCTGCTATACATAGGCATACAGCTGAGTCTATTCCCCCTGAGAGACCAAGAATGGCAGACGGGAAGTTCATTTTTCCAAAATAATCTCTCAATCCAAGTACCAGTGCTGAGTAGATCATTTCGATTCTGTCAGGATGATACTTTATATCTTTATTACTGGTAACTACGTCAGAAAGCTCATAGCTGGCAATGTGTTCAGCAAATGCCGGGAAAATGTCGATAATGTTACCACCAGGTCCTATGACCATTGAGTTGCCTTCAAATATAAGGTCCGTATTTGCACCTACCTGGTTAACCATAAAAACCGGAAGTTTATACCTGGCCGCTTTGTCTGTGAATATTTTCAATTTGCTTTCAGTCTTATTATAGGCAAAAGGGGATGCTGAAATGTTGATTAATAAGTCCGGGTCCAGTTTAGCCAGTTTCTTTAGGGGTGATATAGAATACATGCGGGAGCTTATGAATTCATTTTCAAAACCCTGTTCATCCCAGAGATCTTCACATATGGTAACGGCAAGTTTTTTCCCTTTATGATTTATGATTTTAAAGTCAGTTGAAGGCTCAAAATACCTGTACTCATCAAAGATATCGTATGTAGGAAGTAAGCTTTTATTTATTTTATCACTGATCTTACCTTCGCGCAGGAAATAAGCTGTATTATATAATTTTTTACCGGTGCTATTAGTGTTTAGTGAGGGAGCACCGATTATAGCTGCTATTCCTTTGCATTCAAGGGCAACTAATTTGATGTAGCCCATGCATTTCTCGATAAAATCTCGATGTTCAAGCAAATCATGCGGAGGGTATCCTACCAGGCTAAGTTCAGAAAATACAACAAGGTCTGATTTGTCTTTTTTTGCCTTCCTTATTACATCAATTATGAGTTCACTGTTTTTCTCAAAGTTACCTACATGATAATTGATCTGTGCAAGGGTAATTTTCATTAATCTGATGGTTAAAAGTTTAATCCGATTCTGAAACGCAACATATGGTGACTTATCTTATCTTCAGGTTGTCCGGGGTAATCTTTTGTTACATCCATGAAATTATTTTCGTAGCCAATTCCGACACTAATGGCCGTTCTGCCACCAAGCGCATACTCTGTACCAAGTATTATATAATATCCCAGGTTAAACATTCTCAACTCTTCCATAACATTTACTTTCTTAATATCCTGCGACGGTATATCTCCCTTACCGGCGATGATTACTTTAGGATTTATTCCGGTATTTGCAAAAAATGTCAAGTACCCTATCTGGTTTGTATTGAGTTTGAGTCCCAGCGGAATTGAAAGGTATTGAATTCTGTATGTTATATTATCACCTGCATTCAGTTCAGCATCAGAATTCTTGAATCGTATTAAAATGGTATCAGAATAGTTGAGTCGGCCGGAAGCATTTATTAGGCTTATGCCTGAAGTAAAGGCATAATTCCTTGCAAAGTACCTGTCATATGTAATGCCAAAAGCCAAACCCGGAAGGGCGCCGTTATTTGCTGCAAGATCAGTATCTGAAGAAAACCAGCTTATAAGTGGTTCTGAGTATAGGCCAATCTGAATGTCCTGAGAAACAGCTTTTTGTGAAAACAAGCTCAACATCCAACTTATAAGCAGTATTATTATTACTATTTTTCTTGTTCTCATTGAAATTCAATTACAGGATTAACTATAATATAATTTTTACATTTGCCATACGAGATACGAAAATAAGAATTATATATCAATCAAATGTAAACAGTACTTACCAGGGCAAAAAATTCAATATTTTTATTTTCCTTTTAACAATATTTTGTGAAATGAGGCATACTGTAAAATTATTTTATTTGATCTTCTTATCCATTCTTATAGCATCATGCGGTGATAATCATTATTCAATCAAGACAAAACAACCTCTGCCTGAGATTGAAATTCTCAGACTGGAGAAAGATCTGTTTTATTCCGATCCAGCTTCACTGAATAAAATGAAGGATAGTCTCTTTTCAGATTATGGTACGTTTCTCCAATTGTTTGCACATGTGATAAATGCAGGTAATTTAAATGACAGTGCCGGATTCAACAGGTTGATCGAGTTTGCCACCGACCGTTTCAATTATGAGGTGTATGAATCGGTCATCAAGACATATCCTGATCTTTCTTATTATGAGAAAGAATTCAGTAAAGCATGGACAAATTACAGGTATTATTTCCCTGATTCTGTAATACCGCGCATTTATACCTATATATCAGGTTTTAATAACAGCATTATTGTGGGTGATTCAATTCTTGCCATAGGTCTGGACAGATACCTGGGGGCAGGTCACAGGTATTATACTGATCTGGGGATTTATAATTATTTAACACTTAAGATGGTTCCTGAAAAGATTGTTCCTGACGCGTTTTATGCCTGGGCAAAAGCAGGATGGCCTGATTCTTCCCTGGAATCATCTGAAGATCTGTTATCGACAATGCTCTATGAAGGGAAGTTGTATTATTTCACGAAATGTATGCTTTTTAATTATACTGATTCGGTTATATTTGGTTTTAGCTCAGATCAGATGATGTTCTGTAATAATAATGAATACAGAATGTGGGAATACCTTATCGAGTATGATATGCTATACAGTACTGATATGATGATCATACGTAAGCTGACCGGTGAGTCACCGTTCACGACATATTTTACTTCAGAATCACCTGGCAGGGCATGTGTATGGCTGGGTTTCAGGATAATAGAGTCATATATGAAGAACAATACTGATGTTGGACTTAGCCAGTTAATGACGGACAACAACTACAGAAAAATACTCGAGGAGGCAAAATATAATCCTTCAAAATAGAAAAGGGTCGCGTAATGGGACCCTTTTCTGTACTTTGCTTTGCTGTTTGCTTTTACTCAGGATGAATGGCCTCTACCGGACATACATCTGCGCATGCACCACAGTCGGTGCATAATTCAGGATCAATCACATATATATCACCTTCAGATATTGCTTCAACAGGACATTCATCGATACAAGTTCCGCAAGCAGTACAATCATCAGTTATAACGTAAGCCATTTTGATTATTTTTAGTTATAAAATCATGTTTACGACAATGCAAAATTATCGTTATTTTTTAATTACAAAAGAATAAGTTGGTTTTTTAGAACAGGCTTCCGTAAACTTCACTCCCAGGTAGCTCAGGGTTCTCACACCCGTCAGCATGGCTTTCTCATCAAGTGTAAAGCCGGGGGTATGCAGTCCACTTATAACCCCGGTATTACCTTTTATTCCCAGACGATAAAAAATTACCGGATATTTCTGTGAATAGAATGCAAAATCCTCAGAACTCATCCTGCGATCGATTTCCTTTACAGTTTTTTCACCATTGATTTCTTTTGCATGATTAATAGCAGCTCGGACGTACTCATTGCTGTTAACCAGCACAGGGTAACCATCGGGTATATTAAGATCAATCTTCACCCCGTATTTCAATTCAGTCTCTTTACATAAATCAGAGATAAGTTCTTTTAATGACTTTCTTGCTTTCTCATCAAAGGTTCTCAGGGTTCCCTTTATATATACCTTTTCCGGAATTACATTGGTTGTTCCTTCTGCTATAAAGCGTCCAAAGCCAATTATGGCTGGTTCTTTGGATTTATAATTATTTACAGTCTCTTTAAGCCTGGTAACCAGTTCGCTTCCTATATAAACCTGTTCGCTGCTCTGCTGTGGCAATGCAGCATGTCCTCCACGTCCACGTATGACGATATGTATTTCATCACTAGAAGCCATATATTTACCGGCACGGAAACCGGTCATACCGGTCTCAAGTTCAGGCAGCACATGCTGGGCTATAACCAGGTCAGGATTAAGATTCTTGAGAATCTCTGTTTCAATCAACAACCTTGCACCCCCGGGTGCCAGCTCCTCGCCTGGTTGAAATATAAATACGATCTTGCCTCCGAACTCATTCCTGATATCCCTTATTATGATAATTGATGACATCAGCATTGCCATGTGTGCGTCGTGTCCACATGCATGCATTATACCATTATTAACACTTGCATATTCCAGACCACTTGCTTCTTTAATGGGTAATGCATCCATTTCGGCGCGGAGGGCTACAATATTGCCATCACTTTTTTCCCCGTTTACCCAGGCTATTATTCCCGTCCCGGCAAGATTCCTGCTATACTGTATGTTGTGTTTATCAAGGTAATCACATATGTATTCGGCGGTTCCAGACTCCTTGAAAGATAATTCAGGATGCATATGGAAATGTCTTCTGTGCCTGACAGTCTCATTAATGATTTCGTTTGTTTTATTCCTGATGATCTCCGCTATGGGGTCCATAAGCTGGCAAATATTGTCTAGAAGTCGAGGCTGAAAGACAGATAGAATATTCTTGGGAGCACAATTGAGTTTTCCACTCCCCATGCCCAGTCGGCTCGTACGAAATAACCAAACAGGTTCACTCTTAAACCGAATCCGAAGCCACCTACTATTGGCTGTCTGTTGGTGTCAAGGTACACTTTGACCGTTCCGTTTTCAATAGTCTCTGTATCCCATTTATTTTCTCCCGACCATGGATCGGGACCGCTCCATGCTGTTCCCAGATCACCAAAAGCAACTATCTGGAAGTCATTCAATATTTTTGATTTCAAAGGACGGCCTACGATGTACCTTATCACCGGCCACCTTATCTCACTGTTGATGAGTGCGAAATTATTTCCATTCCTTATATTCTGGCTGAATCCTCTCATATTGGTTGCAAGAGTATGGAAGGCATAATTTGCCGTAGGATCAATCTGGACTGATTGATCAAACATTGGTACGTCATTAAAGAGAAAACCGAGCCAGTTGTCGACGCCACCAAGGTAATACAGCAGTTTTGTTGGCCCGAAAGATGAGCTGGCGGCAAACCTGTTAGCCCATATCAGGTCGCGGTGTATCCTGAGATAATGTCTGAAGTCAGCTCCAACAACAAACATGTCAGTATTCTTTCTCTCTATGTCCCTGTAATACTCACCAAATATTTTAAATCGTGTTCCAAAATAAATATTCGTTCCCCTTTTGCGAGTATTGTCATAAATAATCTCTGATTTCAATCCTGCCCAATTTCGGTAGATAGCCTC
>Ga0272441_10015464_pt1 | contig 10682 bp, 8 predicted proteins | sample SSMProp6N_FD_193582 | JGI IMG/M metagenome (GOLD analysis project Ga0272441, IMG submission 193582) | Marine sediment archaeal communities from Little Sippewissett salt marsh, Falmouth, MA, United States - SSM-Prop-6N | ecosystem: Environmental > Aquatic > Marine > Wetlands > Sediment ...
AGGTAGACCAGGATATCCACTTCGCAGGTGACGAGGGAGTTGCCCGGAAGCCGCCGGCAAAGGAAATGGACGCGGAACAAAGGGCCTACTACCTGCGCGGCGAGCCCTTGATCCAGGTTTCGGACAGTGTTGTGAGAACCACGCTTGCTCGGCTGCGATCCGGCAAGGCATCCAAGGAACGGTTGGCGGAACGAATCTACGAATACTGCACGGCGAATATCGCCCCCGCCCCCGAAGGCGCTGCAGACGCGGCAACGACGCTTCGGGAGGGGGCCGGCACCGCCAAGGGCCGCTCCAGAGCCATGGTCGCGCTTTGTCGATGTGCCAAGATCCCGGCGCAGCTTGTCGCCGGATTCGAAACCAGGGAAACCGATGCGGCCGCGCCGCTCACCTGGATCGAAGTGTTCCTGCACAAACGCTGGGTGCCCTTCGACGTGGACAATGAATTCAAAGGACGGATGCCCAGACGTTTTCTCACCGTACGTCGAGATGCGGCCGTGCCCGTCACGGCGCGCCGGGGCGTAACGAGCTTCCATGTCGAGTACGCGATGTGGCCGCTCAACCCGTCCGAGAACTCCCCCGTATCCCTGAGACGGGACACGGCGTCCATTCTCGATCTCACCCAGCTCCCCATGCCGACCCGCCGTGTCCTGGCCCTCATCCTGCTCCTTCCCCTGGGAGCGCTCATTACGGCTTTCTTCCGAAACGTGGTCGGCATGCAGACGTTCGGCACATTCACTCCCTCGCTGATCGCCATGGGCTTCGTGTATGCTGACGTGCGCGTTGCGTCCGTCGTATTCGGTCTTGTCGTTGCCATGGGGCTCGGAGGCCGGTTTCTCGTCGAGCGCATGAAACTGCTCATGGTCCCCCGGTTGAGCGTAGTTTTGACCCTTGTTGTGATCGTGCTTGCGTTCAGCCTGTCCGTACTGGACTACCTCAATCTTGAACTGGGGTCGGGGTCCATGCTCATGCCGTTGGTGGTTCTCACCATGTTGATCGAGCGGGTGCACGTGACGGAGATTGAGGACGGGATGGTTCATACGCTGCGGCTTCTTCTCCAGACCCTGGTTGTCGCATTCATCTGCTATGCGCTTCTCCGGTGGCGAAGCATGGGCCGGCTTCTTGTCAGCTTCCCGGAACTGCACTGCCTCACGCTCGCGGCGCTACTCCTGGTGGGACGCTACAGCGGATACCGCCTCACCGAACTCTGGCGGTTCAGGGATTTCGCCGCCTTGCGAAGCGGAGGCGACGGATGATCGCCGCTCTTGGCCGTCTGCTGCCGGTGCATCCTTCCGTCCTCAGGCATCACGGCGTGCTGGGAATGAACCGCCGCAACGCCCGCTACATCCTTCCCTTCAACCCGCGTCATTTCTATCCACGGGTGGACGACAAGCTGGCCACCAAGGAGATTTGCCGCGAACACGGAATTCCCACGCCGCGGACCTTTGCCGTAATCAGACGCCACGGCGACCTGGCGAGACTGGAAGATCTGGTCTCGGGATACCGGCAATTCGTATTCAAGCCGGCTTGCGGATCCGGCGGACGTGGTGTAGTCGTGATCGAAGCACATGACGCAGCCGGTTTCCGTACCGCGGGTCGCGAGACGATGTCCCTGGTGGAGCTCCGGCATCACGTTTCGACGACCCTTTCGGGTCTGCACTCCCTGGGCGGACAAGTGGACCGTGCCATCATGGAGCAAAGGATCGTGCGACATCCCGCGTTCGACTCTCTCGCCGTCAGGGGCACACCCGACGTGCGGGTTGTTCTGTATCGGCGAGTCCCCGTCATGGCGATGATCCGCCTGCCCACTGAAGCTTCCAGGGGGCGTGCGAATCTTCATCAAGGGGCTGTCGGGGCCGGGATCGACCTGTGCACCGGCACAACGACAAGCGGTGTCTGGCAGGATCGGTGCGTTGCACGACACCCCGATACGGGCGTATCGATTGTCGGTTTCCGGGTTCCGTACTGGCGCTCATTGCTGACGGCGGCAATGCAGTTGGCCGACGCCCTCGGCCTGGACTACGTGGGCACGGACCTGGTTGTGGATACACGAGCAGGGGCGGTCGTGCTTGAGGCGAATGCGAGGCCCGGCCTGGCCATACAGGTGGCCAATCGCCTTGGTCTACTGCCGCGACTCGAATACGTTGCCGCTCAGAACCGCGCTGACATGCCAATCGACCGGCGTTGGGAGCTGCTGGCGCGTCTTCCGTCATAACACCTGTCCCTATTCGCCTTCCAAGGCATTGCCGACCTCCTTTCGACCGGCTCAGTCTATCTCCAAGTGTTACCCATGTTCAGGCTCTAACGTGTTACCCATGTGCTGAACCTGCACGGACCCCATACGGCCCTGCCGTAAGGGACGGTAGATGCCTGAATACCCTTGTGTTGTGACCGGAAGATCTTATGATGCATTTATTATGTTACTCAGCCTGCCGTACTACCTGGCGCCAAACATAGCGGACTACCTCGATAGCGACGGGTAGGGACACATCCTTTGTCGAGAATGCGAGGCGCAGCGACATCGAGGATGACTTCTCCTGCCGCCGTGCGCGCGTAGCGATTGAGTATCCGTTTCTTCATGGCCGCTACACCAACCCATCATGTCGCCATTCCGGGAACGGAGAGGCGAACACCGTTCGTTGCGTAGCTGCCTGACTGCAGTATGCGGTAGGCGCCGATCACTGCCCGGCAGGCACCGACGGTGGCCTGGAGCGTGTTCCCCATGCGTACGTAGTGCGAGTGTGGAACACGTCGGGCGCACTGCGCGATGGCGATGACAAGATCCACTTGGACAGCATGTCCCAGGTCGCGCATGGACCGGCTCCAATGCATGGCGAAACCCGCATCCCCGCCCGACGGTTGCCGGCCCTCGTTGTATCGCAGTTCGCCGATGTCAGTGTACACGTGCGAATGGAAGTCGCCGATCGCCTGCTGTTGCGGGAAGAGCGTTGTCGCCGCCATCAGGTCCCCACACTACAGGGCATCCTGCTGTTCGCAGATGCGCCGGTAGAAGCCGTCTGTCATCACCAGTTTTTCATGTGTTCCGGCTTGCGCTACGGCGCCGCTTTCCATCACGATGATGCGGTCACAGCTCCTGGCCGTAGCGATGCGCTGGGTAATGATGAGGCTGGTGCGGCCAGTCATCACATGGCGCAGCGTTTCCCGGATGCGCGCTTCTGTCTCGGCATCCAGGGCGCTTGTCGTATCGTCGAGCAGAAGGACGTCCGGGTTGGTGAGCAGCGCCGTTGCCAGGGCCAACCGTTGATGCTGACCGCCCGAAAGCCCCATGCCGTTCTCTCCGATCACCGTGTCGTACCGGTCCGGCAGCCCCATCACGAAGTCATGCATTTCCACCAGCTTCGCCACGGCGGCGATTTCTGCATCGCTCGCGTCCGGATAACCATAGCTGATGTTTTCTGCGATCGTGCCTGAGAAGATGAAAGGCTCCTGCTGGACGTATCGAACGTGGCGCCGCAAGGAGCCGGCTTCCGCGTCAAGAAGGTTCACGCCGCCGACGAAGATCTGGCCTTGCTGCGGTTCGTAGAAGCGCAGAAGGAGATTGAACAGCGTGCTCTTGCCGCACCCCGATGGCCCCATGATCGCCACGTGCTCACCCGCCTCGACATTGAAGGTCAGGCCACGGACTGTCGGCACCGTTTGCGTGGGATAGCTGAACGTCACGCGGTCAAACCGGAGCTTGCCCGTCATCCCTGAAAGCCGAATACGTCCCGACATCGAGGGCGACGGCTCGTCAAGCAACGTAAAGATGCGCCGCAACGAGACCATAGTCGTCTGCAAAACCGCCGCCATCGCTGTGATGGTCTGGATCGGCAGGAAGACTTGTTGGGTGAGCTGCACGAACGCCACAACCGAACCGAGGGTTGTGCCATGCAAGCCGTGTCGCACGAAGGTGAGCCCGTGCAGCAGGATGGCCGCCACGGCTACCGTACTGACCGTGCTCGCCGCGAACGACAGTCCCTGGTTGTAGCAGGCCTGTTTCTGCGCCAGGCGGACTCCGTTGTGTACGTGACGCCCGAACAGACCAAGTTCACCGCGCTCATTCCCGAATGCCTTCACAACCTGGATCGCCCCGAGCCGTTCTGCGGTCAACCCGTAGAGCCGGGAAGTAGTTCGACTTTGCGCCATGCTGTTGGTGCGGATTCGCGGGCGCAGCAGGACGAACACAACGGCGTACAGCGGTGCGGCTACGGCTAGGATGCGCGCCAGGCGCCAGTCCATCCAGAAGAGCACGGCGAATCCAACCGTCAGTTTGACGGGCTCGACCAGGAGATGCGCGAGGTGCCTGGTGATCGTGCTCTGAATCTGACCGACATCGGCCTGTACCCTTGCCACGATGCGGCCGGTCTGCGTGCGGTCGTAGTAGCCAAGATGCAGGGCGTCGAGCTTGTGGGAGAGCTGCTCGCGAAGCTTCAGGGCGACATCGCGGCCGATCTTGAGCGTGAAGAACGAGGCAATCCAGTTGCACACCAGGTTCACGGTGTGCAGGAGCATGTTCACACCGAACACGAACCAGAGTCCCAGCAGGAGGGCGGGAAGCAGTTGCTCGTCAACGGTCTGATCTCCGGCGATTCCCGGTCCCAGGACTCGGTCGATCAGGTACCGATGGGTCATGGCGAAGAAGTAGGGCACGGAGGCCCAGGCCGCAAGAGCCAGGAGCACGCCCGTCATGATCCGGCGGTGAGGAGACAGGTACTTGCGCCAGAGACGCCGCAGTTCGTCCGCCTGCACACCCGTCTTCTCCTGGGTGTCGGACAGCGTCTCTTCGATGATGCGCTGAAGGCGCCCATGACGCGATCGGCTTGTCATGGCGTAGCTCCCTTCCCGGCACGTTGCAGTTCTTCGTACAGCCCCCGGTATATCCCGTCCGGGATCTGCATTAGTGCGTCATGCGTTCCCTTCTCCACGATCCGGCCGTGGTCCATAACCACAATCAGGTCTGCACCGACGATTGTGGAAAGCCTGTGTGCCACCACGAAACTCGTGCGTCCCTTGAGCACACGGGCAATGGCCTGCTGGATGGCGGCTTCAGCCTCGCTGTCGAGCGCGCTGGTGGCCTCGTCCATGACGAGAATACGAGGGTTGCGCAAGATGGCGCGCGCGATACTGACGCGCTGCTTTTGGCCTACGGAGAGCTTCACTCCGTACGTTCCCAGGAGCGTGTCCAGACCGTCGGGCAATTGCTCGGCGAACTGGAGGATCTCCGCCGTGCGTGCAGCATCCTCGATCTCGCGCCGTGAAGCGCCCGGTCTCCCGTAGGCAATGTTCTCTGCCAGTGTTCCCTCGAAAACGATTGGCTCCTGGAGCACCACGCCAAACAGACGGCGGAGGCTATTCAGGCTGACTCCGCGGATGTTCGCGCCGTCGATCAGAATTTCGCCGTCCTGCACATCCCACATCCTCATGAGCAGGGATGTCAGGGTCGTCTTGCCGCATCCCGTGTGGCCCACCAAGGCCACGGTCGTGTCCGGTTCGACGACCAGGCTCAGGCCGTCGAACAGCAGCGCATCGGGCTTGTACCCGAACTTCACGCCGCGGAATTCAACTCGACCCTCCGTACACCGGATGGGCGGCGCACCCGGCTCGGAACGGACGTCCGGCTCCTGGTTGAGGATTTCCATGATTCGTTGCAGCGACACGCGGATTTCGGAGAACTGACCGGCAAACGCGGTAAGTCGCAGGGCCGGGTTGAGCGCCATCCAGACGTAGGTGTTCAAGGCCAGCAGGTCGCCGAGGGTCATCGCGTTGCGCAGAACATAGTAGCCCGCCAGCACGTAAATGATGGTGGAACCGTACCCGGCAATGACGTTGCAGGTCGCCGTCAGGCCCACGGTGCTCATGCCGCTCGCGAAGGCATGCTGCAGGCCCTGCGCGGTCCGTTGCAGGAATGTCTCGCGCTCGTAGATCTCACGGTTGTAGATGCGCACGTGGCGCACACCGTAGAGCGTCTCCTGGAGACGGCCGACAAGCTGGTCGTTGACCGTGCGCATGGAGTGAGTGGCGGCGCGGATCCGTTTTGAGAAGACGCGGTAGGCGCCGGCGTACAGAATGACGACCGCCACCAGGATGATGGCCAGCACCCCGTGAATGGAGAACGCGATGAAGACGGCAAACAGGAAGACCATGATGTCGCCCAGGAGCTGGATGGTCTGGCCGGACACGAGTTGCTGCAGCATGCCTACATCGCCCATCAGGCGTGTCACGAGGCCGCCGGTCGGCGTTTCAGCGTGGAAGCGCATGCTCAGCCGCAGAATCAGCCGGTACAAAGCAATACGGATGTCGGCGATGACGCGATGTGCAACGGAAACGATATTCTGGGCGTTCGCGAATTGCACGGCCTGCGCCAGCACGGGTGCAGCCAGATAGACCAGCATCACAAGGAGAAGGCGGTCCCAGTTGCCGGGCTCGACCACGCGGTCGATCAGATAGCGGAAGATCAGCGGCGGCATGAGGGCCAAGGCATTGAACGCCGCCGTACCGGCGACGGCCAGCACAATGGCTCGCCGATAGCGCCTCAGGTAAGGAAACAACATTCGCCATGTGTGCTTCATGGCCTTCTCTGAGGGACCCCGGGGCAACGGTCGTAGCGAGATGAAGGACTAGGAGAACAGCCCCATATCGTCGTCGCGCCGCGTGTGCTCAATCTCGAAGATACTCAGTGAGATCGTACTCCAGTTTTCTGCCGTCCTTCAGGAGAAGGCGCTTGTCCTTGAGAACGTACCTGATTCCCTGCATGTCCGTGTCTTCCGGCAGAATGTTGATGACCAGGCGGGCATCCACAAGTGAGAAGATACGCGTACGCACCTTTGGTCGTTTCTCGAACTTGCCGGTTTCTTCATGGTAGATGTACAAGTGCCCGGAGGCGCGCACGGTGGTGCCGTCCGCGGCCTCTACAATACCTGCAAAGTGGCGTTGAACGTCGGATGCAAACGTCGGCCGCGATGCGATATGCACTTTCTCGCCCTCTCTGACTGTCATCCCGAGCCCTCCGTGTGGGGCCGGCTCCTGACAAGCGGGCCGGCCCCCGGGTTGTGAACGAAACCCGTCTCAATAATCCTCGTCCATACCGCCTTCGTATCCGCCACCGCCGGGAACAGGTTTCTTCTCCTTCTCGGGAATCTCGGTCACCATGCATTCGGTCGTCAGCATTAGCCCTGCAATGCTGGCGGCGTTCTGCAGCGCGCAGCGCACCACCTTGGCAGGATCAAGCACACCGTCCGCAACAAGGTCGCCGTACACCCGCTTTTCTACGTTGTAGCCGTAGTTTCCCTTGTGTGCCTTGACTTCTTCGACGACAAGCGAGCCCTCCATGCCGGCGTTGTTCACGAGCTGCCGCAACGGTGCCTCCAGGGACTTCCGGACAATCTGCACACCGATGGCTTCGTCGCCGGCTGCATCGACCTTGTCCAAAGCCGGCTGGGCTCGCAGGAGGGCGACGCCACCGCCGGCGACGACACCCTCTTCGACCGCTGCCCGCGTGGCGTGCAGAGCATCTTCGACCCGAGCTTTCTTCTCTTTCATCTCGGTCTCGGTCGCTGCGCCCACGTTGATCACTGCTACGCCGCCCGCCAGTTTCGCCAGGCGCTCCTGTAGCTTCTCGCGGTCGTAGTCCGAGGTCGTCTCTTCGATCTGCTTCTTGATCTGCGAAACTCGGCCCTGGATGTCGGAGGTCTTGCCCACACCCTCCACGATTGTCGTGTCCTCCTTGTCCACGGTGATCCGCTTGGCTCTGCCCAAGTCCTCCAGCTTGACGTTCTCCAGCTTGATTCCGAGGTCCTCCGTCAGGCACTTGCCTCCCGTGAGGATCGCGATATCCTCCAGCATGGCCTTGCGCCGGTCCCCGAACCCGGGGGCCTTCACCGCGCAGCAATGAAGCGTGCCACGCAGCTTGTTGACCACCAGTGTGGCCAGCGCTTCGCCTTCCACGTCCTCGGCGATGACGAGCAACGGTCTTCCTGTCTTCGCGATGTTCTGGAGCAGAGGCAGCAGATCCTGGAGGTTCGAGATCTTCTTCTCGTGAATGAGGACGTAAGCATCCTCCAGCACACACTCCATGGCCTCCGCGTCTGTCACGAAATACGGGGAGAGATAGCCCTTGTCGAACTGCATGCCCTCGACTATGTCGAGCGTCGTCTCGATGGTCTTGGCTTCCTCGACCGTGATCGTGCCGTCCTTGCCGACCTTGTCCATCGCGTCAGCGATGATCTCACCGATCTTCGTCTCGCCGTTCGCCGAGATCGTTGCGACTTGGGCGATCTCCCTGTGCTCCTTGACCTTCTTACTCTGTCTGGCGATGTCCGCCACGACGAGGGCAACCGCCTTCTGGATGCCGCGCTGCAGCACCATTGCGTTCGCGCCGGCTGTAACGTTCCTTAGCCCATGCCGATAGATCATCTCGGCCAGGAGCGTTGCCGTGGTCGTTCCGTCGCCGGCAACGTTGCTGGTCTTGCTGGCAACTTCACGTACCATCTGAGCGCCCATGTTCTCGAACCGATCGGGCAGCGCAATCTCCTTGGCCACCGTGACACCGTCCTTTGTGATGGTCGGAGACCCCCACTTCTTGTCGAGGATCACATTCCGTCCCGCAGGCCCCAGTGTCGTCTTGACCGCCCTGGAGAGCTTCTCTATCCCGGCCAGCATCGCTCCCCGGGCCCTGGCGTCGTACTTCAGTTGTTTGCCTTTGTCCGGCATCGTCGTTCCTCCTTCACCTACTCGATCACCCCCAGGATTTCGTCTTCCCGGATGATCTGGTATTCCTTGTCGTCGATCTTGATCTCGGTTCCTCCGTATTTCGGCATGAGGATCCTGTCTCCCTTCCTCACCGTCATCGGGATCTTCGTGCCGTCTTCGTCCAGCTTGCCCGGACCTACGGCGATGACCTTTCCCTCCTGCGGCTTCTCCTTGGCCGAGTCGGGAATGACAATCCCGCCCTTCTTGACATCCTTCTCCTCGAAGGGCTCCACCAATACCCGATCTGCCAACGGTCTTATCTTCGTCATCACCACACCTCCTTGTTTGGCGGCTTCGCCGCCGTCATTTGCTCGCTTCGCTCGTGCCATTTGGGGCCTTCAGCCGCGTCATTAGTCATGTGTGCAATGTGTCCACTGACCAAAGACCGTCGACTTCCTCGAGATCCGCGCATATGCAGTCGTCGTTGTCCTTCCCGCCGAATCCCATCTCGCTGAAGCAAGCACGCTAGCCGAGAATGGCACTTAGATAGTTTCTGTTGCGGAAAGGCGCGGACGGCGTGGAAGCCGTCCCTCCAAGTATGCCTTTCCTCCGCAAATGGAGGGTCGGGTTCCACCCCGACCGCCGCAGGGCGTCTTTCCGCAACAGAAACTAGATAAGCACTGGACTCGATCACGGCTCGGCAGGAGCCTCGCCCTCCCAAGCTGGCACAAGCTGTTGCGGTTGTCCTTCGTATGGGAGGGCGAACCTCCCGGTGAGCCGGCTCTCGGAGATCGAAAGGAGAGCTTATCTAAGCGCCATTCCACGCTAGCCGACATCTTCTGTATTGAGCATGGAATAGATGGCATCGAGTTTCGCCTTGGCTAGGCAGATGCAGGAGTCGGCCCCGCCATAGTACATCCAAAGCTCGTCCTGCCGCAGGATGCCCCCGCAGGCGAACACAACATTGGGGGCATCGCCGCTCCGCTCGTATGGGGCGGTGGGCGTCATGAGCCACCATCGTCCCCGCGCGATGAGTTTGCCGGGATCATCCGGGTGCAGCAACGCTGCGCCGATCCGGTAGACGGGGTTCCGGACGACTTCCTTCACCCCGTGGTAGATCAGCAGCCATCCTTTCTCGGTTCGTATCGGCGGCAGGCAGGCGCCCACCCGCATGCCGTCCCACCACGGTCCGCCCCGCACGGGCAGGACCACCTTGGGCTTGCCCCAGTAGACGAGATCGGGCGAGTAGGAAATCCATACGCTCCCCCCCCCGACCGACGGGCGGTGCAGCATGGCGTAAAGCTCACCGAACTTCTGCGGGAACAGTCCGGCGTTCTTGTCGTCCGGAGGCAGAACCATGCCCAGGCGTTTGACTTCCTTGAAGTCCGTCGTCAGCGCCAGCGCCACGCCGGGGCCATAGGGGGAGTAGGCCGTATAGGCGATTCCCCAGGAGCCAAGATCCTCCATCCATGTCAGCCTGGAATCCTCGACCCCGTTCTCCTCGTACGCCACCCCCTGTGCCGGATGGAGCAGTGCCTGTTCTTCGAACTGCCAGCCGCCGATGCCGTCGTCGCTGCGGGCCACAATCAGGTGAGAACGCCCTGAACAACTCTCGACGCGCACCAGCAGGAGCACGCTATCGCCGAGATCCGCCGCCCCGGCATTGAAGACGGCATTGGCCTGATACGGGAGATCGGCAGCCGTGATGATCGGGTTGGACGGGTGTCGTTTGAAGGTTCGCTCGATATCAGACATAGTATTCCATCCGTTTAGTGCCTTAATCTGCCGCCGCTGCGATAAGAAACAAGAAATTGCCGCGTCTGAACCGGCGGCAGATTGAGGCAGTGAAAGTGACAGGTGAACGTACAGGTGGAGAGGCTCTCTCCTTCACTTGCACGTGTCACCTGCACGGCGGCCGGGGGCTCCGCCCGTACGTCCATCCCTTTGGTTGTGGCCCCCGGCCGCCTTTGTTGCCTCTTCGACATGTGCAAGAG
>Ga0272441_10015465_pt1 | contig 10681 bp, 6 predicted proteins | sample SSMProp6N_FD_193582 | JGI IMG/M metagenome (GOLD analysis project Ga0272441, IMG submission 193582) | Marine sediment archaeal communities from Little Sippewissett salt marsh, Falmouth, MA, United States - SSM-Prop-6N | ecosystem: Environmental > Aquatic > Marine > Wetlands > Sediment ...
TGAATTCCTGGCTCAGATGTCAAACTGTTCGGAAAAGGGGGTTTTTGTAATTGCTGCCTCCAACAGGCCTGAAAAAATCGACCCTGCCATTCTCAGAGCCGGAAGGATAGACCGTATTATTTATTTGCCTCCACCAGACTTTGAAGCCCGTGTATCTATGTTCAGGTTATACCTTAAAAAAAGGCCAATTGACCTTGGAATAGATTATGAAGAACTTGCAAGCCTGACAGAAAATTATGTGTCCAGCGACATTAAATTTCTGATTGATGAAGCATCGAGGTATGCTTTAAAGAATAAGGAAAGGATCACCCAGAGTATCCTTAGAAATACGATTACAATGACCCCTCCTTCAGTCTCATTTGCAGAAATTAAAAAATATGAACAATTAAAATCAAAACTGGAAGATAAAAAACAAAAAGGAACAGAGGAGATAAAACGAAAGCCGGTCGGATTCAGAAGGCCGGATAAAGATTAAAACCAAACTATATGGAAAAAACAAAGTTTAAAAAACTACTTTTTAAAGTGGCTTTTTGCTCCATGGCCTGCGATGGTAAAATTGTCCCGGAAGAAATACAGGAGCTGAAAATAATAGAAAAAAATACACCGTTTTTCAAAGAAATCGATTTGTCGGATGAATTGGAGTTTCTAAAAAAGGAACTGGAAGAAAAGGGAGTGCAAATTGTTGAAGACTTATTTAACAGCTTAAAAGAATCGGATTTAAACCCCATCCGGGAATTAATTATACTCGAAGTTGCTCTTCGAATCATTGCAGCTGATAGAGAATACGATGAGAATGAGATTAAGTTTGTGAACCTGTTGCGGGCAAATTTAAAAATCCATGACGAATGGATTATTGACCGGTTTGGTAAGATTGACATCCTGCATACAAGCGATTATTCACGTAATATAAGGTCAAAAGGCAGCGAAAGCGATTTCATCGAAAACCTTCACTTCCCTGAGATCGGTAATATCGAAGAAATAGACCTGAATAATGTACAGGATGTCAGCTTATAATATCCAGCCCTTACTTAAAACCATCATCAACAGGTAAAAGCAGGCTTATGGAATTTCTTGAACATTTAATAAATACGTGGTATGGAGCCACGTTTGTGTTAATCGCTTCTTCAATAATCCTGTCAAGGGCCTGCAATGTATTTGAAGCTTCCACAAACTTCCTGGGGCGTAATATGAACGATGGTGTTAAAGGGGCAACTTTAAATGCTATAGGATCATCGATGCCGGAATTCTTCACAACGGTCTTCTTCCTTGTTTTTGCCACCCACCAAAACCTGGGGAGGGATTTTGCCGCCAGTGTAGGTGGCAATACCGGGTCAGCAATTTTTAACAGTATTGTTATTCCCATGCTCGTCATCTGGGTGGTTCTGGCAATTCATTCAAAAGGGGTCAGGTTCTCTAAAAAAGTTATTCTCCGCGACGGCCTTTTTCTGATAGGGGCTGAATCGGTTCTGTTGATACTTTTATCAAGTAGCTACCTTACCTTCTGGCATGGACTTGCCTTTACAGGATTCTATATCCTTTATGTGTCGTACACCTTATTTCATATGGATAAAAAAAAGAACGACAAAAAAGATTACAACGATGAATCACCTGAATCCTGGTATGAGAAGTATCAATTTAAATCAATAAAAAACCGTGTAGGCAGAAGCTGGATACTGCTTTTATTATCGACCATTATAATATCAATTACCTGTGCCGGTATTGTCGAGGGATGTAAAAGTGTTGCCGAAGCAATTGGAATAAATCCACTGTTTGTTGCCTTAATTGTTGTTGCAGCTGCAAGCAGTATCCCCGATACCATTATCTCAATTAAGGATGCCAGGAAGGGTAACTATGATGATGCCCTGTCAAATGTGCTGGCATCCAATATTTTCGATATTACTATCAGTATGGGGCTGCCCCTGGCAGTATTCCTGTTGATAACAGGACAAAAAATAGACTTTATTGAAGCGGGACCCACATTGATTGATATTAGGATAATGCTTGTTCTGATTACAATTATAACGATAGCCACCTATTATTTCAGTAAAGAATTGAAAACAGTGCATATAATTATTCTTGGTACTTTATACCTTCTGTTTATTGTGTATGCCATCGGAGCGGCCGATTATTATGCAGAGGGGAACACTTTTTTCGCAGAGTTCTTCGGGGGTATTATTGAATTTCTCAGAAAACCCGGAGGTATCGGAGATATTCTCCAAAAAATTGCGGACTATCTGACATACAACTGGTAATTTAAGTAATAAATAATTTTTATCCCAATAGAATTTAAAAACCTGGCCTTAGATGAAACATTCCTTACGCGATAAAATTAATTATAAACTGGAACGCTTCCTTAGCAAAGGAGGATCTTCAATATTTGTAAGCCTAATCATATTATTTATAAGTGGATTCCTGATAATATCTTTATTAAGGTTCATATTGATTGCTGTTTTTTCCCAGGATGGATCCATTAATAATTTTTGGAACAATGTATGGATTACTTTCCTCCAGTTGACCGACCCGGGAAGTATGGAGATTGACGACCCTTCACCCGGCTGGTTGAAATTTGCAGCAATCCTGGCCGGAATTGCCGGAATTATACTACTGTCAGTACTTATTGCTTTTATTACAACCTCGCTCGAAAAAATTATTTATGAATTCAGAAAAGGCAGAGGTAAATTTATAGAAAAAGGACACACCCTCATTTTGGGATGGAATGAACGCGTTGTTGATATTATCAGGGAACTGATTACTGCTAATGAAAGTGAAAAAAAATCAAGTGTCGTAGTGCTTTCTGAAGAGAATAAAGAAAAGATGGATGACTTGATTGCAAAACGGATAGATAATACCAAAACAACTCAGATAATTACTACCAGTGGTGATTTTGCAAATATTAATGAACTGGTCAGGGTAAATGTAAAAAATGCCAAATCGATTATCGTAATGGCAAATTGTTCAGAACGAGCTTGCATGGAAAATAAGATAAACTCTGATATCCAAAGTATAAAATCAATCTTAGCCATTACGGCGGCACAAAAAGGGAAAAATAAACTACCTGTAATTGCAGAAATTTTTACAAAAGAAAAACGTGACCTGATCAATTATCTAAATGATAATAATATAATTGCGATCAATAGCTGGAATATTATGGGCAAGTTACTTGCCCAGACCACATTAACGAGTGGATTGGAAGTAGTTTACAATGAAATTCTATCATTCGAAGGAAGTGAAATATATTTCTACCAGGCAAACTGGGATTCGATAAATTTCTACGATTTAACTTACCACTTTGATGATGGATTACCCATTGGGATATACAATGAATCAACAGGAATAAGACTCAGGCCACCAAAGGAAACAATCATGAAAAAGGAGGACACTCTTCTGATCTTAGCGGAAGATGACTCAACCATTCAATTTAATTCAGATCCGATTTTCACTCCTGTAAATAAACATATTGAAAAAAAATTACTGAAGCGTGAAAAAAAGAGGATACTGATTTTAGGCTGGCATTCTATAGCTAATATTTTTATTACTGAATTAAACGACTACCTGGTTGAGGGATGTGATTTTGATATCATGTTTAATTCTCCTGATGAGAATCTAAAAATCAATGTTGATCAATTAAAAGAGAAATTCCCTAATTTTTCAATTAACCTCATTAATTCCAATCCCTTAAATTTAGAACACTTAGAAAATATCAATCCCAAAAAATACGATAATATTATTATTTTATCCCAAAGCACAGAAGAGCAAAGCCCGGATAAAATTGATTCAGACACGATTATTATCCTGCTTATGCTCCGTGGGATAATAAAGGACTTTGAAAACACAAATATAATCACCCAGGTGCTTAACTCGGAAAATCAGGAAATAATCACACAAACCGATGTGGATGATTTTATAATAAGCAACAAACTGATAACCATGATTCTTGCCCAACTCAGTGAGGCTCCGCTGATTAAATTGTTCTATTATGATATATTTTCAGAAGAAGGAAGTGAGATTTATGTAAAACCTGCAGAGCTTTATTTCAATTCATTCCCCCAACGTGTATCTTTTATTGAAATCATATCTATAGTAAACAGCAGAGAAGAAATATGTCTGGGATATAGAAAAGGGGATCAGCGAAAAAATAAGAATTCTAATTTTGGGGTGGTTTTGAATCCACCTAAAGAAGATATTATTAATATTGAAGAGAATGATTTTCTAATTGTTCTCTCCGAGAATGAATTATAAATAATTATTCTGCACCCACTGAGTGATACTTAAAATCATCAAGAGTAAATGTCAGCTTTTCGTCTCTTTCTGTTTTATGAGAGATCACTTTTCCTTTGTATCTCAAATTCAAGTTATTTCCTGCCAGAGACTTAACCTCTAAATATAATAATTCACCATCTTTCCATTCTATAGAAAACTCAAAATTCCCCCTGCCTTTAATGCCGGAAATTTTTCCGCCGGATAATGCCGAAGGAAGAGCCGGCAGAATATCCTGATAATAATCGCCGTTTGCATCCCGTAAGTGCGATTGAAGAAGCATTTCGGTAATTCCTGAAGTGACACCAAAATTTCCGTCTATCTGGAAAGGAGGATGGGCATCAAACAAATTGATATATAAACCTCCTTCATCTCTCATCTCAACTCCTTGTGTAATGGATGGTACCATCAGATCCCGAAGTAATAAGAAGGAATTATCTCCATCTAAAAGTCTTGCCCAAAAATTTATTTTCCATGCCTTGGACCATCCCGTACCACCATTTCCACGATGTGAAAGCGTTACTCTGCATGCTTCAGCCAGGCCGGGAGTTGTTAATGGGTGAATTTCATTACCGGGATGCAGCCCCCACAGATGAGATACATGGCGATGCTTGTTTTCAGGATCATCCTTATCAATCAGCCACTCTTGTAATTGCCCGTATTTACCAATTAAATTGGGAGCTATCCTGGCTCGTTTTTCTTTAATTATCTTAATGAAACCAGTATCTACATCAAGTATTTCAGCGGCTTCCATGGTATTAGTAAAAAGATTTCTGATAATCTGATGATCCATAGTAGGTGCCATCACCAATCCTCCATTCTCAGGGCTATTACTTGGCCCGCTTACCAGCCAGTCCGGATTACCCGGATCAGTGACCAGGTACCCGACAAAAAAACTTGATGCTTCTTTTAGAACAGGATAAGCCGTTTTTCTTAAAAATTCTATGTCATTCGTAAATTGATAATGCCACCACAGGTGTTGACATAGCCACGCTCCACCAGTAGGCCAGATTCCGTGATTGGAATTATTAATAGGAGCTGCACCTCTCCAGATATCGGTATTATGATGAGTAACCCAGCCATTCACACCATAGTGCTCCCTGGCAACTGTTTCTCCTGTTACAGCCAGGTCTTCTACCATACGAATCAGTGGTTCTGTCAATTCCGATAGGTTAGTTATCTCGGCTAACCAGTAGTTCATTTCAGTATTAATATTAATGGTGTATTTACTATCCCAGGGAGGAGATAGCTGGTCGTTCCAAATGCCCTGTAAATTAGCAGGTTGTGTGCCTGGCCGCGATGATGAAATTAACAGGTACCTTCCATACTGATAAAGAAGTGAAACCAGATTTGGATCTTCGTCCTGGTTAAAAGAAATCAATCGTTCATTTGTTGGCCGGTTTGAAATATCAGAACTTCCCAGATCAAGTTTTACCCTGTTAAACAGATTACTAAAATCATTTATGTGATTATCTTTTATTACTTTATAAGGCTTTCCATTAAGATTTTTCAGATATTCTTCACAACGTTTCGCAGGATTACCATTGATATTCTGATAGTCGACAAAGCTGGTTGATGCTACCAGATAGCATGTAGCTTCATTGGCATTGATAACCTTTATAGAATTATTTTCTTTCATCAGCCTTCCACCTTCATTAATCACTTTTAGCCGTGCCTCGAAGCTTAATTTACTTTCAGGATAGGGTTTGTTTTGTCTATCTAATTCTTCAGCGTAATTATTTGCTTTTCCTTTAAGAATGATCACATCATCCTGCAGCGAAACCTCATATATTGAGTGTTGAGATTCCAAACCTATTATAAAATTTAATTCGCCTGTTCGTGAACTTTCAAGGTGAAGCACAATGGCCTGATCTGGTTGTGATGCAAAAACCTCTCTTTTAAATATTGCAGCGTCCGTTTCATAAACTACTGATGAGATACCTTTTCCTATATCCAGTTGTCTTTTATAATTCCTGATATTATCGGGTACAGTAAAATGAAGTAATATGTTACCAAAGGGCTGATAACTTAATTGCCCGAAGGGTTGGGACATAAAACGTTCATTACCTAATTTATGAGCCTCATTTTGTTTTCCAGCCCAAAGCAGTTGCCGGAGTTCACTCAAAACTTCATGGGCTCCTTTATTTGAATAGTCATGTGGCTGCCCGGTCCAAAGTGTTTCTTCGTTAAACTGGATGATTTCTTCTTCGATTCCTCCGTAAACCATAGCACCCAACCGACCATTTCCAACGGGAAGAGCTTCAGTCCATCTCCCGGCAGGTTTATCATACCAAAGAATATGCGATGGGTTCAACTTTCTGTCTGACAAATTATCACTGCAAGAAATTACTGTGAGTACAAAAAACACCAATACAAACTGAATGGATTCTTTAAAATTCATTTCTTCGTATTATTCTTTCTTATATTAGTAATAAATCCAACAATCTTTCTGAATGAAATACAATTGAGCGTATATGCATATTTATTGCACCCCTCTCCTATGCCGACACTAAAACTACTCATGTATTTACTAATCAAGATAATGAGAGCACAAAAGAATATTTTCAATATTAAATAACAATCTACAATTTAGGTAATTATATCAAATCTGAATTTGTTTTAATCATTAAATTTCTTAAATTATCAATGTCCTAGTGCTGATTTTTAATAAATTCCGAGCTTATGAAAAAATATAATATCTTATACCTGGTCCTGGTTTCTATCATTGTAATATTTGCCTGCACAAAAGAAGAAGAGAAAAGTGAACGTTTTAAAATCCTTACAGGGCAGGTATGGACCAGCGACAGTCTCCTTGTAAACGGAGAGGATGCATCGGGGCCCGGGGGCTTCCTTGAAAAGATGGCCGGTGATGCCGAGTTCCGACCGGACGGAACAGGTTCTTTCGGACAGCATACAGGCAACTGGTACTTTACGGACGATGAGAGGAAAATAACCATATCCTCTCTTTCACTGGGTGCCCCGCTGGAATTAAACATTATTGAACTCACCAGGCAGTCGTTTAAGATTACCACCCAGTGGCTGGTGGATCAAACGCAGGGTATTTATTTCACTATAAGGATCACATTCAAACCAAAATAAGACGTATTCATGCGTTCTTACATCTCACTTCTGATATTCCTTTTCTGCCTTTATGCACCCTTAAAAGCAAATAACTGCATTATTATGGGTACGGTATATGATGCGAGTACCAGGGAGTCTCTTCCCGGTGTTAATATTATTTACGGCAGTGATAAGGGTACTATAACCGACAGCGAAGGGAAATTTATCATCAGAGTATCTCCCGGAAAAACGGTAGTCACATTCAGATTTGTAGGTTATAATCCGCTGACAAAATCTTTTAGACTTACTGAAGATGACACTGTTAATATAGATATCTTGCTAAATCCGCTTATAAGCGAAATAAATGAGGTTGTCATTACAGCAGGCAGGTCTGAACAACGCATTTCAGAACTAACTGTTTCAATGGATATTATCAAACCATATGTTCTTAACCAGAACCATTCAGTAAATGCCGAGGAAATTATAAATAAAACAGGTGGTATCGAGATCCTGGACGGACAAGCTTCTATCAGAGGAGGCAGCGGTTACAGCTATGGAGCAGGGAGCAGGGTGCTCGCACTAATTGACGGACTTCCTATATTGTCAACCGATGCCGGAAATATCAAATGGGGCACACTCCCCATGGAGAATATCGCGCAGATAGAGGTGATAAAGGGAGCTTCTTCGGTTTTGTACGGATCATCAGCATTAAACGGGGTAATCAACTTCATAACAGCCGAGCCGGGACCTGAGCCTATAACCAGGATAGCAGTTATAGCAGGCATCTATGATAAACCATCAAATAAGGACTGGGTATGGTGGGATTCGCCCAGGATGACACAGAGCATTTCTCTATCTCACTCAGGAAAATATAACAATACAGAGATTGGTATAGGCGCAAGGGCTTCAAACGATAATGGGTACAGAAGGCTTAATGATGAAGCCTTTGGTCGTATGAACTTTAATATCAGGCATAACAGCGACAGATATAAATCTCTTTCATATGGCGCTGCTCTCAATGCTACATTTACAAATAAAACTGATTTCCTGCTCTGGGAAGATGCCGAATTCGGTGCGCTGAAGCAGAATGAATCTACAGCTATGAAATTCCGGGGAACCTCATTAGCTATCGACCCCTTCGTTTCAATAAATAAGAATGATCGCTGCAGTCACGATTTAAAGCTTCGCTTACTTACTAATGTTAATAAACTACCCGATAACATAAATAATAACAGTGATTCGTATTCAATATATTCTGAATACCAGTTCAGTTTATATAACTCTGAAAAGTTTAAGCTAGTCTCCGGTCTCAGCCAGCAATACAGTGTAATAAACTCTAATTTCTATGGCAACCATGATGGCCTTAATATAGCCGGTTATGCACAGGCTGATATTAGGCCGGTTGAACGATTAAAGATAGTTGGAGGCCTTAGATTGGAGCAGAATTTCCTCGACGGCCAGGCTGACAAACTTGTTCCTATCGGCAGGTTCGGCCTGAATCTGAGGATAAGTGAAACTACATTTCTTCGTGCTTCATTCGGACAGGGCTACCGTTATCCATCCATAGCTGAAAAATATGCTTACACAACAGTTGGATCCATTAAGATTATACCAAATGCAGAAATAAGACCTGAGTCAGGATGGAGTTCAGAGATAGGCTTAAAACAGGGTATTTCAACTACTGCATTAAGCGGGCAGGCAGATATCTCAGTTTTTTATTCCCAAAATAGTGATATGATTGAATATGTATTTGGCTGGTATGAGGATCCTGTCTCGGAAACTTACAGTTATGGATTCCGCCCTGTAAATATTGAGAATTCAAGAGTTTACGGAGCAGAATTTGAATTTATGCTGAACAGGACCTTTGGCGGATTTAATACCACAATCAGGGGAGGATATACCTTAATGTACCCCGTTGAGTTTAACGGTGTCACCGGGAAAAATACAGGCACTTACTTAAAATTCAGGAGAAAACACGCTGCAAAACTATCAGTGTCGACTATCTATAACAGATTTGAGACAGGTCTGAGTTGTTATATAAAATCCAGGATACTTGAAATTGATGATGTATTTGTCAATCCGCTTACAAGGGAGGATATACTTCCCGGGTTCTATGATTACTGGACTAAAAATAATACCGGGCATTTTTTACTGGACATTTACGCCAGGTACAGGTTTAACACTACCTATGATTTATCTCTCTCTGTTAAGAATCTTACCAATACTGAATACATGGGTCGTCCGGGTGATATTCAGCCGCAGAGATATTACAGCCTGCAATTTGGTGCAAGATTCTAAAAAACCGGGGACAGCACCCTGCTCAGAGCAGAGTAAATGACATATTATTTTCTTTAATGTCCAGGATATCAATCTCCTCTTCTGATAGTTGCTTAATATTTAAAGAATCATTTTTCCATGTAACCCGGTATGGCTGACCATCTTTCTGACTTCCTCCCCCGAAATTCCAGGTTGCATTTTTATTATTGAGTACACAGTAATCAAGCTGGGCAATAAAATCCATAACCATAGCTGCAGGATGAGTCCAACTGCAGCTGGAAGCACACCACTCAACAGCTCTCATCCTTTCAGACAAAACATTATCATCCAGGTCAGCCGCAGGTTGAACTGCTTTAAGGTATGATTCAAAATTACCACATGCTTTCCCATAGTTCGACCCCGAAGCCTTAATGATAAAACGGAGCTTATCACCCGGCAGGAAATCCACACCATCGTTGTAGAAAAACCCTATAAAACTGTTGTATCTGTTTGATCTCACATTATAGTTATCCTCTCCAAGAGTTGTAACAACTTTACCATCCCGCAATAATTCAATCAATAAAGTAAAGTCTGTTACACCGGCACTACCAAGGATTATCTTATAAGATATATTATTATTTATACGTCCGCTACCCAGGTCATGTATGAAGGTTTCAGCTACCGGCTGACCATACAGATATCGCGTTGTAGAGAAAGACCTGGCGATCTGGTCACTAAGTTTATCATTCTGGTCAAGATGAAGATTAATTGTTGGTTCCTTATATCCTTCAACAATGAAATCAGCAAAGTCCACAAGTTTAAATAAAGAATCTGCCGCGGAGTATAATTCAACCATTTCTATTTCATCAACTGCCTGTTGAGCTCTGTTAAATGCTTTCAGTGCCAATTTTAAGTTTTCTTTCTTCTCTGCAAGCTGAGCCAGGGCTTCACCGGTATACTTTCCTTCAGGATAGTTTTCAAGGTATTGTTCATATGCAGCAGTTCTGTTTGCTAATAATGCCTGCTGCCAGGTAAGTTTTTCAATTAAGGCATTTGCGCTGTCAACATAAACACTACCGGGATTATCAGCAATGTAAGTTTTAAGTTC
>Ga0272441_10015466_pt1 | contig 10681 bp, 9 predicted proteins | sample SSMProp6N_FD_193582 | JGI IMG/M metagenome (GOLD analysis project Ga0272441, IMG submission 193582) | Marine sediment archaeal communities from Little Sippewissett salt marsh, Falmouth, MA, United States - SSM-Prop-6N | ecosystem: Environmental > Aquatic > Marine > Wetlands > Sediment ...
GCCTGACAAGGGCCAGGACATGATCAGGGGTGGTCAGCAGTCCGGCGAATGTGCTTTTTCCGGAGTTGTTAAGGGGTTTCGGGGGGGTAATCTCCCGCATAATTTTGAGGGAGCCCTTTGCGCGCCCGTAAAAAATAATATACCGGCCCGAACCTTCTATGCTCACGGCGCCGCTTCCCCAGGGTTCCACCGCCGTGACATCCGGATGGCTGCATGGAAAACTAATGTAGCGGTCCATGGTAAAGGGAGCGGCGGAGGCCGCGGGGTTGCGGGGTATGTGGATACGCCCGGAACGGACAAAGACGAACCCCCGGTCCGCGGGTAGCGTGCCCGGAAGAATCGTCGCTCCCCGCGGCAGACTCGGCGGGCTTTTGTCTGGATAGCCGTGTTTTGAAATACGATACCAGGATTGCGACCGCGCGCAATGCAGGAGGAAGCCTTCCCCCCGGGGCAGGCGTTTGATGCGGTCGAAAACGGCGCCGGGCCGCTTCCAGAAGACTCCGGGTTCGCCGGATGGAATCAAGGGTCTGGATTCCAGGTCCGCGCGTAATCCTGAGAGGAATGATGATTGAAGCTCCAGGGACGCGAAACCATGAGCCATCTGATATTCGCCGATCACGCGGTGGCAAAAGCGTCTTTGGCGGGTATCCGGGAACCTCCGTGGATCCGGCAGGTATTCCCGCGGGTAACGCCAGGGGAGGTAGTCGAGATAATGGATCATGGGGCGCATCTTTACCAGGGAAGGATTTCCCGGACTATAAATTGGAAAGTACCCTGTCGCCAGGACCATGGTACGGCTCCGCAACCGGCATCCCCGGGGGATTTTCGCGTGCGGAGAAAGGACAAAAACGCCTTCCCGATTGGTGCGGGCCTCCAGCAGGGGGCCGGGAACCTTCCTGTCCCTGCCATCGGTCATGTTTAGTTGCGGACAGGAAAAATCGATTTTATGGATTACGGCCGCACCCTTGACGGGACGTCCGGATGAAGCATCTTCCACCCGTCCCCGATAGGGTGGTACCGGTTCCCGGAAGCAGGCGACCGCCGTCAGGCAGGCAACCCCCGCAAGAATCCCCATCGCGGATCTGGACATCTTCCCTCCCGCAATGCATACGAACCAGGCGGAAAGGTGTTTGGATTTACCCCGCTTCCTGCACCGCTTTTTTCAGGGCCTGTTCCAGCAGGGAAACCGGGGGCTTCTCGATGAAGTTTTCCCGCATCAACAGGTTGATGGTATCCCGGGCTTTCCGGATGTCCGCCATGGTGGTATCGAAAACCTGCTGCCGGGTCATCTCCAGCCTGGCCACTCCGCCTTTGATGGCGGCCATGGCTACTTCGGCGGCTTCATGGGCGAAGACTTCGGTCTCATCCATGTTGGGGATGATATAGTCGGGGTGGATGCCCTTGTTTTCCGCGAAGTCCGCCAGGGCGTAGGCGGCGGCTATGGCCATCTCGTCGGTGACCTTGCGGGCCCGTACGATCAGTGATCCTTTCAGGATGCCCGGGAAACCCAGGGAGTTGTTGACCTGGTTGGCGAAATCACCCCGGCCCGTAGCCGTGATAAAGGCGCCGGCTTCCTTGGCGGCGTAGGGATAGATTTCCGGAACCGGGTTGGCGCAGGTGAACACGATGGATTTATTGCCCATGCTGGAAATCCATTCAGGTTTCACCCTGTCCGGACCGGGTCGGCTGACAGCGATCAGGGCGTCGGCCCCTTTCATGGCCTCGGAAATGTCTGTAACCCGGTCCGGGTTGGTGGTGGCGCATAATTCCCACTTGCGATAGAAGCGAGGATCCGCCCTGACGTCGTCCCGGCCGGCATGCAACGACCCTTTGGAGTCGAACATGATGATTTTTTCCGGATCGGCTCCGGCGGAGATGATGAGACGGGCGATGGTGGTATTGGCGGCGCCGGCGCCAAGCATAACGATGCGAACATTATCAATATCTTTTTCAGCAACCCGCAAGGCGTTGATCAGTCCCGCCAGGGTGACGCAGCCGGTGCCCTGGGCGTCATCGTGCCAGACAGGGATATCACACTCCTCCCGCAGGGTATCCAGGACCTTGAAACAATTGGGCTGGGAAATATCCTCCAGGTTGATGGCGCCGAAACTGGGCTGGGCCATTTTGACGAAATCAATTATTTTCTGCGGGTCGTGTTCGCCTTTTTCATTGTAACTGTCCATGCATAAGGCCACGGCGTCGACTCCGCCTAGGTATTTCATGAGGCAGGCCTTGCCCTCCATTACACCCAGTCCGCCGGGAGGCGTACAGTCTCCGTCACCCAGCACCCGGGTGGAATCCGACACCACCGCCACCAGGTTGCCCCGGTTGGAGAGGTTGAAAGACTGGTCATTATCGTCGCGGATGGTGGTGGATATGCTGGACACCCCAGGGGTGTACCATACGTTGAACCAGTTGAATCCGTAAATGCCGGCTTTGGGGATGGTCATCAGCTTTCCACTGTAGAAGCCATGGCTCAGCCGGGCAAGCTCCTTGAGGAACACGGTTTTGGCGCGGGCGATCTGCGCGGCCGAAAAGTGCTCCGGAAAAATCTCATCCAGATTTGACAAAGACAGGTCGATTGGCGACATTCTTCCCTCCAGTAAAAAAAATAGATCCAATCTGGTTTTACTCTAGCTTCCCGGGAAACTATAATCAAGGGCAATCATTTTTTTCTCGATAAACCTTTTACTGGAAAAATCCGTGCAAAGCCCGGCGCGGATCTTAACCGAAGGCCTTCAGCATGGCGGCATGGATGCGACCGTTGGTGGCCAGGCATTGGGGAAGGAAGGGATCGAAGGGAGCGTCACGGAAGTCACTGGTACGACCGCCGGCTTCCCGGACCAGCAGGTCGCCCGCCGCGGTGTCCCAGGCCTTCAGCCCGTATTCCCAGAAGGCGTCGAAACGTCCGGCGGCCACATAGGCCATATCCAGCGCCGCGGCTCCCCAGCGGCGGACGTCCCGGGCATGCCTCAGGAAATAGGTGAAAGGTTTCAGATAGCGGCCCGCCTCTTCCTGGCGGTCGTACGGGAAGCCCGTGGCCAGCAGACAATGGTCAAGCCTGTCCCGCCGGGTCACCGAGAGGGGATGCCCGTTGCAAAAAGCGCCGCCATTGGACCGGGCGTGAAAGGTCTCGCCCAGGGCGGGCGCGTGGACCACCCCGACCCGGGGGATGCCTTTGTAGAGTACTCCGATACTGACCGCGTAGACCGGCAGGCCATGGGCGTAATTGGTGGTGCCGTCCAGGGGATCGATCACCCAGGTCCAGGGGGAGTCCGACTCCCGGCGGCCGCCTTCCTCAGCCACCACTTGATGACCGGGAAAGGTGTCGGCGATATGGGATACGATCATATCTTCACTTTCCCGGTCCATGCGGGTGACCAGGTTGACGGCGCCCTTGAAATCGATCCCCAGTGCCGTGCCCCGGTGACGTTCGATATATTCCCCGGAGCGGCGTGCCATTTCCAGGGCCGCTTTCAGGATTTCCTCTGTCGTTTTTTCCATTGTTTTGATTTTACCATGACAATGTAAGCGCAGCGTAAATTCGGCTTTTCCATTGTAAAATTTTGCGGGCCTCCGGAAGGACGAGTTGCGCATCTTCGGGGACTGATGTACATTATCAGGGATGAACTGGCTGGTGCTGACCTACAATATTCTGCTTCAGGCCGGGGCCGTCTGGGCCCTTCTGGCTCTGGTCCGGCTGGTCCAGGAATACCGTCTGGCTTTCATGAGGCCTTTCCTGGTGTTCGTTGCTGGATTCAATCTCTTCGGCTTCGTCATCTTTTTTCTTCAGGACGTGATGGTTCCCCTGGTGGGAGCCGGCGGCGAACGGATTGAATTGACCCTGGTTATCTTGATGGTCTTCCTGGTCATGCCGGTCACCATGGTGACCATTTACTTTCTGGTCCGTGCCGCATTGGTTCTGGTGGAATTGTCCGTACCCAGATGGTTCCATTACATATATTGGATTATCAGCCTTTTCTTCATGGTCCTTACGGCCCTGGCGGTGGAGTTCTTCCTGCGGACCGGGATCAACGATTACCTCAGCGCAGTCTATTCCTTCGGCTTCATGGTGTTCAACCAGCTGGTCATCTACCTTTCCATGGGGTACGCCCACTATCGTGCGCGACGCATCATGGATGGCGGCAGACGACGCAGCCTGGCCTTGGGTACGATTCGCATTTTATGGATCGCCTTCGCCTGGTACTATCTCTTGTTGACGGTGTTTTCCGATATCCCCTGGGTGTTCTGGACATTGGGAGTATGGTTTTACCTGGTGGTGATCCTGCCGGTCGTGTATCTCCGCATTCAGTTGCCCCGGGAGTTCAGTGATCTGCGGATTGTTCCTTCCCAGGTCAGGGACATCAAATCCCGGGGAGCCGGGCTGGGATTGAGCCACCGGGAAGTGGAGATCGTCACCCTGGTGCTGGCGGGGAAAAGCAACCGCGATATCGAGGATGAGCTGTTCATTGCCCAGCGCACGGTAAAGAATCACCTCTACAACATCTACCGCAAGCTCAAAGTAAAAAAACGGGTGGGCCTGCTGCGTATCTTCCTGGACTCCTGAACTCGGAGAGGATCCGGTTACTTCAGGGTTTCCACGCCGGGAGAGAAGTCCCGGTCCAGGGCGAACTCCGAGAAATCCATGCCCCATTCCCCATCCAGGATGAAGTCCGCCATGTGGCGGCCCATGGCCGGGCCGAACATGAAACCATGACCGCACATCCCGGAGGCCACGTACAGGCCGTCAATGGGAGTCTGATCCAGAATCGGGTTTCCGTCGGGGGTCATGGTGTAACAACCGGCCCAATGCCTCAATACCGCGGCGTTGCGCAGAGCCGGCACCAGGCGGGTCATCCGCCAAGCCAGGTTCGGCAGGAATTCAATGGAGGCGTCCTCGCGGATACCCGGCACGTTGGGCACCGGAGTGTAACAGGCGATGACCTGTCCGGTCAACATCTGCTGGAAGTAACAGCCGTCGGAACGGTAATCCACCAGCATGGGGTCCAGAAAACGGGGCATGCGCTCGGTGATCATGGCTTCGTGGCGTTCCGGGGCCAGGGGCAGATCCAGGCCCAGGGGCAGGGCCATTTCCCGGGTCCAGGGACCGGCGGAGAGCAGGACCTTGGGGGCTTCCACCCGGGTTCCGTCATGGAGCAGGAGCTCAAAGCCGTTGTGTTGACGAATTTCCTCGACCGGATTGTGGAGCAGGAATTGTCCTCCGGATTTTTCAGTCAGAGCCCTGAATCCTTTCAATACCGCGAAAGGAAAGGCCTGGCCGTCATCGGGGCACCACGCACCCGCCACCAGACCCTCCGTATTCAGGTCCGGTACCAGGGCCTGTATTTCACCGGGATTCAGCAGGGATACGTTGATACCTTCGGACTGCTGCACCTTGATGTTGGACTTGAAGGTGTCCGCCATGGCGTCATCGTGTGCCAGCAGGAGGTAGCCTCCCTGGTGAAACTCCACCGAATGACCGAACTCTCTCTCCAACCCGGAGAAGATCCGGATGCTTTCCTTCATAAGGCGGATGGAGGGGGGGGTTGAAAACTGGTGGCGCAAACCTCCGATGCAACGCCCGGTGGATCCTGAACCCATGTAACTGCGGTCGATTACGGCTACCTCCGCCCCCCGGGCGGAAAGGTATCTGGCGGTGGCGGTACCGATAATGCCGGCGCCGATTACGGCTACGTCACATGTAATGGTGCTCATGATTCATCTCCCTGGATGAATGTTCCCGCCGGGACGGGTTTAATGGGCGGGCGTCGGGTCCATTCTCTAATGGAATCCACCGGCAGGTCAAGTTCCCGGGCCAACAGGCAGCGGATCAGGGGACCACAGGTGCGCCCCTGACAGGCTCCCATACCCACCCGCAAAACGCGTTTGAGCTCTTCCATGGAGGACGCGCCGGCGCGGATGGCCTCCAGGATCTCTCTCTCGGTGATATCTTCGCAACGGCAAATAACGACTCTGTCCGTCATGACAGGCTCCGGAATCCCCGCACCCGGTATATCCATTCTCCGTTCATGCGCAAAGTCAGCAAAAGGGTACGGTCATGTTTTTTCAGGCGGAGAATTTTTTCCACCGTTCCTTCTCCAACCGGTTCTCCCCGGCGGTCCAGAAGCTGCACCTTCTCACCTTGTGCCGGTGGGGTGAGCTCGTAGGGGAGGGTTACCCATCCGGTATCGTCTCTGCGCTGGATCAGAAAAATAGCCAATCCGGGACAGGCACCCAGGCACAGGCCGCAACCGGTGCATCTGCGAAAGTCGACACGGGGTTTCCGGTTTATGTTGTCTCCCACCGAGATCGCTCCCACCGGACAGGCGTCGGCGCAGGGGTTACAGGGGATCTCCTGGGCGCATTCCACAACGGCGACGGGCCTCTCCCGTAAACGTTCTTCCGGTGGGAATTCAATGGCATCATCCGGAAAATATCCCAATCGGCTGCAATCCATGGTTTCATGCCTCCCGCTGCAGGTGCTGGTTGCCCCGCCGCGCTTTGTCTCCGAAAGGACCGTCTCGTAGAACCTGTAATTCGCCGGCCACTTCCCGGTGCAATGCATCCAGTTCGGGAGACCCGCCACGCAGGCGCCGGGCCGCGTGAATTCCGGCGATCCTTCCTTCCATCATGGCGGCGGAAGCCTCCTCGATTCCGGCAACATCGCCGGCGACGAAAACTCCCGGGATGGAGGTTTGCATGTTTTCGTCGTGCCAGGCTACGTGACCGCCCAATTCGGGAACCCAGCACATTCCAGCCCCCGCCTGGGCCAGGAGTTCCACTGAAGGGGAGAGGCCTACCGCCAGGCCCAGGGTGTCGATGTCGAATTGTTTCTCGGTCCCTTGTACGGGATTCCAGTTTCCATCGATCGCCTGGATCTCCACCCCCCGGATCCGGTCATCTCCCCAGGCCCGGGATACGGTATGCCCGGTGAGAATGGGCACTCCCAGGCGCAACAGCTTGGATGAATGGACCAGGTAAGCTCCTATCCGGGGCATGGCTTCACAAACGGCGGCTACCTGGATGCCGGCCTGCATTAACTGATAGGCGACGATGACGCCGATGTTGCCCGCGCCGACCATCAGGACCCGCTTCCCCGGGACGATGCCGTATACGTTCATCAGGGTCTGGATGGCGCCGGCGCCGTACACGCCGGGGAGGTCGTTACCGGGGAAGGCGATCATTTTTTCCGAAGCGCCCGTGGCGACCAGAATGTTGCGGGCACGGACGTGCAGGAAACGGCCATCACGCACAATCCCCAATTGCCTTTCCGGATAATATCCGATCACGGAAGCGGAGGTCCAGATTTCGGCTCCGGCTTCCCGGGCTTCATTGATCAGAATGTCGGCTATATCGATGCCGCGAATGCCCGCGTAATGAGAACGGCTGCCGAAAAACTTGTGGGTCTGCTTGATCAGCTGACCACCCACAAGGAAGTTTTCTTCCACCACAATGGAACGCAGGCCGAAGCGGCCCGCATAGATGGCGGCGGAGAGGCCCGCCGGGCCGCCGCCGACAATGGCCAGGTCGGTTTCGAAAATTTCCGGTTCGCGATAGCCGGCAACCGCCTCTCCCTTCATTCCGATTGAACGGGAGCCGAAATTTTGCCGGCGAACCTGCATCCCCGGCTTGGCGGGTTCTATGCAGGTGCGCACATTGGGGACACCATCAACCTCCATCACGCAGGCTGAACACTTGCCTATGGCGCAATAAAGTCCCCGGGGATCACCGGCGCGTAGACTGTGAGAGAGAGTCGTGATTCCCGCTGCATGCAAAGCGGCGGCTATGGTTTCCCCTTCATAAGCGGGGATCTCGCGGTCTTCAAAACGAAAGGTAAACCTGCGTCCTCTCTTGAAATCCAGAACGGGATGCTGGTTCAATCTCATAATTGCTCCTTGCAGCGGAAGTCCCGGAATTGTCACTTTAGCATATCATATGGTTGCCATCAAGCCGCGGATACCGCATAAAAGTCGAAAAAATGCGAAATTGATTTGACTTTTCGATTTTCCTGGAGTACTATCTAATTAATGTCAAACATGGCGTGGATGCCCGATTATGCCCTTACCCCCCGGGAAAGACAGGTTCTCTATCATCTCAGTCTCTGTGGAAGAGCTTCGCTGACTGAGCTGGGCCGCCAGGTGGGCTTGAGCAAGCAGGCGGTGAGTTATATTCTGCACCGCCTGGAGACTTCAGGCGTGATCAGCAGTTACTATGCGGTTATCGATATTTACCGTCTGGGGATGACCCATTATCGCGTGTTTCTGAAGTTGCACAAGATAAAACCCGATGAAGAGGAAGAGCTGCGTCGTTACCTGACGGAACATCCCGCCATTTCCTGGGTACTCTACCTGGAGGGGGAATACGATCTTTTCTTTGTGTCATGGAGTCGAAACATCATCGAGTTCCAATCCGTGCTGGATGATGTAATCAGTCGTTTCGGCAACTTCATCCAGGAAAAGTCTTTTTCCGTGGCGACCCACATTGAATATCTTCCCTACGGATTTTTGCTGGATCCCCCACCTCCTCCCGATCGCGTTCTCAATTTCGGAGCCTTCCACTCTTCCTTTAATCCGAGCAAGACAGACCGCCGCCTGCTGCTCAGCCTTAACCGGGATGGACGGGCCACCCAGAAGAACCTGGCCGCCCAATTGCATCTGTCCCCGTCAACGGTACGCAACCGGATTCAGAAGCTCCAGGATCAGGGAATCATCAGCGGATACAATGTACGTATTAATTTTACCAGGGTAGGGTACATGTACCAGAAAGTGCTGCTGAAGCTCAACGACACTTCGGAAGACACCCTGGAGCGGCTGCGTACCTATCTCAAGGACAAACCGGGAGTGATCTACCTGTTGCGCACCATCGGTCCCTACGATTTCGAGTTCGAACTGATTACCCGTTCCGGGGAAACCGGATATGATATTATCAAGGACCTGAGGCTGCGGTTCCCTCACGCGGTGCATTCCGCCGGTGTGACCATTATCAAAGGCGAACCCAAGTTCGAAGCCCTCCATCTGGAAAGCAGTAACGGTTGATTGCGGCTCTATTTGCAACCCCCGGCTTTTCTCCCGTGTCATAGAAGATGACCCCTCTGGGGCTGGAGGAAATCCATGAAAAACCTGTTGTCTCTGAGCCTGATGATTTGTTGCGTCATCAATATTTTCGCCGCGGATCTGTCTCCCGACCAACCGGTCAGGGGTAAATGGAACTTTCGATCCCAACGCATCTGGCGTTGTGATGAAGCCGCGGGAATACCTTTCGGGGATATCCAGCGCATTCTCATACCCGATGGGAAGCATGTCGTGATTCAGGAGCGCCGTCATTATCGTATATACGTTTTCCGCGCCCATGATGGTAAGTTGCTCCAGGCCTTTGGAAAGCGCGGCGAAGGGCCTGGAGAGATCCGCCGCATGCAGGGAGTCATGGCTCATCCCGACGGCCTGGTTGTTCCGGAACGGGGGCGGTTGCATTTCTTTTCCCTTGAGGGAAAATTCCTGCGTTCCCGGGTGATCCCGGCGGAAATCGAGCCCCGCTTTTTTATCGATCGGGATCGTTTTGTATCCGCGCCATCATTGCCCCGTGATGAAGGCCGGGGTGATCAGGCCATCGAGGTGTTTTCCCTGCTTTCCGGAGAATCCCGGAGGGTTACCACGTACAAGGCCTTCGCTCCCGGCCTGGCTTCCAGCAACAGCGGCGGCCGCGTAATGACCGTGGGAATTGTTATCGGAGGACTGACTCCGCTCATGCAGGTCCACTACCGGGATGGTGTACTATACTTTGGGAAAAACGATATATACAGGATTAATGGAGTGGACCTGGATGGAAACGCCAAGGTTACTTTTGGGATTACCGGTCGGCAAAAGGCGCCGGTTTCCATGGGATTCAAGCGCAGTCTTTTCAAGGATCTGGAAGGTGACATCCCGCCGCAGATGCTGGAACGTATTCTCAAGGGGTTGCCCGCGGAGTGTACCGCCTGGACGCGTATGACATCTGATTCCTTTGGCCGCATCTTTGTTCTGGGAGCGGACCTGGAAAGGAGTCATGCCGTTGGCGTGGACCTGTTTTCTCCGGGGGGCGAATACCTTTATCATGGAGATTTCTCGGTTTCCCCGGGAGAGTCCATCCAGGGCATGGACTTGCGGGAAAACCTGCTGGTCATGGCGGTTCAGGATCGTGAAGGTGATCTGCGAGTGGAGGCATTCACCATCAGCACGCCTCCGGAAAACCGGTGAATGCGGTATATTGGCCCGTTCCGGAAAGAAAATGAATTTTTTCCGTGAACCCGCAACATGCGGATGTTCCGGGGTCTCGTACCTGTTGCAAAGTCACGCAGTCGTGTAGAATCGTACCCATGCAACTGGAAATCGTCTACGATAACAATGCCGAACCGGGATTCGCTTCGGGGTGGGGATTCTCCTGCCTGCTCGCCGGGAACGTATTGTTTGACTGCGGGGAGAAGGGGCGCCCTCTGCTGGCCAATCTCCGCAGATTAGAGGCGGATCCGGAGAACATCCGCTGCGTGATGATTTCCCACGACCACTGGGATCATACGGGCGGATTGAAAAACCTTCTGAAAAAGAGGCCGGGCCTGCGGGTATATGGTTGTCCCGGTTTCGGGCCCCGTTTTTTTCGTGCCGTGACCGCAATGGGGGGGCGGCCGATTATCGCGGAGCCCGGTATG
>Ga0272441_10015467_pt1 | contig 10681 bp, 8 predicted proteins | sample SSMProp6N_FD_193582 | JGI IMG/M metagenome (GOLD analysis project Ga0272441, IMG submission 193582) | Marine sediment archaeal communities from Little Sippewissett salt marsh, Falmouth, MA, United States - SSM-Prop-6N | ecosystem: Environmental > Aquatic > Marine > Wetlands > Sediment ...
AAGACGATGACGCACGACGATTACGGCTCACGATTAGGCGCGCAAGCCACTCGTCTTCCGTAATCGTCGCCCGTCATCGTCCACCGTTCCCCGTCTCATCCGTTTTCATCGAACTTTTGACAGAAGCTACAATCCCCCCCATCGAGCCAGGGCCACGGGGCCCAATCGGGTCCGTTCCCCGCTGTCGCACAACAAGGCAGCCCGCCTTCGCCGCAACTGCGGTACGGCGGACGCATATCATAAGGTACGTATACCGGAACAGGACGGCAGTGCGCAAGCGCTTGGCGCGTCCCGCGCCTTGCTTCGGCTTTTGCCCGGTCGGAGCGCATCGGTCAATGCATTGCGTCTGTCTGCCGGTCTTGCTAGACTCGATGACCTTGGGACGCGTGTAGAGCCGCCGCCTGAATCCGGGCTGCGGCCGCCGGAGCCGAAGACGACGAACAACGGGGGACGGCATGCGAACGAGCACAGGATTCATCCTGCTTCCGATCTGCGCCATGCTCGCCGCAGGTTGCGGCGGCGAACCGACCGCTTCGCCCGTCTCTGAACACCAACGTGAAGTGGCCAGGATCGAGACAGTGATGGAGCGCTGCTTCCGCGGCGACCCGATCGCCCGCGCACACTCCTCCGTCAGCAACGTGGTCGCGCGTTTCAACGATTGGGTGCAGCAGTCACAGGTGGAGTTTGAGAAGACCAGGACGGACTTGGAGAAGCGTGCCGACACCATCGAGACTCTCAGCAGGAGCATCAAGGAACTGGACGAGCAACTCGCTTCACCTGCCCCGGCAGGCGATCCTGCCTATGCCGCCCGCGTGCAAAAAAGGAACGGCCTGGTCCGCGAGTACAACAGCACGTTGAAGCAGCACAACGCGGATGCGGAAACATTGAACGAATCGCTGACGCAGTTCCGGGCCGAAGCGGAGCGGCGGCGGAAACAGATCGGCGCGGCCCGGAAAGAGGCTGACGCGCACATCGAGGAGTATCGACGCTGGCTGAAGACGAGGCAGGATCTCGCCTTCTTCCACGGCGTCAACCGGTTGTACGCGAAACTCCTGAAAGCGCAGAGGACCGAAACGAAGGATGCGCAGCGGGAAGCCGGCATCGCCAAGCTCCGCGACGTTCGTGCCGAGCTGGGCAGACGCGCGATCAGGGAGACCGATCCGAAGGAAGGCCTGATCCTGGTGCACGCGAAGATCACGGGCCCGGCTGCTACGGAGGAATGCGTGATGATCGTGGACACGGGAGCCGAGACCGTCACTGTGGACCCGCCCCTCGTGCAAGTCCTCGGCCTCGAGGACAGGCTCGGCGATGAGGTCCAGGCGGCTGTGGCGGGCGGCCTGACCACGAAGGGCAGGGAGATCGTCATCCCCGCCATCACCGTTTCCGGAGAGACCGTACGCGATACGGACTCCGTAGCGCTCAAGGCGCCGGACGTCGGAATCGACGGCATCGTCGGGCTGAGCTTCCTCAATCGCTTCGAGTACCGCATCGATCGGTCCGATCCAAGGAAACTCATCCTGCAGCCCAAGGCTGGAGGCAGCCGGTGAGCATACAGATGCCGCGTTATGGATGCGACCATCCGTGCGGAGCGACTGGAAAGCGACACGGAGGCGTTGTCGAACGGGACTCAAGAACGTGAAGGCTTGATCATGCTGTCCCACGAGATCCTGATTCGTGACTCTCTTCCCAAAGACGTCGCGGTCCTGACGATCGGACCGGACGCGCCGCTGAAGACCGCCATGAGCATCATGATGCTCGAAGGGGTCGAACAGCTTCCCGTGGTGAGTGCACGCAGCAAGAGCAAAGTCCTGCACGGGTACGTGGGGTGGAACACCATCGGCGAGAGCTACGCACTGGGCAAAGAACCGCAGAAGGTCAGGGACTGCATGACCAAGAAAGGCCTGGCCGTTGTCTACGACAACACGCCCCTGCTCAACGTGGTGGCCGTCATTGGCAGGAAGGGCTTCATTGTCGTACGCAACGAAGAGGACGAGTTCTGCGGAGTCATAACGCGTGGCGATGTGGTCCGCTATCTGAACGAGATGTTCAAGCCCTTCGCGCGTGCTCCAATCTGACGTTTGACAACGTGCACGAGGGGCGCGTAGGGTTCCCAAGGCGCACGGTGCAACGGCACACAAACACGCGGGGGTGTGAACATGTCTTCGTCTTCCTACGAGCTTCTGATCCGCGATTTCATCCCCAAGGACATCGAGGTACTGACGATAGGGCCCGATGCTCCGCTGGACAGGGCGATGGCCCTCATGATGATGGAAGGGGTTGACCAGCTTCCCGTCGTAGCCGTCGAGAAGAACAAGAAGGCCATCAAGGGCTACATCGGATGGCAGACCATCGGCGAGAGCTACGCACTGGGCAAGGAGCCTCAGAAGGTCAGGGACTGCATGACCAAGAAGGGGCTTGCCGTTGTCTACGACAGCAAGCCGCTGCTCAACGTGGTGTCCGTCATCGGGAAGAAAGGCTTCATCGTTGTGCGCAACGAGCAGGACGAGTTCTGCGGGGTGATTACGCGGGGCGACGTGGTGCGGTACCTGAACGAGATGTTCAAGCCCTTCGCCCTGATCGGACAGATCGACCGTCACCTTAGGACGATCGTGGGAAGGATGTTCCCGATGGCTGAGATTGTGAAGACGGTCACAGCCAGGTTTCCGGACCGCAGGGTGAGTTCCGTTGACGACCTGACGCTGGGGGATTGCCTGGAGATCATGCGGCGGCGCGCGAGCCGGAAGCTTCTGGAGGATCACCACATCATCCAGAAACGGCTCTGCGAGAAGGTCGAGCGAGTCCGACGACTCCGCAATGACTTGACCCACTTCCGCTCGACCGGGCAGGGCCTCACCAGGGAAATGGCCGATCTCAAGAGACTGGCCGACTACCTGAAGAAGCTGTCGGAAGCCACCGAGGATCGGCGCGGCGGCCAGGCCCCCTCGTGATCCGCCAGGGCGCGCAGCCTGTGGAGGACCCACTCCTTCCGGGCGCCGGGAATTGGGAAAGTGCTGGAGTACCAGAAGCTCGCCGACGACACCATCGCATACCGACTCGAACGGCTGTCGTTCTTCCTGCGGAGCAACGCTCAGAGGCTGCCGGGCAAGCGTCACTCGAACTGGATGTCGTCGAGGTAGACAGTGCCGGACGCCCTCGTGACCCAGCAGAAGCCGCCGATTACGTTCGTCAAGTCGTTCGCTCCCACATCGATGCGCATCTGCTGCCACTCGGGTGAGAGCTTCACCCGCCCTGTCGTCAGCGGGCCGAAGGAGTCCTGGTACGGGAACTTCGGATTGCGGTATCCGGGTTCTCGTTCGCCCGGAACGGGCCATAGCAGATGCCACGCAGCGGGGGCGCGGGCGCTTGCAGAGGCTGAGCGCCTTGGCTCCGGAGAGAGAGGAGCGCCAGGCAGACCGTACCCGCGATGGTGGCGGACCTGCTCATCGTTCCGGCCACGAACGCTCAGATTTCATCAACCGAAGGAGGCTTCTTGGACGGCGGAGCGTCCTTGCCCTTGCCCTTGAGCTCCTCCAACATCTTGCGGAGAGGCGGGGGGAGCGCGCCTTGCGCGCCGAGCATCTTCTTGAGCATCTCCTGCGGATCCTCGTCGCCGGGGTCTTTTCCGTCGGCCATGGTCTGTTTGATGCGAACGGAATGGATGTCCAGGGCCGACAGGTAGTTGTGCAGCATCCTGTTGAATTGCTCCTGTGTTACGTCGTTGTCCATGACCCAGATGTCGGCATAGACGACAATCTCACCGTCCGACGCATCCCAGGCGAACTTGACGAGGCGTAGCTTCAGGTTCAGCGCGCCAAGGACCTTCAGCACCTCGTTGAGATGCGGATGATCCGGAGGGCAGTGCATGTAGTGCAAGGTTCTGAACTGAAGGAACATGCCCTGGCTCTCCACCTGCATTACCATCTGGTAGGAACCGTGCATCCCCGTAGCGCCCATCATCAGCACGGGCCTGGCGGGATCCAGGAAATAGTGCAGCCCCCGCGCGTCCGCCAGTGCCCGAAGCTGATCCACTGTTATGGCCATGTGCCCATCCTCCCCTTGTTCTGGTGTTACGCCAACCGTACGACGACTTCTTCCCCGCGGCGCTCATGCGCGGCAAGCCCCGCGAGATCAAGGGCTGCAGGCGTCCGGCCGCTCTCCATGAGCTCCAGACGGACCTTCTTGACGCCGCGCATTTCGCCCTGCGCTTCCGCGATATTCAGTTGCTCGGTCACCCGGTGCATGAGAATCGTCGACAGGTGCCGCACGCCGAACCGGGGCTGCCATTGCGATGCCAGGTGTTCAACCAGCCGCGGGTCCCAGGCGAGCCCCAGGCTTCGTTCCGCGGCCATGCGCTCGAGCTTGTCCATCTGGCGTTCCACGACGGGCCGGATCGAGTCGCGGTCCAGTCCCCGGAAGACGAGGATATGATCGATCCTTCCGAGGAATTCCTGGCCGATTCCCAGAGATCTCAGCTCCCCGGTGAGGCGATCTTCGCTCGCCTCCGGGATCGCAAGCTCTTCCGCGCGGGGCGTCCCGTAACCGACGGCCTTCGGCTTCTCATAGACGCAGCCCGCATTGGTTGTGAACACGATGAACGACCGCCGGAAGTCGAGAACCTGGCCGTCAACGTCCTCCACGCGTGCCGTGTCGAGAATCTGGAGAAGCAACTCGCCGACCGAAGGTGGCGACTTTTCGAACTCGTCGAACAGGATGACGCTCTCGGGGAAATCCCTGACCTTGGAGAGGATTCCGCCCTGGCCGCGCGCGTAGCCGATGTATCCCGGCGGCACACCGAGCAGCCTGTTGACGGCCGGTCCTCCATCGTACCCCGAGCCCTGCAGTGTATTGCAGTCCACGCGGACGAGGCTTTCCTCACCCCCTCCGAGAATCGCCGCGAGCGTCAGGGCCGTCTCGGTCTTCCCCACTCCGGTCGGACCGCCGAAAAGAAAAACGCCCCGCGGTCCGCTGTCTTCCTGCCAGTCGCCCAGGCCTGCCACGAACGCTCGCGCAATCCTCTTCAAAACGGCGTCCTGGCCGATGATCTTCGCCTGGAGGTCCTCCAGCACGGACTGCTCCGTGAGCGTCTCGGTCCTGATGACGCTGTGTCCGATCGTGTCCTCCAGGGCCTGCCAGAGCACCTCTTCCGTCAGTTCCGCAGCCGGGGGATCGGCCGTCATGCAGTAGGCGCAGGCTTCGTCCAGGAGCTGGATCGACTTGTCCGGCTGGAAACGATTCGGGAGGTACTCTTCCGTAAGATCCACCGCCCGATCTACGACGGTCTCAGGGATGTGAAGCGGCGAGTAGAAATCGGCCACTCGCGGGAGGCGGCTCCGCAGGATGCGCTTTGTTGTCCGGGCGGACGGCGGGTCCAGGGTAACCAGGCTGAACCGCCGGATCAGCGCGCCGTCCGGCTCCAGGTAGTGCCGGTACTCGGCGGATGTCGTGCACCCGATGCAAGTCATCCCTCCACGAGCCAGTGCGCCCTTGAGAATGTCGCCCGCGTCGCTGAAAGGCCCCTTCGAATGCAGGCCGCTCTGGAACAGGGTGTGGATCTCGTCAACGAACAGAATGATCTTCGGGTTTGCCTCCAACACCTTGATCAGCGCCTTCATCCGTTCCTCGAACTGCCCGACGACCGAAGCTCCGGCCTTCAGAAAGGTCGGAGACATCTCAAAGATGTCGTAGTCCCTCAAGTGCGGGGGGACGGCCGCGTGGCCGTTGACCAGACGATGGGCGAGCTCGAGAACAAGAGCTGATTTCCCCGTGCCCGGCTGACCGATGACAAGCGCGTTGCGTCGCTTCCGCTTGCACAGGGTCCGTACCAGCGCCCGCAGAGACGTTTCCTTCTCGACTAGTCCGCCGTGTGTGACGCCTTTGTCGGTCAACATGCGCCCGTAGGAAGAAAGCGCCTCGACCGCCTTTTTGCGTGCGGGGGACTCTCGCCATCCGGCCCGCTCTTCAGAAAGGGAAAGGGACTGCAGTACGGACGCGATCTCGCTCTCCTTCACACCGCAGGAGGCCAGATACCCGCGTCCCTCGTCACTCCTGAGCAACGCAGAGAAGAACTGTCCGGCAGACACGGGACTATCCGCTGCGACAAGCTCGGTCAGGATCGGCTTGAGCGGCTCGGCCACCGGCACCTTCCCCGGGGGCTCCTCGCGGCACCGCACCGGTTCCGTCAGGAACTGAGACAGGGAGGGACACCGCCTGTGGAGATCGGTTCCGAAATAGAGCGCCTTCAGAACCAGTTCAACGTTCAGGGCTTCACCGGCGGGGAGGGAAATCTTGGCAAGATCCAGCGCTGCCCGGCATTCGGGATCAAGGTCCACGCTTACCTCACATCATGGTCCGAGCCGCGCACAGATACCCCTCCGCACAGGAGGTAGCGTCAAGCGTGTTCTCGGAGAATTCGCCCGCCACAGGCGGCGACCCGGGCGGGTTCAGACACAGGACCGCATGGTTGACCCACTCCTGCGCAAAGACAAGATTGCCGTACTTCATCGCTGTGTTCGGCTGTACCAGTTCCCCGGGCGCATAGAGCGCCACAGGCTGAAGAATTCCCTGTTCTTTCATTCAACCTCTCCGTTGGCTCATCACGTGCTGCGGTCCGAATGCCGTCGAGCAATCGGTACTGTCCCTCCTGCGCCACGTCCTGACTCCTGTAGAGAGCACCGGGCATCGTGGCCATGTCCCGCATATGCTTCGAGTACGCCCGCGACCGCGTCACCCCGCGTGGCAGGGCCTCTCCGCGATTGTGAAGATACCCGTGTTTCCCACGAAGTCAATCGGATAGAAGGGAATGGCACTGACTTAAGCCGGCTTGCTCACCCGCCTTCGCCACGTGGCTTCGGCGAGGCAGGCGCAAGCCGCTCCGCGTAAGCATCCCGTTCTCTCCCCGGAGCGGAACGCGTAAGCGTTCCGGCCATCGCCGGATCGTTCTTGAAAGGCCCTGAAACGTATCCCAAAAGGGCCTTAAGTCAGTGCCATTCCGGATAGAAGGGACGGATTCTCTGTTCGAACAGATCGGATGAGACCGCCTGCAGGGGATTGTTCCCCTGCCACCGGGGAAAGCCCAGAAAGCTCTTGCATGACCGAGGATCAGGGAGTAAGAAGCGACCTGCGCTGTTGCGGCGTCGCACAGGACGAGAGGGACGTTCCTCGCGGCGACGGGGGAGAGAGGTGAACCCAGTATCCTGATCGGCCTGGAGAGTCACGCAAAGGAGACCGGAGAGCTATGGACAAGGAGAACAAGAGAATACTGCTTGTGGAAAACACTCCGGAGGACGCCAGGCGATTCGAGAGTCTGCTGAGGCGCGGGGGATACGGAGTATTGGTTGTCAGGAGCGGCTACGAAGTGCTTGACGCAGCGCGCAAGGAACGCCCGGATCTTGTCCTGCTCGATATCGTGATGCCGGGAAAAGACGGCGGCGACGTGCTGTTTGAACTGAAGCAAGATCCCAAAACGTCGGACATCCCCGTTCTCCTGCTTTCGAGGATCGTGGCCGACGGCGAAGGGGGGCCGGAGGAGCCTTCAATATCGAAGACCGCCAGCGACGAGAGTGTGCTGACAAAGATCGCCGAAATGCTGTCTTAGATTGTTCCGTCATGAGGTGCGACGCATTTGCGTCGCATCTTCCCGGGTAGGCCGGGCTATCAGCCCGGCTGGGTGCACGGGGCCCGGAGAGCCGGGCAGGTTGCCCGGCCTACTTCGGTTGCGGGCGCCGGCCCGCGCTAGGGTTCGCGCCAGAATAGACTCACGGATTTGGGCCTCGGGGTGTCCCGGTTGCGCGGCCTCAGGGGACGCTCCATGCTTCGCCTGGGTCCAAAGCCTGAATGCTCAGAGGCCCTGGGGGGTGGCCATGCCGGATCCACTTGACACGACGGACGTACACGAGTTGCACGAACTCGTGCGACAACTGCAGAGCTCGCGCTCGAAGCTTGACGACACGATTGCGGACCTGGAAACCCAGCCTTGCGAGGACTTCCGCACGGCCGCGCTGCACTACCTGGCCGCGTATCAGAGCTACCGGCTCGGCACACCCGAGGAGCTCGAAGGCCACCTGCAGGCTCTCCCTGGACCGGGCGGTGCCTCCGACAAGCTGACGGACTATTTCATCCAGCGGGGACTCGCGCTGCAGGCAAGACACTTCTGGCGCCTGGGCAACCTTCCTGTTGCACTCAGGCATGCGAAGATGCTCCAAGGCTTAGCCGACACGTGTGACGTCCACGCCGTCAAGGCTGAGGCCCTGTGCCTCATCTCGCTTGTGTACGCCGCTTCCTGCAAGTGGTCGGACGCAGCGGAAATCGCGTTGTTGGCCATGGCTGCGCTTCGCCGTGGTCAGGAAGACGCCCTGGGCGAGGCGGCCGCCTGGTTCGCGCTCGGGCACGCGGATTTCAATGCCGGCAAATTCGGGCCCGCGGGCAGTCACCTGGATACGAGTTTCTCGTTGTACAGTGACAGCCGACTCCCGGACATATACGGCCAGATCGAGGCCCGACTCCTCTCGGCTCATCTGTGCTACTCCGGGGGAGACTACGAGGATCATGACCGCTTGCTGGCAACCATCGAGCCGCTGTGTGCCGCCAGCAAATACCTGCGGGGTAGTGGCAAAGTCAGTCGCTACCGTGGCAAACTGGCGCTGCGCCGTGCCAGGGTCGAAGGGGTCAGCTGGGAACCGGCCCGGGATCTGTTCCAGAAGAGCCTTGAAGAGTTCACGGAGGTGAACGATCCCGCCGGCATGGCCAAATCCCATCTGAGTCTTGCACGGGCATTTGCTTTTGGGGGAGATACCGGCATAGCGAGGACGCACTACGAGATGGCGAAGAAAGGCTTCCTTACCTGCGACGACGCCGTGCGCCACGCCATGGCTTCCATCACCGAAGGACTTGTCGATGGAAGAGAGGAGAGCCGGCCGAGCCGGGAGCTGGAAGAGGTCTTCGAACAAAACATCCAGGTTTTCAGGAGTCTTGGCGACAGGCGGCACCTTTCGGCGGCGCTCTACGACGTGGCGATGCTGTACCGCTGGTGGGGGGATGAAACCCAGGGCACGGCGGAGAGCATGGGATACTCCGAAACGGCGGCGCACTACATCAGGGAGGCCATCGATACGGCATCGGCGATGCAGGCGGAGCATCTCGTCCGCCGCTTCAAAGAGGAAGCCCGCCTCACGGCTCTGCAGGCCAAGTGGAGTGCAGCCGTTCTCACCTCCGCCGGGCGCATCAGACTGCTGGTCGAATTCTTCGCACACGACCTTCTGAAGCAGAGCTTGGCCGTCTGGGATCCACTGACGCACCTGGGAGCCAAGATCAAAGGATCACCGCACGAGGAGATGATCTCTGAGATCGAAAAGCAGGCAGAAGTCCTGCGGCTCAGGAGTCAAGGCCTTGAGAAGCTCTGGGGTGTTTCCGAATTCAAGACCGACTGGGTTCTCGACCGCCGCGTCACGCGGCTCTTGCCGATCGTGACGGAGGCCGTCGCCATGGTCGCGACAAGAGACCAACCCAAGGTGACGTTTCTGACAGACGTGCCGCCCGGTCTGAGTATCTTTGCTGATTGTGACCAGTTGAAGTGTGTACTGGTCAACCTTCTCACCAGCGCGAGACTCTTCGTGGGTGCAGCCGTCGACGTCACGGAATTCAGCAAGGGACAGATGAACCTGTGCGCGGAGGGAAGGATCAGCGTGTGCGCGGAGAAACAGGAAGGCGCCGTGAGAATCACGGTTCGTGATAACGGCCCCGGTATGCCACACGAACTTCGGAATCTCGATGAGCCGTTGGCCGTCATGAAGCACATGGCCGATCATCATCATGGACTGAAAAGCGGCAAGAAGGATCTTCGAGGCTACGACATCAGCTACATCTACTGTTGTCTTGTGGTCGAAGAGCATGGCGGGGAGATGTGGGTCGATGAAGAGGAAACGAGGCGATTCGACGACGACGACCGTCGCGACAGCGACAATGCCTACGGCACGGTGATCCATTTCACACTGCCCGATGGACCGGGACACATGGAATGAGCAGAGCGAAGGACAATGTGAAGTATGGAAACTGACACGAAGAAGATGGATATCTCGGAACAAATACGGATCTTCACGAGTCACGAACGCCCCATCTACCTGGACTACGCCGCATTGCTGGGGGCCGTGCTGGATATCGCACGCCGGCAGCACACCGTCTACGGAAAGGTCGAAGTCCGAGCCAAGGCCCCCGCGAGCTTCGCAGAAAAATGCCTGCGCAAGAAGAAGGAGCATGAGGAGCCGGTCTACGAGCTCACGGACCTTTGCGGCGGGCGTGTGATCGTGCACTCGTTGGACGAAGTCGAGAATGTCTGCGGCTTCATACGGCGGCAGTTCCTGATCGACGAAGCCAACAGCGAGGACAAGCTCGATGTGCTCAAGGAGAGCGAGTTCAACTACCGGGCCGTGCATTTCGTCGTCCAGGCCCCGGAGGATCTGTGTGACCGGCTCGGCCTGGATTCGGATGCTTGCGAACGCCTGAAGAACGTGAACGGACCGGACGAAAAGGGAACAGTCCGACGGCGTAAGGCGGAAATCCAGGTGTGTACGAGCCTCCAGCACGTCTGGGCCGACACGGTCCACGACCGGCTCTACAAGACGAACCTGACCCTCCCCCGCGAATACAAACGGGACGCCAGCCGGCTGGCCGCACTCCTGGAAGAAGC
>Ga0272441_10015468_pt1 | contig 10680 bp, 6 predicted proteins | sample SSMProp6N_FD_193582 | JGI IMG/M metagenome (GOLD analysis project Ga0272441, IMG submission 193582) | Marine sediment archaeal communities from Little Sippewissett salt marsh, Falmouth, MA, United States - SSM-Prop-6N | ecosystem: Environmental > Aquatic > Marine > Wetlands > Sediment ...
GTCCTCGGAGTTCACGTCGGGCAGCAGCCGATCATAGTACCACTTGTTCGCATACGGCGGCACCGCGATCGTCTGCCCGCGCAGCGCCTCGACCGTACTCGCAGGATGATCCTTGCGCGTGAGCATGCAATAGCGAACCGACACGTCGTCGCCGAGCATCGGAACCACCAGCGGGGTCAGCTCGAGCGCGGCCTCGTATTGCGTGAAAAACCTGTGCGTCACGCCCGCGACACGGACCCGGCCCTGCTTCATCACCTCGTAGAGCGGCTCCTCCTCGACGAAGTTCCGGACCCGCACCTTGTCCGCCGGCATGCCGCTCCGGATCAGGACGTTCTGCCAGAACTGCGAGATGACGTCGCCCTCAACACTCGATTTCTCCATCAGGAACGCGCCGCCCGGATACGCGAAATCAATCGTCTCCTCCGGCTCGGAGCCGAGCGCGCAGGGGGCCAAGGCAAGCAGGAGACTCGGGAGCAAAGTCCTGAGCACTGAAACTGACGGTTCCTTCAACGCCTTGCTCCCTTCTCTATGGCGGGCCCCCTGCCCTGTACGACCCAGCGAGCATACGGATAATGGGGCAGCCAGGTCAAGCGTGTCACACCCCGGGGCGGATTGCACGGCCCCACTATCTTCCCTTCTATTTCATTGACATACACTCTGTCTGTTAAGTATATTTAACCACGATACACTAGCTGGAGAAAAGCTATGAACGACGATGTCATCAGGCGCTGTATTCTGGAATTCTACGAGGTCGGTCTCCCAGAATATGTCCGGCGGGATGCCGATGTGCCGACGCTGAAGGACACCGTGACGACGATCGTTGGCGGCAGGAAGGTCGGGAAGACCTATCGGACCTACCAATTCATAGGCGAAGCGATCCAGGCAGGACTGATTCCGTCCCTCGAGCATGTCTGCTATCTTCATTTCGATGACGAGCGGTTGCTGGAGATGCAAACGGCGGACCTGCGGCGCATCGATGAGGTCTTTCTCGAACTCAGCAGGGCGACGGCGAAGACAGGACTCCTGTTCGTATTCGACGAGATCCATCGCATTCCCGACTGGGAGTACTTCGCGTTGCGCCTGAAAAGGAACCCGAACTGGCATGTATTGGTCACCGGTTCTTCGGCGGAGCTGGAGGAGGGTAAGGTCGGTCGCCAATTGCGTGGCAAGACGGTGACCGTGCGGCTGGCGCCCCTTTCCTTCCGGGAATTCCTTAGGTTCAAAGGCGAGGAGCCGCAACGCTCCCGGTATTCCACGAGTGCGGTAGCCAAGCTGAACGGGCTGCTCGGCGAATACATGGAAACGGGGTGTTATCCTGCCGCAGTCGGACTCGCCCCAGCCGTGCGTCGCGAACTACTGCGGCAGTACTTCAATTCTATCGTTGCGGCAGATTTCGTGGATCGTCTGGAGGTCAAACATCCTCTTTCCTGCAAACTCTTCCTGAGGAACCTGCTGCACGGCAACGCATGTCCGTACACGCACAAGAAGGCACGGAACAACCTGGCGTCGATCGGACATCCTCTAGCGCCGAACACGATCACGGACTGGTTTAGTGCCGCGCAGGACAGCTATCTGATCGGGACGTGCGCGATCCATTCATCATCGGTGAAGCGTCGGGAGCAGAACTACCGCAAACCCTACGCGATCGATTGGGCTATGGCACGCATCGTGTCCGATTTCGCGGAGCCACGCGTATCGCGGATACTGGAGGCGTTGGTTTACTGGCAGTTGCGCAGAAGCGGGCTTCTCGTCAGCTATGATCTTGTCGGTCCAGACAAGCACGAGGTCGATTTTGTGGTCGCCGAATCGGGCAAACTCCCGCACCAGGCGATCCAGGTCTGCGTGGACCTTTCGGATGCCACCGTTGCGGAGCGCGAGGAGAGAGCATTTGCACAACTCGCCGATCGGCTTGGCCCTGAAATCGAGCCGCTGATCATAACGTTGCGCAAACCGCCCGCCGGCGCCCGATTGAGGATGCCCGTCGTCAGGGCCTGGGATTGGCTTCTGAACCGACAGCCTGTCCTATGAGGCCAACCGACACACGCAGCCGGCGCGCTCAGCGGTTCTGCAGGATGAACTTGTTCGGCGTGAAACACACCTCGAGCAACGCGTCGACATGCGTCTCGGCCAGCCCGATACAGGTGTCGGCGGCGCCGTAATAGATCTTGACGGACCGATCGGCCTCGACAACCGCGCCGCAGGTGAACACGACGTTCGGGACGCGGCCGACGAACTCGTAGTCGTATTCCGGCCACAGGATGCAGTCCTCGCCCCGCGCGACGACGCGGGACGGGTCCGCCAGGTCGAGCAGGCACACGCCGAGCCGGTAGATCGAGTTGGTCGGGTGCGTCTTGACGCCATGGTAAATGCAGAGCCAGCCCTTCTCCGTCTTGATCGGCACCGCGCCCGCCCCGATCTTCGTGCCGGCCCAGCCGGTGTGCGTGCCCATCACTTCACGGTAGTCGGCCCAATGCACCAGATCGGCCGAGGTCGAAAGCCCCATCGCGCAACGGCCGGCCGGATCGCCCGGCCGTTCCAGGCGCACGTATTTGCCCCCGATCTTCTCCGGGAACAACACCCCGTTCCGGTTCCGGACCTGCCCGCCGCTCGGCAACAGCTCGAAGTTCTCGAAATCCCGGGTCCGCGCCATCCCGACCGTCATGCCCTGCTTGTTGTGCCGCGCATAGGTCAGCACATAGCCGTCGTCGATCGGCGTGATGCGCGGATCATAGACGCTGAACTCGCGGAGCTCGTCCTCCTCGAATCTCGGCCAGGGCAGCGGCGCGTCGTCGAACCGGAACTTCACGCCGTCCGGGCTGCGAGCCATCCAGAAGAACTGCTTGGTCTGCAAGCTCAGCACATCGGCAATCAACAGATATTCGCCGTTGTGCTTGATCGCGCCCGGATTGAACACCGACATGCACGGCCCCGGCAGATCGCACGGCCGCAACAACGGATTCGCCGGATGTTTCCGGCAGACCAGGAAGTCTTCCCACATCTTTCTGCCCATGACTGTCTCCTCGGCCTGAACGATTCAGCCGAATCGTTACGGCCTAATACAGTGTCCGCGCGATGATCTCGTCCTGCATCCACTCCTGGAGCCCCACGAACCGCGCTGTCCAGCCGCCAATCCGCACGAGCAGATTGCCGTGCTGTTCGGGGTTCTGCTTCGCGTCTTCGAGCTCTTCGCGGCTGACCGTCGTGACCATCGCCTGCAGACCGTCGTTCGCAAAATACGCGTCCAACATGCTGCACAGCTTCGGCCGGTTCTCGCTGCTGAACATGCTCTTCGAGACTTTCAGGTTCTGAACATAGCCGCAATGCAGCTTCTCGTGCTTGGCCATCGAGTTCAACAGCGCGGTCGGTCCGTTCCGGTCGCGCCCGGCCGTCGGCGCGTTGCCGACCGCGAACGAGTCGCCGGCCTTCCGCCCGTCCGCCGACGCTTTGCTCATGCGCGCGTAGCGGATGCCGCCCGGATTCAGGTTGCAGTTCAGGAAGAAATGCAGCCCGTGTTTCGCCGCCTTCTCGAACGCGCTGCGACAGACAAAACTGCTCAACCGGCAATGTAACGCATCCACACGATCGTCGTCGTTCCCGAATTTCGGTAGCCCCAACAGCATCTGACGCTCGCGCTCGTGCCCCTCGAAATTCGCGTCCAATATCGCGACCAGCTCCGACAGCGACAGGATCTTGCGGTCGTAGACCACATGCTTGATCGCGTACAGGCTGTCCGCAAGATTCGTCAGCCCGAACGTCTCGATCTGGCCGCCCAGATAGCGTGTACCCCCGCCGAACAGGCTCTTGCCGCGCGCGATACAGTCGTCGGTCAGCATGCTCAAGAAAAGAAACGCCGACTGCTCCGCGTGCACACGATGTTCGAGCGCGTGGCGGCGCGCGAACAGGTCGTTGGTGTAATCGATCTGCTTCTCCACGGCCGCGACCAGACTCTCGAACGTCTTGAACGAGTCCGGCTCGCCCAGCGCGAGCCCGCGCCGCTCGCCGACGATCGTGCTGAACCCGTTGTGCAGCACGAACTCCAACGCGTCGATGTAGTTGATGATGTTGTTCGGCGACCCCACACTCTTGTGATCGATCTGAATCTCGCCGCAGCCTTCCGGAATGTAGTGCTCCGCTTCCTCGGCCGGGACGTTGTACGCCTTCTCGACCATCGGTATGTGCGCATCGTCGTTGTACAGACCGGGATGCACGCAGCCCGCGGCCAACAGGTCGAGCGCGCGGTCCATGAGCGCCGGGTTCTGGCCCGCGTAAAACCGTAAGGTCAGGTTCGGCTCCGGCGTCTTCACCGCCAACGTCACGTTCATCGCGCTCAATGCGAACCGGTCCGCGTTCGCCTCGTTGCGCCGGCCTTTGCCGCCCACAATGATGCGCGCGTTGTGCGTCACCTGGAACCAGCCGTCCGGGGCCAGGTCCGCGATCAGAAGCCACAGCGACTTCAACAATTCCTCCGCTTCGTCCTGCGTCAACACGCCGTTGTCGATGTCGTGTGCGAAAAAGTCGCCGAGATACACGTCCATCCGCCCGAAGTTCGGCGTGTCCGCACACAGCGTGTAGAGCCAGAACAGTTGGATCGCCTCGCGCAGCGACGCAGGCTTCGACACCGTGATCCGGTCCAACGCCTCGGCCATCGCAACAAGCTGCGCGCGCCGGGTCGGGTCCGGCTCCGATACCGCCTTCCGGCTCGCCTCGTCCCGATAGTGGACACACACGTCCTTCAACGCCTGCAGCGCCATGAGCATGCCGTTGTAGAGATGCACGGCATCCTCCGATTCCGCCGCCGAACGCTTCGAACGAATCAGGGCGACCAGGCCCGGCACGCCAAGCTGCAGCAACTTGTCGAAGTCGCACGATAGACAGCAGACCCGGAAAAAAGAGCTCGAGTACCGCAAATCCTCGTCCGTGCGGCCCAAATTCAAACGAATCTCCCCGGGCAGTTGCTGCAGATACTGGCGAATGCTCGCGTGCTCCTCCCAGAACGACAGAATCTGCTCGAGCTCTCGGCGCGCTTCGCTGCCCGGCGCATGCGACAGCGCCATCCACATCAACTGCGGCCGGTTGTACGAGAACCCGCTGTTGCTGATGCCCGTCACCGAACGCAGCCGACGCTCGTCTTCCGCTACCTGCGACTCCGGCGTCCGGTCCTGCACCAGACCCGTGCCCCGGGCCCGCGATTTCAAGTTCCGAGGCGTCGAGCCGCCACACAACAACTCGTTCGAAAACGTTACCGGCCGCTTCGATAAATACCTGCCCGCAAATAGATCCTGCGCCCGGATCTCGAGGCAAACCGCGGGGAACTGCGCGCGCAAATACGCCGCCTCCCGTAGCGGGACAGGCGCGTCGCGATGCTCTCGAAATACACGTGTGAGGACCTTGGCCAATTCGATGCGTTTCCGCGTCAGAACGTCCGGCTGTGTCGCTGTCGCCATGGCTGTGCCTCCAAGATTGTACCTTGTAATTATCGGTCAGTTTATACCATAATAATCTCGTCTCTAGAATGGTATGACGTGTCAATTAAATGCGAAAACATGTCACAATCCACAAACCGGACGACACGGTACACCGGTATATTCCGTTCACACGGCTGCAGAACAGCCTGCTGACGCGTGCTTCCGTCCAATCCGGCGGCACATGCCTGGCCACATCGGGCTTCTGGTGGGCGACGGGCCGCACGGACCCGCGCGTGATGCTGAACTTCAACGGCTCGGGCCGCGGCACGCTCGCGCTGCGTGACGCGACGTACGCTCTGGAGGAAGGGACCGTAGTGGTTGTGCCCGGCGGCACACCGTACCGGTGCGAATGCGCGGAGCCGCCCTGGTATTCGGTCTGGTTCTACTGCCATGCGGCGGGTCCCTTTGAACAGCTCGCCGCGGGAGGCGTGTTGCACCGCGAGACGAAGCTGCTCAAGGATCTGGACTACGCGGTGAACCGTCTGATCGACGAAGTGGAATATGCTGGCGAAGGCGGGAATCGGCTGGTGCAGGTGCTCGACGAGCTCGTGCTGCAGCTGCTGCTCTGCGAATTCGGCAGGGGTCGGGATCGCGCGCGCCAGGTGCAGAGACAGGACCTGCTCGAGGTCGTCACCGACTCGTATCGCGCAAGCGGCAAATGGCCGCAGGTGCCCGCGCTCGCGCGCAAGATGGGTTTGTCCGTTTCGAGTCTGCATCGGCGCGCGAAGCGCCTGTTCGGGCTCAGCGCGGGCGCGCTGGTTCGGCAGCTCAGGCTGAACAACGCGGCGGAGATGTTGACCCAGTCCTCGCTCACGACGCGGGAGATCGCGGTGCGCAACGGCTACTGCGACGAGTTTTCGTTCTCGAACGCGTTCAAAGCGTTCCACGGCTGCCGGCCCCGGGACTTCCGCCGTCGCGCGGCCGCGCACCCGACACGGACAGACACGGACGAACACGGACCGGCAGAGCTGCTCCCAGCCAATCCATGTTCGTCCGTGTGAGTCCGTGTTCGTCCGTGTCCGCGCGAGCGCGCTCTGGAACGGCCCGGGCGCGCGTGCCCGGTTCAGTGCTTCGTTTCCCGCACGTACTCGCCCTGCCAATCCGGGGGCGGCGCGGTCTGGCGATAGGCTTGAATGCGCGCCTTCAGAAAGGCCACTGCCCGGTCGCCGTGTTCGATGCGCGCGAGGCGCTCGAGCGCCTCGTCCCACTTCCGCTCCCAATGCAGGCGAAGCGCCTCCTCGTAGCGCGTGGCCGCTTCCCTGCCCTCGGCCGGGACCTCGCCCTTCCTGCCGAGCAGCTCGTAGACGGTAACCGGTTGCGTCTTGCCCACGACGATGATGCGGTCGAGCAGCCGCGCCTCCACCGCCTGCTCGGCCATGCGGTAGGTGGTCTCGCCGATCATGATGCGGCTGCCATAGTCCTTGTTGGCCGGCTCATAGCGCGAGGCCTGGTTGACGGTGTCGCCCATGACCGTGTACTGGAACCGCAGGTCCGAGCCCATGTTTCCGGCCGTGACCTCCCCGCTGCACAGGCCCATCCGTACGTGCAGCTCATGCCCGTATTCCTCCTTGAGCACGGGCCGGAGCTGCGCGAGCCGTTCCTGCTGTTCGAGCGCGGCCAGGCAGCCCTGCACCGCGTGATCGGGCGCAGGATAGGGCACGCCCCACTCGGCCATGATCGCGTCGCCGTTGTATTTGTCGACCAATCCCCCGCGGTTCATGATGATCTCCGTCATCGGGCTCAGGTACCGGTTCAGCAGCTCGGATACCTGTTCCGGCGGCAGGCTTTCGGCGATGGTCGTGAAACTCGCGACGTCGGCGAACAGGACGGTGGCTTCCGCCCGGTGGCCGGTCAGCGAGAAGCTGCCGGGGTTCTCTTCCAGATAGGTCAGCACGCTCTTGGAGACCATTGTCCCGAACATCTCGCGGACCCGCCGTTTCTGGCGCTCCTCCTGCCGGTACTTCAGCAGGGTCAGCACCGTGTAGATGAAGAGCATGGCCAGGATCAGCTGCGCGGGCACGAATACCAGGCGGCAGGCGTGCAACAGGAACACGCCGGCCGCGGCGGCCAGCAGCACCAACAGCAGCGTGATCAGGAACGAAAGCCACGCGCGAGTCCGATGGATCAGCACCGTCAGGGCCATACCCAGCCCGATGATCAGCAGCATGTGCGCGTAGGCCATCCAACGCGGCTCGACAAGCACATCGCCCGTCAGCATGTTGTCCGCGGCGGTCGCGTGTACTTCCACGCCCGGAAACTCGGGCGAATGCGGGGTGGCGACCAGGTCCGCCAGCGTCGCGGCCGAGCTGCCGACGAACACGATCCTGTTCGAAATCGCGCCTGCATCGACATTGCCCGCAAGCAGTTCGTCGGCTGGAAACACGGGGAACCGGGACGCGCGGTAGTTCACGAGCATCTGCCCGTTCCTGTCCGTCGGCACCCGGCGCGGTCCCATCCTGACACCCTTGATCCCGCCGACGAACCAGCCGGGCCTGCATTCGATCCAGAGTTGTCGCGCCTCCGTATGCTGACGCACCGCCTCCAACGCGAGCGATTGGTAGATTCGCAACTCGCCGTACGCAAACAGGAGCGGCGTACGCCGCACGACCGTGTCGTCGTCCGGGATCGTGTTGAAAAACGCGACGCTCGCCGCTGCCTCGCCCAACACGGCAAGCGGCGGGGTCAGCTTGCGCGCCTGCGGCAGGTCGGAGTGCAGACCCGCCCCCTTGAACTGGGCCACGCCACGATAGGCGTCCGACATCGGTTCGACCATCGATGCCAGATGCTGGGGCACCGGATGCATGTAGCAGCCGAGCACGGTGCGCCCGGCAGCCAGCGCGTGCGCGAACACGGCGTCAAAATCCTCGTACGCCGCCGGCACCCCGTCCAGCCGTACCGCCGTGCCCGTCAGCGCGCTCAACTCGCGCACGATCACACGCGGCGATGTCCGATCCGACTCGCTGAACAGAATATCGAACGCGACGACCGACGCGCCCGCCTCGAGCAAACGCCTTGTCAGCTCGGCAACGCAATGGCGCGGCCACGGCCACTGCCCGTAAACGGCCAGACTGTCCTCGTCAATATCGACGATCGCCACGGCGCCCGACTGCGGGCCCACGCCGTTGAGCCGAACCATGGCATCGTACACGCTGTTCGCGACCACCCGGATCTGCGGCGGCTCGCGGAGGTACAGGAGCAAGCAGACGACGACCAGACAACTGCCGACAACGAGAGCCTTGGAAAGTTTCATAAACAGACCCGGCCAGCTTTCGGGACTAGAACGTCACGTAGACACCCAGCGTCGCGATCACGCGGTCATAGTCGTAAAGGTCGAACGTCGAGCGATTCTGCACGACGTGGCATTTCGCGTCCAGCCCGCACGCACGCGATAGATTCTTGCTCAGCCCGGCCGTGACCTGCCACTGCGTGTCGCGCCGCGCCGTCTCCCGCATGTCCAACGCCGCCCTGCCCTCGTAGCATGTCCGGCGGTATCGGGCAAGCGAATACACCGTCGTCTGCCACGGCAACAGAAATTCGGCGGCCAGGCTCGTCTCCCACCCGCTGTTCGCGTAGGCTTGTTCGTCTGCAGCCTCGTAGAAACCGGTGAGTCCCAGGGCAACGTTGTGCCGGCGCGGCGTGAAATGGAAGCGGACCGTCTCGCCAAGTGCCGCACAGAACGCGTCCCGCGCGTCCGCTTCCACATAGTCCCGGTATTCGAGCGACGAACTGGTGATCCAGTGCCAGGCGGGCGACGGCGCCGCGAGATAGGCCGGCGCAACCCCGTAGCTTTGCACCAGCGTCTCATGCGCGAACTCCAGGTATTCGAATTTCAGCGGCAATTGCAGTCGTGACCGGCCGCCCACGTGCTGAAACCCGCCGTAGAGCTTTGCGTACAGCGTCTCATACAAGGGGTCCTCCTCGATCCAGTTCCGGTAGCAGTCCGCGCCGCCGACCAGCGACCAGCGCTGCTTCATGCCGACGTCGTAGTACGCGAGCAACGAGAGCGAAACCGAACAGCCCGCGGAAGCAAGCGGCAACGAGTTGCTGTTGACCTGGAGCGGCCCCAGAATCGTCGCCACGACCTCCGCGTTCGGGCCGTAGTTGACGTTGTCGTCGTGGAACACGCCGAAATCGAGCCGCCCCCACACGTCCCAATGCCGGGTCTGTTCGCGGATCCGGAGCAGATAGCGTTCGACGTTCTTGCGAACCTTCGGTGGCGGGTTGTGCGCGAGCACCTTCTCGAACTCGCGGCGCGCGCGCTCGAACTGGTCCATGGCGTAGTACGTGCGGGCCAACTCGAGCCGTGCCCGATCGTTGGCCGGATTATGCATGAGTACGCGCTCGAACGCGAACGCGGCGTGCGAATACTTGCCCTTTGCATAGGCGGCGAGCCCGAGCGCGAAGCTGATTTCAGGCGCCTCCGGATACTCGCGGAACAAGTCGGAAAACGCATCGAACGCCTGGTTCGCGTCCCCGCGCTCCAACGCGCGCTGCCCTTCGTCGAACCGCCCGCGCCAGGACTGCGCCCCGCAAACGGAGGCTGCGCAAAAAACGGCAAGACCCAGCAAAATCGAACGTCTCATGACCGCTTCATCTCGGGAAGCCCGACAGACTGCTATCCCACGGCGCGCTCAGTTCAGATCGGAACCGAACGCGCCATCCACGCGCGCCGCCGCGCCGTGCACAAACTCGTAGTCGCCGACAGCGCCGGTGATCGGCCCCCCCCCGCTGCCCGGCCCGCACAGGAACCCCTCGATCCGTTCGCTGGAAACCGAGCCGGAATCGAATGCGACCCCGTCGACCTGCATCGAATAGGCCGTGCGGTTGCCGGTCAGGACGCCCGCACCCTGAATCGTGCCCGCCGCGTCGAACACCAGGCTGTCCCCGCCCGTGTTGCTCAGATTGAACTGCCCCGCCCAGCTCGTGTTTGCCGGGCCCACCTCCACCTGCAAGGCGCAGGGACCGGTAACGAGCTTGCGCGTACCGGAATGCGTGATCAGGGCGCCGCTGCTGCCGTTGCCGCTCAGACTGTATTGGATCGCGCCCGCCACAAGCGCGGTCAGCTCGCCCGCCAGTAGCTGCATCCCCGTCACGTCGATCAGAACCGGGTCCTGGTCCCAGATTCCCCAGACCCAGTCCTGGCCCGAGGCACTGGCCGCCGGCCCGCCCGGCGGCGGGGGCGGAGGGCCGCCCGGGCCGGGCCCGCCCGGCGGGC
>Ga0272441_10015469_pt1 | contig 10680 bp, 6 predicted proteins | sample SSMProp6N_FD_193582 | JGI IMG/M metagenome (GOLD analysis project Ga0272441, IMG submission 193582) | Marine sediment archaeal communities from Little Sippewissett salt marsh, Falmouth, MA, United States - SSM-Prop-6N | ecosystem: Environmental > Aquatic > Marine > Wetlands > Sediment ...
GATCGAGGTCCGGCTGAAACGATTGCGCGAAAGATACCTTGAAGTGCCCCTTGCGGGGGGACGGCCCGGGGCTAGCATGACGGCGGAGCGGGGATTCGCGGCGGGCCGCCTGATCGGGCGTACCGGCTCACCCAAGGATCCGACCGATTTATTGGGAGGCGAGGGCAGAAAGATGAGAGAGAGACCGACGGTATCCTTCGCATGCATTCTTGCCGCCGCGCTCTTCGCGTCCTGCGGGGGGCAGGTCGCCTATGAGACCGCCGAGCCGGCGACCGAGCTGGCGGCAGGCAAGGCGCGCGTCGCACTCCCCCAACAGCTCCCTGACCCGGACACGAGGGCGCCCGACACCGCCAAGCCGGTGAAGGTCTACGTCATGATGGGGCAGTCGAACATGGTCGGGTTCGGCATGATCGATCCTGAAACCACCCAGGGCACGCTCGCCAATCTGGTCCGCAAGGAGGGGAAGTACCCGCATCTCGTCGACGACGCCGGGAAGTGGACCGTGCGCAACGACGTGTGGTGCGTCCAGGTGACCGCCGGAAGCCGGAAGGACTGGCTGCAGCCGGGGTTCGGCGCGAGGGCGAAGTTCATCGGCCCGGAGCTCGGGTTCGGCCACGTCATGGGATTCGTCCACGACGAGGTCGTCCTCATCATCAAGGCCACCATGGGCAACCGGGCCCTCGGCTGGGACCTCATGCCGCCGTCGAGCAGGACCATCATGCCCAAGGACCATCCAAACCGGTGGTACCAGGGCTGGCAGTACGACATCTTCGTGAAGGACACCCACAGGGTTCTGGATAGCCTTCCCAAATACTTCCCGGGCTACAAGGGCCAGGGCTACGAGATCGCCGGCTTCGCGTGGTGGCAGGGCCACAAGGACCAGAACACCCCGGGACACGTGCAGAAGCCCCCGTACAACGACAACTGGGCCAAGTCGTACGAGAAGAACCTCGTGAATCTCATCAGGGACCTCCGCAGGGAGTTCAAGGCCCCCGACGCCCCCTTCGCGCTGGCGACCATCGCCTTCGGGGGGGACAAGCTCGGCGGCGGCGGTCTCACCGTCGCGAACGCCCAGCTCGCCGTAAGCGGCGAGAGGGGCAAGTACGAGGAGTTCGCCGGGAACGTCAGGACGGTGGAGGCCCGCGGCTTCTGGCGAGACGCGAAGGAGTCGCCGACCGGCGCGGGCTACCACTACAACCACAACGCAGGGACATACATGGACGTGGGCGACGCGCTCGGTCGGGCCATGGCGGACATGGTGGGTGACGAGTAGCGGCAAGGAAGGGCCGCGCGAGGCCGAGTCTGAAGACGCGCGACCACCGCCCCTCGGCCGAGGCGGTCGGCGGCGGTCCCCCATGAGGGAGATATCATAGAGTACCGGTCGCCGGGCGGAATCGGACGGGCCCGTCCGATGACGCCTTCAATACTGTCCCATCAGAGTTCAGCGCGAAGGAGTCTCTGACATGAGTATATCGACGCAGACCGTCACCGAGCGGGACAAGACGGTCTTGAAAGAGCTGGGAGAGGAGATCCAGCGCGTGGGCTCGCTGCCGGTCCAGAGGGAGAAGGCCGAGCTCTGGCGGCGCCTGAACGACCGCGAGCCCGTGCGCCCCATGGTCTATATAAACGAAGAGCCCTGGGCGGAGCTCGAATGCGACGAACTCGCCCCCCGGTGCGAAGACCCCTGGCTGCGGCGGGTCGAACGGGGCCTCAGGATAAAGCTCTACCGCTGGAACCACTTCCCCGTCGACATGATCATCGAGCCGGTGATCGAGGTGGGCATGGCCTACTCCTCCACGGGCATCGGCCTCGTGGAGAAGGCCGAGAGGATCCGCCACGGGGCGCGAGTCTCCCGCCACTTCTTCCCGCAGATCTTCGGCCCCGAGGACATCGAGAAGATCAAGATGCCCGAGGTGACCTCTGACGAGGAGGAGACCCAGAGGCGAGTTTCGCTCCTGGAATCCATCCTCAAGGACACCGTCAGGGTCGCCGCCGCGGGGATCAAGCACATCTGGTTCACCCCGTGGGACATCCTCATCCGCTTCGTGCCGATGGAAGACATCATGACGGACATGATCGAGCGTCCGGATTTCGTGGACGCCCTGGTGTCCCGCTTCGTCGATGCCAAGATGCACGAGCTCGACCAGATCGAGGCGCTGGGCCTGCTCGACATGGGCGCCAACAACACGCGCGTTGGGTCCGGCGGCTATGGTTACACCAATGAATTGCAGGCCGAGAGCGGCAAGGGCCAGCCTGTCGGATGCTCCCAGATATGGGGCTGCGGCAACGCGCAGATATTCACCGAGGTCTCGCCCCAGATGCACTGGGACTTCTCGCTCAAGCACGAGATGCGCTGGCTCGACCGCTGGGGCATGACCTACTACGGCTGCTGCGAGGCGCTCCACCAGAAGATCGACATTCTCAGGAAGATCAAGAACCTGCGAAAGATCTCCGTCTCGCCGTGGTTCGACATCCCCAAGGGTCTGGCCAACGGCGCCGGGGACTACGTCCTCTCGATCAAGCCCAACCCGGCGATCTTCGCCGAGGATACCTTTAACGAAGAGCGCGCGCGCGCCGAGATCGCCCGGTACCTCGACGAGGCCCGGGGCCAGAGCGTCGAACTGGTGATGAAGGACATCTCCACCCTCCGCTACGACCCGGCGCGGCTCGACCGCTGGGCGGAGATCGCCATGGAAGAGGCCGAGAAGCGGGGATAGAAGGGCCGGGGCGCTCTTGCGATCCCCAGAGAATTCGAGTGGCGACGCCCGCGCCACGCGCGGCCGTCAATGAGAGGCGGCAAGATGTCAGATGCGCCCGATGTCATCGCCAAGTATTCCGGCAACCCGATAATCACGTTCAAGGATGTCCCTTGGAAGTGCACGGGGGCCTACAACCCCGGCGCAGTGAAGACGCCGGACGGCCGCTACGCGCTCATGTGCCTGGCCGCCGAGTACACCGATCCAAACGAGGACCAGATCAACATCCTGGGCGTCGAGCCCGCCCAGAAGCAGCGCGGCACGATCCTGCTCGCGTTCTCCGACGACGGCGTCAACTTCAACATCCGCCCCGAGCCCGTGATCACCCCCGCCGACGACGAAGACGATTCGGTCTACGATCCAAGGCTCTGCGTCATCGACGGGGAGTACTGGGTCACCTACGCGACGAGCACCGAGCGCGGCATAATGAACGGCATCGCCCGGAGCGACGACCTCGTTACCTGGCGGCGCGTCCACCGGACGCTGCCCGACAACCGCAACGGCCTCCTCTTCCCGGAAATGATCGGCGGCCTCTACGCCAGGCTCGACCGGCCCTTCGGGCACATCTTCCGGGGCAGGGGCTTCGACATGTGGATCGGATTCTCCCCCGACGGCGAGTTCTGGGGGAGGCATAGCCTGATACTCCGCGCCGAGGACGTCTCCTGGGGCCGCGCGAAGGTCGGGCCGTCGACCCCTCCGCTCTGCACCGACGATGGCTGGCTCGTGCTCTTCCACGGAGTGGAGAAGGTCGAGAAGGACAGGTTCGGCTGGCAGTTCAAGTACAGGACGGGCGTGCTGATGCTCGACCTGGAGGACCCCACCAAGGTCATCGGTCGCTGCGAGGACCCGGTCATGGAGCCGACCGAGGAGTACGAGAGCCTCGGCTACCGCGGCAACGTCGTCTTCCCCGGCGCGATGATCCCTGAAGACGACGCGACGGCGAAGATCTACTACGGGGCGGCCGACCAGAGCGTGTGCCTCGCGACATGCAGGCTTCAGGACCTGATAGACCTCTGCCGGTAGCGCAGCCGGGCAGCTTGCGCCCGGCTCCGCCCGTGCCCGACTGAAGGCCGGGCCGGCGGACGCCGCGCCAGGAAAGGCACTTCATGAACGCTATCGAGAAACTGAACATCGGCATCGTGGGCGTCTGCGGACGGGGCTCCAGCTTCAAGACGGTCTGCGATTCTGTGGGCACGGTCCGGGTCCACGCCGTGTGCGACACCAACTCCGATGCGCTTCCGGCCGCCGCGGAGCGCTTCGGGGCGTCGGAGAGGTACGAGCGCTACGAGGACATGCTCGAATCGTCCGAGCTGGACGCCGTGATCATCGGCACGCCAATGCACCTGCACGTCCCGCAGAGCATCGCCGCGCTGGAGCGGGGGCTTCATGTCCTGTCCGAGGTGCCGGCCGGCGTGTCGATCGAGGAGTGCCGCGAGCTGACACGCGCGGCCGACGCCGCCGGCGGCGTCTACATGATGGCGGAGAATTACATCTACATGCGGCCCAACTTGATTGTCGGCGAGATGGTGAGGCGGGGTCTTTTCGGCACTCCCTACTATGCCGAGGCCGAGTACCTGCACGACGTCAAGGACTACGCCCTGAAGACCCCGTGGCGCCGCAAGTGGCAGCTGGGCATCGACGGGGTCACCTACGGCACGCACAGTCTCGGCCCGATATTGAAGTGGATGCCGGGAGACCGCGTTACGAGGGTCTGCTGCGAGGGTACCGGGGTCCGGCACGCCGACACCGAGGGCAAGCCATTCTGCCAGGCTTCAAGCACCATGCTTGCCAAGACCGAGCGGGACGCCTTGATCAAGATCCGCGTGGACCTCCTGTCCGACCGGCCGCATGCCGGGACGAACTACCAGCTCCAGGGCACCGACGGCGCCTACGAGTCGGCCCGCGCGCACGGCGAGAGGGGCCGCGTCTGGCTTCGCGAGCGGAGCGGCGGGAAGGTCGCGTGGACGGACCTCGACGACCTGCGAGAAGAATTCCTGCCGGAATCCTGGAAGGCCCACATGGACCGCGCCGGCTCGGCCGGCCACGGCGGAGGCGACTACTTCGAGATACTTGACTTCGTCGACGCCGTCACCGGCAAGCGGCCCTGCCCGATCGGGATTCACGAGGCGATGGACATGACGCTGCCCGGGCTCTGCAGCCAGGAATCGATACGAAAGGACGGTTCCTGGATCGAGGTCCCGGATTCCAGGGCCTGGGTCTCGCAAGACGGCAATGATGAAGACCGGCAAGGGCGCTCGGAGGCGGGACCGGAGTAGCCCGGCTCCAAGCCCCGCCTCTCGCGTCTTGTCCCCGGCTTCCGGCAAGAGGTGATGTCTGATGACTCAAGACTCCCAGGATCGAGGCCCCCAGCTGTGCATGAGGCGTCCGAACCTTGACGACTTGCCCGATATCACGTTACCCCACGGGTACAGCCTTCGTGCGAGTCGGGAGGGCGACGGACGCCACTGGGCAAGGATCGTGAGGGAGTCTTTCGAAGACGGGAGCTTCGACGTACCGCGATTCGAGCGGGAGATGCGGGGCCATCCCGCGTATCTGCCAGAGCGAATCCTCTTCGTATGCGGGCCGGACGGAACGCCCTGCGCCACGGCGAGCGCCTACCGCGGCGAGGCCTTTGGCGAGGACGTCGGCTATCTCCACATGGTAGGAGTCCGTCCGACCCACGCCGGGAAGAAGCTCGGCTTCGCCGTGAGCCTCGCGGCGCTCCACAGGTTCCGATTCGAGGGACTGTCCGCCGCGGTCCTTCAAACGGACGACTTCCGTCTGGCGGCCATCAAGACCTATCTCCGCCTGGGCTTCTCGCCGTCCGTTCGCCACGGCAGCCATTCTGCCCGATGGGCCGCCGTGCGCGCGCGGCTCGACATGCGGTGAGCGGACCTCGCCATGTCATGCGCCTGTCGCGACAGGCTACCTTCTAGATGCAGGCGTCGTAGCCGCGGGGCGCGCACTCCCGACCTCCCCGCGGGGGGGAGGGGGCGGCGTTGTGGGCTTGCGGGGGATGGTGGGCGAGATAGCATTCTGCAATGAGTTGGCCCGTGGCGGGCCTGCATATTGGGAATCCCGAATCGCGAAGAGACATCAAATAGATATGCTGCTACGGCACATCACCTTCGTCGAACTGGCGCACATGCTCGAAAGGCATGAAGGGTCTTCGCCTGCGCCGCATCTGGTCGATCCGGCGGCGAGGAAGCGCGCACGGCGGACCGCCAGGCAAAACGGCGTGTGGGAGCGGATAGCCCGCGACCTCGATCCGACCCGCGTTATCCCCGTCATCAAGCGGTCCGAGTACCGCCACTACAGGCGCACGAACGACCGGACGCGGCACCAGGCGGTCGAGGCCGCCCGCTCCAGGGAGCTGGAACTGGCCGCGCTGGCCCTTTGGCTCGACCATCCGAAGGCGGAGCTCGACTATCTGCAGGACCTCCTGTGGGCGTACTGCGACGACTGGACATGGGTGATGGCCGCCCATGAGGACGCGTCAATCGACCTCGGCTCGGCCATGCGCGGCGCGCGCCTGGCGGAGATACTCCATGCCCTCGAGGACCGCATCGAGCCCGAGGTGGCCGGGCGCGTGCACTGCGAGATCGACCGGCGCATATTCCGCAACTACTCGAACCACGAGAACACGGAGTTCTGGCACACGGCGCGCATGAACTGGAACCATGTCTGCAACGGCGGCGTCATCCGGGCGGCCCTGCTCGAGATCGGGAACTCGCGAGTGCTTGCCCGGCTCATCCATCCCGCGATCCAGAACATGACCTATGCGCTGGACGGGTTCACCGATGACGGCGGCTGCGAGGAGGGCGCCGGCTACTGGGGCTTCGGCTTCGGTCACTTCGTACAGGCCGCCTATGCGCTCCACTGCCGCACGGGGGGCGAGCTGGACATCATGGCCGACGAGAAGATCGGTCGCATATGCCGTTTCCCTCTGGCGGGCCATATCCATGGAACGCATCGGGCCAGCTTCGCCGATTGCCGTCAGGGATCGGTGGCGGCGTTGAACGCCCTGCAGATCAACCGATTCGTCAAGCTGCCGGAGCTGTACGAGCTCTGCCCCCGCCAGGACTCGGGCGAGGTGAAGGGCGCGGGGCCGCTTGAGGTCCGGGACATGCATTCGCTCGCCCTCTATCGAAATGAGAGGGCGACGGGCAAGCCCGATCCGCGCGACTATCTCCTGCCCGATCTGGGCCTGGTGAAGATGCGGGGCAGCGCCGAGGCGGGGCAGATGACGGTCGCCGCCATCGCCGGCAACAACGGGGTGCCCCACAGTCACAACGACGTGGGCAGCTTCCTTGTGTTCGCCAGGGGGCGCATGGTGCTCACCGATCCCGGCGCGCCGCTCTACACGAGGAAGACATTCTCGAGCCGGCGCTACGAGATCCTTTACTGCCGCTCCCGCGGGCACTCGGTGCCCGTCATCAATGGCGCCGAACAGAAGAAGGGCGCGCAGTATCGCGGCGAGCTCTCGGCGAAAGGACTCAATCGTTCGGGCACGAAGCGGGCCATGATCGACATGACGCGCGCCTACCCGCGCGGCACCGTGCGCAGTCTGGTCCGGACGCTCGAACTGGATCACGGCGCCAACTCGCTCACGATCGAGGACGCATACCGCTTCGGCAAGAAGCCTCGCCGTCTGGAAGAGGCGTTTGTGACGTTCGAGAAGGCTGCGTTGGTCAAGGGCGGCCGCGCGGTCAGGATCGGTCCCGCCCGCGGCGGTGTCACGCTCTCCGCCGGACAGCCGGGCCGTTTCAGCGTGGAGACCCTCGCCGCCGAGTCCGAGGACTCGCTGCCGGGCGGCCCGAGCCTGCGCCGCATCTCCTTCGTCCCCCAGAAGCTGTCGAAGGATACTGTCCTCCGCTTCGCGTTGCGGTAGCGGCGTTTCCTCCAAAGATAACGGCGACATTGGCTCTGACTGGCGACTGCCTGGCGGCAGACGGGCGCCCGGAGACGCGACGGCGGCGCGAGATGGGGAGGAGTCCCCCGCGGAGGTCCACGGGCGGATGTGGCAGATCGAGAGCGCCTTCAGCCGCCACAAGCGGAGGCCCGGGCCGGCGCTTGACGTAGCGTCCTGGAAGGGGCAATAGCGGGAGATGTACGCCAGGGCCCTCACCCGCGACCTGACGCTACTCAAAGGTGCGCGTCCGGGGCCTCTTCAGGGCATGACCAAGTCAGTGGCAACCTGCCCGGCACGATGCCGCTTGTCCGAGCATGCTCGCGCCGCATGGCTCTCGGGCAGCGGTTCAGCGGGCCGTCGTCCCTTCGGCATGAGTCTGCCGGCAGGGGGACGATTCAGTCCCTCATCCTCCCGGCCCCGGGCGGGGTGAAGGGCGTTGCGGCCCAGGCGTCGATCATAAGGCGCGCCTCGACGATTGACCGGCACGCGCGGCCTCCCTTACGCTGTTCGAGAGACGCCGAGACATTCGCGTCTCGGGCACGGGCCGCGGGCAAGAGGCGCCGGGGGCACGATATCTTGAACACGGTCCGTCTCCACTCGCGCATCGAGGGACTGGTCCAGGGCGTGGGCTTCAGGCCGCACGTCCACGGCCTGGCCACTCGGCTGGGGCTTTCGGGCTGGGTCCGCAACGACCCGACTGGCGTGGATCTCGAGGTCGAGGGCGCGCGGGACCGAGTGGACGAGTTCCGCGAATCGCTCATCTCCGCTCCGCCCCCGCTCGCGGTGATCTCATCGTCGCGATGGGACGAGGTCGAGCCCGAGGGCGACAGGGGCTTTGCCATAGTCGAGAGCGAGGGGGGCGACGCGGCCTCGGCCTGGATCAGCCCCGACGTCGCGGTCTGCGCGGACTGCCTCCGCGAGATGGCCGATCCCGCCGACCGCCGTCACCGCTACTCGTTCATCAACTGCACGAACTGCGGCCCGCGCTACACGATCCTCCGCGACCTCCCCTACGACCGCGAACGCACCACCATGAGGGCATTCCCCATGTGCGACGCCTGCCGCGCCGAGTACGAGGACGTGACGGACCGGCGCTTCCATGCCCAGCCCGTCGCGTGCGCCGAGTGCGGGCCGCGCGTGTGGCTGGCCGACGGCGGGGGCGTCGAGATCGAATGCGCCGACGCGATAGCCGAGGCGGGGAGGCTCCTCGGCGAGGGCCGCATCGTCGCCGCGCGGGGCCTCGGCGGTTTCCACCTCGCGTGCGACGCCCGGTCCGAGGACGCCGTTCACCGACTGCGCGCGCGCAAGTGCCGCGATGAGAAGCCCCTCGCGGTGATGGTCGCGGACCTCGACGAGGCGCGGGAAGTCGCCCGAGTCTCCGCCGCCGAGGCGGCGCTCCTCGATTCGCTCGAGAAACCCATCGTGCTTCTCAGGAAGAGAACCGGGAGGCGGGATGGCGGACGCAAGGAATCCGCGGGCGCGCTCGCGCCGTCGGTAGCGCCTCGGAATCATCACATCGGCCTCATGCTGCCCTACACGCCTCTTCATGTCCTGCTCCTCGAAGCGGCTGCGCGCCCGCTTGTCATGACGAGCGGCAACCTCAGCGACGAGCCCATCGCGACGGGAAACGACGAGGCCCTCTCGCGCCTGGCGGGGATCGCCGACGCCTTCCTCCTCCACGACCGCGAGATACACATCCGCACGGACGACTCCGTCGCGCGCGTGGTCATGGACCGCCCGAGGGTCGTCCGCCGCTCGCGCGGCTACGTCCCGCGGCCGGTCTCGATCCCGGTCGAGGCGGACGGGCCCGTCCTGGCGGTGGGGGGGGAGCTCAAGTCGACGATCGCCCTCGCGCGGGGGCGCGACGTTTTCCTTTCGCACCACATCGGCGACCTCAAGACCCCCGCCGCCTACGGCGCCTTCCGCCAGGCTACCGAGCACCTCGCGAGGGTCCTCGAGGTCGCGCCGCGCGTGGTCGCGGCCGACATGCACCCCGACTACCTCTCGACGCGCTGGGCGCGCGAGGAGTCGGGGCTGCCCGTCGTCGAGGTCCAGCACCACCACGCGCACATCGCCGCCTGCCTGGCCGAGAACGGTTCTCGCGGGCCCGCCATAGGCCTCGCGCTCGACGGGGTCGGCTACGGCCCCGACGGCACGGTGTGGGGCGGCGAGGTACTGGTCGCCGACCTCGCGGACTTCAGGCGGGCCGGGCACCTGGAGCCCGTGCGCATGCCCGGGGGCGACGCGGCTTCCGAGGAGCCGCGCCGGATGGCCGCCGCCTACGCGGCGGCGGTCTGGGGAGAACAGTGGCCCGAGCGCGTGCCGAATTTCTTCGAGTTCGCGTCACGCGACGAGGCCGGCCTCTGGGTCGACATGGCCCGGCGGGGCGTGAACTCGCCCGTCACGACGAGCGCCGGGCGGCTCTTCGACGCGGCGTCGTGCGCGGCGGGCCTCAGGGGCCTAAACGCCTACGAGGGCCAGGCGGCCTGCGAGTTCGAGGGCGTCGCGGACAGGGATGAAGGCGGGGCCTATGACGCTTGCACAGAACGCGACGAAGAGGGCATGGTCATTGTGAGGGGGTCGGACCTCTTCGCCGCGGTCGCCGAGGAAGCCGTGCGCGGCGTGGACACCGGCAGGATCGCCGCGCGTTTCCACAACGGATTGGCGCAGTCGCTGGCGCGGGCCTGCGAACTCGTCCGCGACGAGACCGGCCTCGCGCTGGTCGCGCTCTCTGGCGGCGTCTTCCAGAACGCGCTCCTTCTGGCGCGGCTCTCGGAGCGCTTGGCCCGTTCCGGCTTCGAGGTCCTCACGCACTCGCTCGTCCCGGCCGGCGACGGAGGGATAGCCTTCGGGCAGGCCGCGGTCGCCGCGGCGCGCGGGGCCGAGGCCTAGCAGCCCGTGGCAGAAGTCCGTTTCGCAGCCGCCGGGCGTCTTTTGCTCACGCTGCGGTCGGATGGGGAATTATCGGCGCCTGCCATCGCGTTTTTGACGTCTCGACCCAGATGGCGCGGA
>Ga0272441_10015470_pt1 | contig 10679 bp, 8 predicted proteins | sample SSMProp6N_FD_193582 | JGI IMG/M metagenome (GOLD analysis project Ga0272441, IMG submission 193582) | Marine sediment archaeal communities from Little Sippewissett salt marsh, Falmouth, MA, United States - SSM-Prop-6N | ecosystem: Environmental > Aquatic > Marine > Wetlands > Sediment ...
CGAGGCATGGGACGCCTCGCCGATCGGCCCCATCGTGGCCCACGCCAACTACCTGATCGACCTGGGAAGCCCCGACGAGCGGATCGCGCGCCTCTCGCTCGAAGGGCTCATCGTGGACATCCGGCGATCTGCGGCTCTCCGGCTCTCCTGGGTGGTCCTTCATCCCGGCTTCCACAAGGGTGCGGGCGAGGAGGCAGGGCTGCGGCGCATCGCCGACCTGGGGCGCCGTGCCCTGGACGCCACGGCCGACCTGCCCGTCGGCATCCTCCTGGAGACCACCGCCGGGCAGGGCACGTGCCTCGGCCATCGGTTCGAGCATCTCGCCGAACTGCTTGCCGCTATCGGGCAGCCCGACCGCACGGGCGTGTGCTTCGACACGGCTCACACCTTCGCCGCAGGCTACGACCTGGGCACCGCGCGGGGCTACCGAGCGGTGATGCGGGAGTTCGACGCCGTGGTCGGCCTCGACCAGATCCGCGCGTTCCACCTCAACGACTCGAAGCGGGACCTGGGCAGCCGAGTGGATCGCCACGCCCACATCGGCCGCGGCCACATCGGGCTCGACGCCTTCCGCTGTCTGCTCCGCGACCGCCGCTTCGCCAAGATACCCAAGCTGCTCGAGACGCCCAAGGAGGACGACGAGCGGAAGGACTGGGACTCGGTGAACCTGGCCACCCTGCGCGGCCTTGTGTGAGGGGACCAGCGGACGTGGGGAGGGGGCTGGGCGCCAGGGGGGGCCTGGTCGAGCACTGGGGGCGCCCGACGCGCCGTCCTTGATCTCATGGGAATCTGCTGTATCCTGGACAGGTCCTGAGCCGGTCCCGCCATCCGCACTGTGCATCGGAGGCCAAGCATGGCCGACCACCGCATCGAGAGGGATTCGCTGGGCGACGTGCGCGTGCCCGCCTCGGCCTACTACGGGGCACAGACGCAACGGGCCGTCGAGAACTACCCCATCAGCGGCGTGCGCCCGCCGTGGCCCTTCGTGGTTGCGATGGCCCAGATCAAGAAGGCGGCTGCACTGGCTAACCGCGACGTGGGGAGCCTGGAGCCACGCATCGCCGAGGCCATCGTGGCCGCCGCCAACCGTGTGCTCGCGGGCGAATTCGCCGACCAGTTCGTCGTCGACGTCTACAACTCCGGCGCCGGCACGTCGTTCCACATGAACGTCAACGAGGTGCTGGCCAACGTGGCGATCGAGAGCCTCGGGGGCACGCGGGGCGACTACTCGCTCGTCCACCCCAACGACCACGTGAACTGCGGCCAGAGCACGAACGACGTGATCCCCACGGCCACGCGCGTCGCGGCGCTGTCGATGCTGGCCGATCTGGTGGGCGCGCTGCCAGGGCTCGCGGGGGCGTTCCGCTCGAGGGCCGCTGCCTTCGACGGGATCGTGAAGGCGGGGCGCACCCATCTCCAGGACGCCGTGCCCGTGCGTCTGGGGCAGGAGCTTCGCGCCTACGCGGTCGCCATCGAGAAGTCGGCGGCCTCCGTCTCACGGGCAGGGGAGGGCTGCGCGGAGCTCGGCATCGGCGGCAGCGCCATCGGCACGGGCCTCAACACCCATCCCGACTACGCCGAGAAGACGGTGGCCAACCTGGCCCAGCAGACGGGGCTCTCGCTGCGTCCCGCGCCCGACCGCTTCGAGGCGATGCAGAGCCAGGCCCCCGTGGTGGAGCTCTCGGGCGCGCTGCGGCGCCTGGCCATCGAGCTCATTCGCATCGCCAACGACCTGCGGCTCCTCTCGTCGGGGCCGACGACCGGCCTGGCCGAGATCCGCCTGCCCGCTGTTCAGCCCGGCTCGTCCATCATGCCCGGCAAGGTGAACCCGAGCATCCCCGAGATGGTGAACATGGTGGGCTTCGGCGTGCTGGGCAACGACCTGACCATTGCCTCGGCCGCACAGGCGGGGCAGCTCGAGCTCAACGTGATGATGCCGGTCATCGCCTACAAGCTGCTCGATTCGCTGCTCATCCTGACCAACGCCGTGAACGTGTTCCGCGAGCGGTGCGTCGAGGGCATCGAGGCGGACGCCGAGCGCTGCGATGCCTACGTGGAGCGGACGATGGGGCTGGCCACGGCGCTCAACCCCACCATCGGCTACCTGGCAGCGGCGCAGGTGGCGAAGGAGTCGCTGGCTACCGGGCGGCCGCTGCGCGACGTGGTGCTCGAGAAGGGCCTCCTCTCGGCCGACGAACTCGACCGCATTCTCGACCCGCGCGCGATGACCGAGCCGCGGGCGCGCGCGGACCGCGACGGTTGACACCCCGGCACGGGCGGCTATAATCGGCGGCGGAAGAAGGGGACCATTCCGTGGGCGATGCTCCGAGCGACCGTGCAGAGCTGATCGAGCAGGCGCGCAGCGTGCTCCAGACCGAGATCGATGCGCTGGCGCGGGTGCGCGGTCGTGTGGGCGAGTCGTTTGCGCAGGCGGCCGAGCTCATCCTCGAATCGTCGGGCAAGGTGGTGGTCTGCGGAGTCGGCAAGTCCGGCATGGCTGCGCGGAAGATGGCGGCCACACTATCGAGCACGGGCACGCCTGCGGTGTTCCTCCACGCCGGCGAGGCGCTCCACGGCGACCTCGGGGTGCTCTTCCCCGAGGACGTGCTCATCCTGGTCAGCAAGAGCGGTGAGAGCGACGAGATCGTGCGGCTCCTGCCGTCCATCGAGACCATTGGCCCCACCGTTGTGGCGTTCACGGGCGCCAGCGACTCGCGCATCGCCCAGGCCGCCCAGGTGGTGGTGGACTGTAGCGTGGAGCGCGAGGCGGACATGCTGAACCTCGCGCCCACGGCGAGCGCCATCGTGGCCCAGGCGCTCGGCGATGCGTTGGCCGTTGTGGTGGCCTCGCGCAAGGAGCTCACGCCCGAGCGGTTCGCCCTCTCGCACCCCGGGGGCGCGCTCGGCCGGCGCCTCACGGTGAAAGTCGACCACCTGATGCACAGCGGCGAGGAGCATCCCACCGCACTCCCCGACGCGCCGGTGCGCGACGTCGTCGTGGAGATGACGGGCAAGGGGATGGGGGCCGTGAACATCGTCGACGCCGACGGGCTGCTCGTGGGCATCATCACGGACGGCGACCTGCGCCGCGCCATCCAGCGCTTCGATAACCTGTTCGACCGCTCCGCCGCCGATCTCATGACCCGCGACCCCATCTGCGTGCCGCTCGGCACGATGGCCATCGATGCACTCCACCAGATGGAGGACCGGCCCAGCCAGATCATGGTCCTCCCCGTCGTCGACCAGGCGGGGCGGGCCGTGGGCATCCTGCGGCTCCACGACATCGTGAAGGCAGGGCTGTGAGCGACCGGCAGCCCATCCGAGGGGACGGCTCGTGGCAGTGAAGACCCGACGCGTGGAGATCTGCCAGAGCGTGGCGGCGGGCGGCGACGGGCCGCTCCTGCTCATCGCTGGCCCGTGCGTGATCGAGTCGAAGCGCCAGTGCACCACGCTCGCACGGCGGCTGCGCGACATCGCGGGCGAAGCCTGTCTGCCGCTGGTCTTCAAGGCATCGTTCGACAAGGCGAACCGCAGCTCGCCGGCATCGTTCCGCGGCCCGGGCCTCGAGCGGGGCCTCGAGATCCTGGGCGAGGTGAAGGCACGCTACGGCATCCCCATCCTCACCGATATCCACGAGACACACCAGGCGGAGCCGGTCGCGGCCGTGGCCGACGTGCTCCAGATCCCCGCCTTCCTGTGCCGCCAGACGGACCTCATCCAGGCCGCCGCGGCCACAGGACGCGTGGTGAACATCAAGAAGGGCCAGTTCCTCGCGCCCGAGGACATGCGCCTGGCGGTCGAGAAGGCCCAGGCCGTGGGAGCCAGCAGGATCCTGCTCACGGAGCGGGGCACGTCCTTCGGCTACCACAACCTGGTGGTGGACTTGCGGTCGCTCGCGATCCTGCGCGGCCTGGGCTGGCCCGTAGTGTTCGACGCGACCCACAGTGCGCAGCTCCCCGGCGCCGGCGGCACATGCTCCGGGGGGCAGCGGGAGTTTGTCCCGCTCCTGGCCCGAGGGGCGGCGGCGGCGGGCATCGACGGGCTGTTCGTCGAGGTCGCCGTGGACCCTGCGAAAGCGAAGAGCGACGCGGCGAATTCCCTGGCCGTGCGCCACCTGCCGGACTTGCTGCGCAGCGTGGGGAGGATTCGGGACGCAATCCGCAATCCGTAATTCGTAAGGCGTGATTCCTAGTGCGTGACCCGGGTGCGGGGGGACGGGCCGATCGAGTGTGGGGGAAGGCGATGGGCGCAATCGCACGATTCTTCAAGATCGAGGAAGCAGGGACGACGATCGCCACCGAGGTGAGGGCCGGGGTGGTGACCTTCATGACGATGGCCTACATCATCGTCGTGCAGCCCATCGTGCTCTCGGCCGCCGGCATGGACATCGAGGCGGTGATGCTGGCCACGTGCATCGCCAGCGCCGTGGCCACGCTGGTGATGGGGCTCGTGGCCAACTACCCGATCGCACTCGCCCCCGCAATGGGCCACAACTTCTACTTCGCGTTCCTCGTCACCAGCGGGATGGCCACGTGGCAGCAGGCCCTCGGCGCCGTGTTCGTCTCGGGCGTGCTGTTCATGGCCCTCTCGTTCTTCGGATTCCGCGAGCGGATCATCAACGCGATGCCCGACAGCCTGAAGTACGCGATCGCGGTGGGCATCGGGCTGCTCATTGCCCTGGTGGGACTGCAAACGGCGGGCATCGTGGTGGAGAACGTCGAGAACCCGATGGCCACGGGCCTGACGATCGGGCGGTTCGGCAAGCCGGCGCTGCTCGCGGTGATCGGCCTGGCGATCACGGGGAGCCTGATGGCGTTCAAGGTGCGCGGCGCCATCCTCATCGGCCTGGCGGGCACCACCGTGGTGGGCATGCTCATGGGGCTGGTGCATCCGGTGAGCACGCCTGTGAGCCTGCCCCCCATGGCGTCGCTGGGCCGCACGATGCTCAAGCTCAATATCCTGGGCGCTCTGAAGCTCGGTCTGTTCGGCGTGATCTTCACGTTCTTCATCCTCGACCTGTTCGACACCATCGGGACGCTGGTCGGCGTCTCGCAGCAGGCCGGCCTGATGGTGGACGGCAAGCTCCCGCGTGCGCGGCGGGCGCTCTTCGCGGACGCCAGCGGCACGGTGGTCGGCTCGGCGCTGGGCACGTCCACGGTCACGAGCTACATCGAGAGCGCCGCCGGAGTCTCCGAGGGCGGGCGCACGGGGCTGGCCAGCGTGGTGACGGCCCTCCTGTTCCTGGTCGCCATGTTCTTCATGCCCTGCGTGCGGATGATCGCGGGAGGCGTCCCGACGACCCAGGAGTTCCACCTGGCCCACGTGCAGGGCAGCGTGGAGACGACGCGCGAGGTGGACGGCGAGCCGGCCGTGCAGGACGAGCCGGTGGAGACGCCGCAGGGGGCGAAGCTCGTTGTGCGGCGGACCAAGGTCCTGAGCCCCGTGACGGCGCCGACGCTGATCCTCATCGGCTGCCTCATCATGACGTCGGTCGTGCGTATTCCCTGGGGCGATTGGACGGAGGCCCTGCCGTCGTTCCTGGCGATCCTGCTGATGCCGCTCACGGGCAACATCACGGAGGGGATCGCGTTTGGCTTCATCGCCTACGCGTTCCTCAAGATCGTCACCTGGCGTGTGCGGGAAGTGAGCCCCTGGGTCGTGGTGTTCGCGGGGCTGTTCGTGGCGCGCTACATCTACCAGGCTTTGAATTGAGGCAGGCGGCCTGGCGCGTCAGGGTGTTGCGGGAACGGCCGTTGCGGGAGCCTTGGGCTTCGGCCCAGGGCTTTCTTTCATTGGCGCCGTGCGTTTGCGGAGGCGCTTGACGGCGAAGGCGATGGGCTCGCCGGCGAGCTGGCTGTAGGAGCGGGTGATGCGCTCGCGGCGAGGGTCCGTCTCGTCGAGCTCGACGAACCGCCGCACGATGGTCTTGAGGATCTCGGGGTCGGGGATGATCAGCTCGTCGACGGCCTGGTCGTGCTCTTTGGAATCGGCGCTGAAGAACAGGCGGAGCAGGCGGGCCTTGGGATCCTCCTGGTCCTTCTCCTCGGGCAGTTTGCCGCGAGTGGGTTGCTGGCCGGGCATGCGCGGGAAGAGGCGCTCGATGGCTCCCTCGATGGGCAGGCCGGTGAAACGCAGGTAGGCGGTTCGCACGCGCGGTCGGCGGGGGTCGGTCGGCTTGAGGCTCTCGTAGTGGATCACCACGCGGTCGAAGTCCACGTCCGACGCGTCCCGAATCTGGGCGCAGGCGTCCTCGTGGTCGCGGATGTCGGAGCTGAACAGGAGCCCCTCGATGCCCCGCGCGCGCTGCTCACGCGCCGTGCACACGAGGCCGATGGCGGCTGTGGGGCCTGCGAACAGGACGACGGTGAGCAGCAGGGCGAGCGCCAGGGAGCCAGCCGCTCCGGCGCGGATCGCGCGCACGCAGTGGCGGGCGAAAACGAACGTGGTGAGCCAGGGGCCGAGGGCCACCCAGCCGCTCAGCAGGTCGGCATGCGTGAGAGCAAAGGGGAGAAGCACGGCGCCGATGGCGGCGAACAGCAGGGCTCCGAAAGCGAAGACGCCGGCGAGGATCGAGCCGAGAAGCGGGTGGCGCATGCCGCTCAATCCCCAGATGAGCAGCAGCACCACCAGAGCCCCTGCCGCGATGCGCAGGGGACCGGCCCAGTAAGGAGGCAGGGCCGCCTGGCGGGCCACGCTGGCGCTGAAGAGCGCCGGGTCCGTGACGAACAGTGTGGCGGGGGCGAGCAGCCCGAACAGAATGTCAAAGAACACCTGCCCGCCAGTCGGCCCCGCGGGCGGGCCACCATAGCCGAGCCCGGCACCCGCGAGTTCGTAGCCGGCTGACGGTGGCGGAGATGCTCCCATGCGCTCGCTCCGTGTTGGCTCGCGGGCGACGTCTGCCATCTGCCCCGTGCGGACGGCAAGTGCGATCGCCGATCATCTGCGGGAAGTATAGCATGGCTCGCGACGGAATGCGAGGTCCCCCCGAGGGCTGGGGCTCAGGTCGCGGGGCCGTCCAGCGGCATGATGTAGTGGATCTGTCGGGCGATCTCCTCGAACCCCAGCCTGGGATAGAACCCCGTGCAGCGTGCGTTCTGCTCGAGCGTCTCGATGCGTGCATAGAGCATGCCGGCGGAGCGGAGATAGGCGAGCGCACAGTCGATGAGCTGCCGGCCGATGCCCCTGCCCTGGTGGTCGGGGTCGACGGCCAGGTTGGGGATCGAGCCGATGCGCGTCTCGAGGTCGGCCCGCGCCGTGACGAAGCCAGCGACCTGTCCCCCCTCGGCCTCGAACACGAAGATGCCCTCGGCGTTGGCCGCGATGTCGGCCTCAATGTGGCGCGCCTTGCGCTCCTGCCATCCCACGCCGTGGATGGGGCCGAAGCGCTCCTCGATGTTCCGGTCGATGGAGACGTCCGCGAAGGCGCGGATCGTGATGTCGAGCACTGCCGCGGTGTCGCTCAGGCGGAACGTGCGGATCATCCCAGTCTCTTGCAGGGGATTCTGCCCGGGTTCGATGTCTGACATGGCGAGGTGCGCGGCGGCTCTTGGCCAGCCTCAGGGCTTGATCACGTTCCAGTGGATCCGCGAGCGCTTGGTGATCGGGTCGTCCGTGCCGATGTCGGCAAGGAACGTCTCTTCCGAGTAGCTGCGCTGGTGGCCGTCGACGAACAGCACATTGGCCCGTCCCCCGTGGCGGAACCGGTAGGCGAACACATTGTCGTTCTCGAGTCTCGGCGCCACGTCGGCCTTGATGTAGTCCATGAGGAGGATCGTGCGGGCCGCGTCCACGACCTTGCTCGAACCGCCCACGTAGCTGCACGTGATCGCGTTGCCGTCGTCGTCGTACCAGTCGTACTCCGTGCGGCTGCCGGTGATCGCTCCCCAACCGCCACCGTGGTAGTACTTGCTGGTGTACATGCGGCCCCACATCACGGAATTGTAGTCGATCTGGCCGCTCTTGATGGGGATGATCGTGGCGTGCTCGTCCTCGTGGCCCGCGTAGGTGAACCCGGAGTTGTTGTAGCCATAGCAGTCGTCGAACACGCGGTCCTTGATCACGCCTTCGGCCTGCTTGTGGTACTCGGGGGCTGGGCTGTCTGGATCGCTTTGCGGATAGGGGTCGATGCTGGCTGGGCAGCGGAGGACGCAGCGGTTGGAGCGGAATCCGCCCGTGGGCGCGAAGCGGCCGTCGCACTCCGTTCTCGGGCAATTGATGAACTCGCCGCCGCCTGCGCTGGTCCAGAAGATGACGCCGCACTCGGGGCACTGGACGCGCTGCTGGCTCAGGTACTCCTTCGTGACGGTCACGTTTACCGTGTGGTCCACCTCGTCGATCTTGATCGTGCGGCTTTCCTCGACTTCATGGTTGGCATCGGGGTAGAGCACGCGGCCGACCTTGCGGTACCACCACGTCGAATCGTCGGCATTGTGGTAGACGCGTTCCTTGCCGTCAACGGTCACGTTGTGGAGAGTGCCCTTCACCCCGTTGCCGTACAGCTCGAAGCACTCGGGGAGGCGGCCGTAACGGTCGTTGGCCACGAGGTTGATGCCCGTGTAGATCTGCGCGATGTTGCTCTTGCAGACCGTCCCGACCGCCGCCTGCTTGGACCGGATGACGAATGGGGACATGATCGAGGTGAGGATTGCGATGACCGACACGACGGTGAGCAGCTCAGTGAGAGTGATGCCTTGCCGACGATGATGCATGATAGATTCCTCACGCGGCCGCGGAGGCGGTTCCCAAGGCATTGCGCACCACGCTCTACCTGAATTCTACCCGCCCGCCCCGCTGATGTCAACAGAATTCACGAGCACGCAAAGCGTTATTCACGGGACAGTTGCGTGCCCGGGCCACTCAGCCCACGAAGCGTGCCATCAGAGTGTGCCCAGGCTCCACGACCAGGCCTGTTTCGGCCGCGTTAGCCTCGGAGAAGAGACGTTCGCTGGGCGGGGCCACCCCCGTGCCGCAATACGCGAAGGGCACGGGCTCGGCCACGTGCGTCCGGCGGGCGATGGGCGTCGGATGGTCGGGCAGGACGAGCAGCCTGTGGTCGCCCGCCGCCTCGAGCCGCTCGAACACCGGCCCCACGATGTGCTTGTCGATCGCCTCGATGGCGTCCACCTTCGCCTGGATATCGCCCTGGTGGCCCGCTTCGTCCGGTGCCTCGATGTGGACGAACACGAGGTCGCAGCGGTCGAGGGCCTCCGCCGCTGCGGAGCCCTTGCCCGCGTAGTTGGTCTGGACGTAGCCGGTTGCACCTTCGACGTCCACGACATCGAGTCCGAGGCTCGCCGCGATGCCCCGCACGAGGTCCACGGCGGCCACCGCGGTGCCGTGCTTGCCGTAGCGCTCGCGGAACGGGGCGAGGACAGGGCGCGTGCCGCCGCCCCACAGCCAGATCATGTTCGCCGGGTTCTCCCCCAGGTCGATGCGGACCTCGTTGATATCCGTGGCCGCCAGAACCTCGCGCGAGCGCGCCATCAGGTCAGCGAGAAGCTCGGCCCCCGGGCCGCGGGGCGGATGCTTCGCAAACGGCTCGCCCGGGATATCGTGCGGCGGCGTGCACTCGGCCGTCAGAGGCTCCGTGCCCCGATACACCATCAGATGCCGGTAGCCCACGCCCGGGTAAAAGCGAATGCTATCGCTGCCCAGGTGCTCGTTGAGAAGGCCGACGAGCACCGCAGCCTCCTGGTTCGAGATGTGTCCCGCGCTGTGGTCGGCGAGGATCTCCCCGTCGATGGTCACCAGGTTGCAGCGGAAAGCCACCTCGCCCGGCTGGAGGTCGATCCCCATGCTCGCCGCCTCCAGCGGAGCGCGGCCCGTGTAGCACTCGAGGGGGTCGTAGCCCAGCACGGACAGGATCGCCACGTCGCTCCCCGGCAGCAGACCCGGCGGCGTGTGGCACACCAGGCCAAGCAGGCCCGTGCGCGAAACCCTATCGATGTTGGGGGTGGCAGCCACCTCCACCGGCGTACGCCCGCCGAGCCGTTCGAGCGGATGGTCGGCCATACCGTCTGGAACGACAATCGCGTATTTCACAACGCTCTCCGCAGGGGGACAGGCCAAGGACGGGGTGCGGGGCTGGCGCCCAGGATCATAGCAGAGCGCCGCGAGGCGAGTCAAAACTTCTTTGCCGAGCGCCCACGACTCCCAGGCTCCCTGAGCTCCCACCGCACTGTTGGCGTCCTGCCCCACGCCGTAAGTCCCACCCGAATCCCCAACTCCCCCCTTTTTAAGAAAAAAGGGGGGACCCCCGGCCCAGTTCCCACACTTACGTCGACAGGCAGCCGCCGGAGGGGGCGTGATGCCCCCACCCCTCGAGCCCCTCCTCGGCCCATACGCCTTCCACCTCTTCTTGACGCGTGACGCGGGATAAGCCCCTCCCTCGTCCCACGCCTCCCATCGGCCCGCACGCCCTCTCCCTCTTCCTGACGCGTGACGCGTGACGCGTGACGCGTGATCAAGCCCTTCTCCGTCCCATGCGTCCCATGCCCCCGTGCCACCCCCCGCGCCATGGGTGCCACCCTCAAGCGAAGCCTGCGCGTGCCCGGCGCGCGCCCCCTTGCCCTCGGCCGCTCCTTTCTTCCTGACGCGTGACGCGTGACGCATGACGCGTGGTCGCCGTTCCCGGGTGCCACCCTCATGCGAAGCCTGCGCGTGCCCGGCGCGCGCCCCCT
>Ga0272441_10015471_pt1 | contig 10679 bp, 8 predicted proteins | sample SSMProp6N_FD_193582 | JGI IMG/M metagenome (GOLD analysis project Ga0272441, IMG submission 193582) | Marine sediment archaeal communities from Little Sippewissett salt marsh, Falmouth, MA, United States - SSM-Prop-6N | ecosystem: Environmental > Aquatic > Marine > Wetlands > Sediment ...
TCCTGGGTGTAGACTTTGATCCCCAGGTTCTGAAAAGCTGGGATTCCCGGGGCATGTCCGTTATGTTCGGCGATGCAGGAGATCCTGAATTCATCGATCAGATTCCCCTTTGATGCTCACGGTGGTTTATCAGTATGATCAGAGACCGTAAAATCAACCTTATGATCATGCACCACCTGAAAGATCTTGGATATGACGGGCACGTGGTTCTTACTGCCGCAAACGATGAAGAGGCCGATGCCTATGAAAAAGCCGGGACACACCTGGTGCTGCGTCCCTACCGGCATATCGCCAAACATGCCTCGGACGCAATTACGAACGCCATGCAGTGAGCAGCACGCCCTATAAGATCCCGGCTTGCCCCTACCTCATCCATCCCTCCTTCAATCGGTCCTTATCGATACTGGGTGTAACCGAATCAGCTGCGTCATCGGGCTTGCGCTGGACCTTGAAAAGGCTCGGCCCCAGAACGCAGTAGTTGCGTATTTATTCACAAACATTTGAAGGTGTGCTCTATTGAGGATGATACAAGAATAATATTTCAGCAAGATACCAAGCCTGGTGAATATGAAATTAGAGTTACTGTTTTCCTCACTGCGCAAGCCCCAGCAGATTCATCAAATTCCCGGAATTATCTCTTGCAGGTTTTCATAACGGCACTACTTCTCCATCATCTACAAGCACCACTCAGTGGAAAAATGATCTTTGAACTTCTCAACATGGAAGCTAGCTTTCTCGATCTCTGCCAATTACCGAAGATAGATAGCAGATACCTTCAGTTTGAAAAATCATGACGCAGTGATGATATGCGATTCTTCTATTCAAAATTGTTGCAGTAGATGGCTCTGTCGCAATCACTATTCATGAAAAAGGCAGGAACATATTGTCCCTGCCTGTCCAGTTCGGGTTTTTTCTGCTTATCTCTTAAATTTCCTTCTAAACCCTGCAAGGCCTATTAAGCCAAAGCCCAACAGGAGAAAGGTGGCAGGCACGGGGACCGGCGCGGGGTTCAATTCCATACGCAAACCACAAGAACTCTGGCTGGGGACCCAGGTATCCCCACCGTCGACCGACAGTTCAGTAAAAATGTCAAAGAAGCTAGCGATCTCGAACGTTCCGTCTCCGAGGTCCGTAATTTGAATTTGGCCACACGAGACGAACGTCGGAGACTCCCGCATCTCGATAACTCTTTCAGCAGAAGGCAGCAAGATAACGCCCCAGAGGTCCATGGATACAATCTCTAGATCGAACCACCCAGTCGTTTGACCGGCTTTTTCGTATGTCACGAGATCCATGGGTCCCCTCAGTTGGAAATTTATAGCCTCCCCAGACCTGTCGGCTATCCATGTACCGAGACCAGTTAATGTCGCATCGAATGATTCGAGTTCGTCGGTACCGACTTCGGTTCGCACCACTTCCGTGAAACCCCCAAGGTGGACATCTTGAAGGATAATTGTCCAATCAGGACTCGTGTACGTTTCAAGAACAACAGTCGGGCTAGTATATTCCCCGCCAAGGGGCGGAATTCCGGGATCGGAGGTAATGAGAGAGGCTTTAGCCTGAAAAGGTCCTGCGACCCCGATTAAAAAGGCCATGACAACAAACCCCAGAATCAACGGACAAAGGTTTCTTCTTCGTCGAACAGATAACTTCTTCATCGTGCTTCCCCTTTCATTTTCCTTTTCGCCCAATGCTGGAGGAAAGCATCGGCAACGTGATCATCTCTTCGCTCAACATGGTTGCTGTATTTATGATGCGAATTTAATCGATGGCTATTCCCAGTTGTTTTCAATAGCCAAGTCAGTTTCATATTACTTTTCATATTCCTTCGCCCCTTTTAAGGACACATAACAGGTAAAGATCCGCAATAATCGTACCAACTGTTTGTAATGAAACAACTATTACGTTACCGACATTTATAAGCAATTGATAATATGACAATCATTATCTTTTAGGTGGGCGAATTTCTGAGTAAAACAAATAACACGAGATGTTGTTCCTAGCATCTTTGTAAAGACTCTTCATATCACAGGTTTTCCTTTGCTTGTGGTAGTATTTTCCTACATGCAATTTTGGGCGATCTCGAGATAGTTTCTTTTCGTGGCAACTGTCATTACCCTTACATATATTGAGGGCGATTATGACATAATAAAGCTGTCTTGAATTTTCGATTTGACAGCATTTTTATTGACCTCACCTACAACTGTTCAGTAGTGGATACTCATCAGGACTGAGGATTACGAAAAGAAGGGTTCGACTTTTCATGACATCTCGGCAAGAGCGTTTTTCGTCCTCGTCACCCAGACGCCGGCTCCACATTTACGGCAAAACTTCCTATCATCAGGATTCTCTGTTTGGGATTTGGGGCATTTCATTTTACAATGCCCTTGTTATTATCTTTTTCTCTGGGACAAGGTAATTACTGATACTCACCGAAGCGAACACACCTGAGATCACGCCTTCCGTCTATGGGGCTGCAACAATCTTAAAATTGTAGAGATAATTGATTTAATTCTTAATGTAAGCATAATGGGGATAGCGCCCAGAAAATAATAACTGTACAACATACAGAAGAAAACATCTTTTGTTTCTTGCATGGCCAACTACCTCAGCTGTAATTTATAACTCTTCGTTTACAGTTTTGTTCCGCGTTCGTTACGCCTTTCAAAAACACGGTTGTAATTCGTAGAGATGTTCTTGAGGTGGGGCGTCATATTTAATAAGGCTGTGACGTTTCCTTTTGCCTTGATCTTGACCATAGTCATGCTGACGGCAGGATTTAATCCGTTCGATCATGCCTGATTGACAATGTCTATGCAGTTGATACTTGTCGAGTCAGGTTTGTCTTCGGGTTTGCAAGATCCATCTGTAAAGAATGATGTATCTGTCATTGCTTTCACCCCACAGTGTGAACGAAAGACTGGAAAATTTACCGCCCCTCTGCCCGATGCCGGAGACGGATTACATCAATTCTTATACCTGGAGTCAGGAAATGGTCACGATGAGGATCCGACTTTTCGGCAACCAGCAGAAGAGAGATATTTTTGTTTAACTGTGGTCGATGGGGCACGTATTACAATAGAAGGCATGACTCCTTGTATGATCTATAAAATCATGAGCAAAGCTGATGAATTGTAAGGATCATCTTCGCAACATAGTCGGGGAAGTGTTTACGCACGGGTTTACCCTTTCGCCTAGAGAACTTTGTCGAAGTTCTATACATTCAAATTCTCCCTGAATATCGTAATCTGAGCCTTATATTCTTCCAGCCTCTGCGGCAACATCTCGTCGGGCCACTCGGTATCCACCTTGTTAAACACCTCGACTAAAGGACCACTCTTTGGCGCCAGCGACAAAAGCTTCGGCGCCAACCCTTTGTCCAGTTTTATTTTCGCAGTCATTACCAGCGAAACGAAACCCTTCTGCTTTTGTATAAGTTTTTTCCATATCTCAGGAGACGCGCTGAGGATAAAGTCCGACTTCTTCTCAGCATCCTCTTTGCTAATAAGCGCACTATCAGCCTGTAGAACGCCGTTTATGAGATGGCTGCAAAAGTAAATATCCTTATCTATGCCGAACCTTGCGTCCGCGAGAATACGGTAAGTAAGAAATATTGTCATGTCTTTGAATGTCTTGTTTTGATTGTTCGGGTCGGCCCGATAATTCTTTCCCACCTCGGCTACCCATTCCGGCGTTGCGTATGGTATCATCTCACCCTCCCTTTTCCTCTTTGAGTTCGCCTTGATCTTTCATTTTCTTGATTTCTTCTTCCCTCAGCACCCTTTTGAATATCTTCCCCACTGCGGTTAAAGGCAAATCATCCCTGAATTCTATATACCTGGGCACAGCTACAGAAGGGAGATTCTCTTTGCAGTAGTTAATAATATCATCGGCATTAAGTTTTCCCCTGAGCTCCTTCTTGGGCGTGATGAAAGCTTTTATCCTTTCACTACCCGGGCGTTTCGGGTCAGGGATACCCACTGCCGCGGCCATGGCTACGCCAGGATACTTGAACAGAACTTCGTCGACCTCCGTTGTGTAAACTTTATACCCGGAAATATTCGCCATATCCTTGACTCTATCCGTAAGGACAAAATATCCGTTTTCATCCATCTTTCCGATGTCGCCCGTGCGAAGCCAGCCATCAGACGTCAATCCACTGCCTGGTGTAGGCCAGTATCCTTTCATAGTCTGAGGTCCGCGAATCCATATCTCGCCGCTTTGCCCGGCCCCGAGTTCCTCCCCGGTCTCCAGGCTCATAATTTTCACCTCCGTATCCGGGACAGGCAGTCCAATGCCCAGCGTTTCCTTTGCTACAAAACCTGTGATTTTGGAGAATGTTGAAAGATTCGCATGCGTCATGGGCCCGCATTCCGTCAGGCCGTAACCTTCCGATACCGGCATCATGATATCGCTCTTTATAGCATTAAAGATTCCCTCCGGAAGAGGGGCCGCACCGGACAGGAACATCACAGGCAGTCTCCCCACTTTTCTCTCGGCTATGTGCATGAGATGCGTAGGCACCACATACACGACCATGGGACGATGCTCTTTCAAAAGGGTTACTGCCTGGTCTATGTCCCTTGGATCGGAAACCAAAAGAATTCGCATTCCCAGAGCGATGCTAATTTCCATACCGAGATGGCCATAAGAGTGGTAGAGGGGAATGAGCATCTCTGTGGCGGCCTTTCCTTTCATTCCCGGCCACAGCGGCTCCAACAGCCACATGCCCTGTATTACATTACACGCCCTGTTGTAATGGGTTATCATTACGCCCTTCGGCACCCCTGTGGAACCTCCGGTGAAGGAAAGATAGGCCAGATCTTCTACAGGGTTTATGTCAACGTGATGAGGAGTCGGATTGTACCGGTCGATCAATTCCTTGAACTGATGGGCGCCCGGAACCTGGTTGAATTCCGGCTCCGTTGAAGAGTAATCCAGAGGTGAGGTAAAAATTATGTTTTTCAGCTTTGTCTTATTCTGCAAAGCTTGAACAAGTTTTAAAGCCTCATCGGAGCATACGACTGTCTTCGCTCCCGAGGCGCTTAGTTCATGCTCCAAATCGTGAATTTTATGCAAGGTACTGCAAGGAACGAAGACAGCGCCGACCTTCGATACCGCGAAATCCACGATGATGTATTGGGGACAATTCGGAAGAATTGACGCCACCCTGTCGCCCTTTTTAACCCCAAGCGCTAAAAGTGCGTTCGCCAGTCTTTCTACATAATTCTTCAGCTCGCGATACCTTATTCTCCGGCCCAAGTACTCTACAGCCGCCTGCCCCGGGTAAGCGGATGCCGAATCATCCAGGAACTTATGCATCGGTACCTCAGGATAGGGCTCCAAGGTTTTCTTCAAAGGATATGGGCCGAGTCTATAGTTCTTGAGCCAGGGTTTGTTGCTTCCTTTTATCTTATCCACCACTCGTTATCCTTTATCTTTTTCAGTATCGGCAATATACTGCTCCAACCCCAATTCCTTAAGCTTCTCCGGTGTGGGCTTTCCGGTCGCTTTCTCCCATCCTCGAAGTTCGTAATACCTGTCCAGCATCGCGGATAAATTCTCGTTTACCTTGCCCGCGGCCGGACCTTCGAGGAGCGGTTCCTCAAGTAACCTCGGAGGAAGAGTATCATCCGCTCTGGTTACACCCTCTCTTACATTGAATAACCTGGCGAGGTTATAGGCCCTTTCACCAATCTTAACCAGGTCCTCATATTTGAATTTACGTCCCAGACAGTGCTCCACCAGTTCCACCCATTCATCCGAGTCCAGACAGAATCCCATGAACTTACAAGCCCCCAGCGTATCGAGAGCGGTCAAAACATTCTCCAGCGCCACCAGGACATGAACCTCCTCCGGATCAGCCACCAAGGGGTCCTTGATCTGGCTGTCCGGAATAACCAGGAACGGGACATCAAGGAACGTCGGACCCTGAATGTAAGCAGTGATATGGTCACCACCCCTGTTCGCCACTGCGTATGCAAGCCCCGTTATCTGAACAGCTCTTGAATCGTAAGCCGGGAGCTCCAATCCTTTGACATGCATTGCGAACTTCTCGGCTCCTTTGTCCAGTTTTTCCGCCACCCGCCTCGTCCCCTCAGCCAGCAGATTCCCAATACCCTCCCTTTTTGCGATTCTGTGTATAAGTTCTATCATGACTTCAGCATCGCCAAAATTGAGTTCCAGCCCGTCTGTATCACCCTTGGTCAAAATTCCTTTTTCATAGCATTCCATAGAGAAGGCTATGGTGCTGCCGGTGGAGATCGTATCCATACCGTAGTCATTGCACAGGTAATGCCCCTGTGTAATCGCCTCCATATCGGTGATCATGCACTGCCCGCCCAGTGTGCCCACGCTTTCATATTCAGGGCCTTCCCCTTTGGCTCCCTTGTATTTCCCTTTTCTGATTTCGGTGCCTCTCCCGCACTTTAGAGGGCAGGCAAAGCATCCCAAAGGCTCCTTGAGAACTTTCTCACTGAGAGCCATGGCATTTATTTCCTCTATTTCCGGGAAGACACCGGCTTGCCAGTTTTTCGTGGGGAAGCCCCCCCTCACATTCACTAAATCGATAACAGCGTTTGTGCCGAACGACTCCAATGTCACTTTAAACATGTGCTGGTCGAGCAGCTCAAACTGCTTTTTTGCCGTTTTGGCGAAGCCGGAAGGATTTGCTATTCTGACCGGTTTTTTCCCTCGTACAGCGATAGCCTTCAATTTCTTTGACCCCATCACTGCTCCGCCTCCGCATCTGCCCGCCGCCCGGTGAAGGTCATTCATTATGCTGGCGTATCTGACTAGGTTCTCGCCGGCGATCCCAATACAATCAACATTGAACTCCTTGCCCATCTCTTTCTTTATCAACTCCGTAATCTCGATAACACTCTTCCCCCACAGATGCTGTGCATCTAAAAGCTCGGCCTTGTCTTCCGTTATTACGAGGCAGACAGGTTGTGATGAGATGCCCTGGAAAATAATTCCATCGAAGCCTGTTTTCTTAAAGTCCACACCCCAGAATCCGGCCGAGTTCGACTGCGCCCAGAGGTCAGTCAGAGGCGACTTGAACACCCAGTTGAATCTGCCCATGCTGGGGGCATAGGTGCCCGTGAGCGTTCCTGTCATAAGGATGAGTTCGTTTTGGGGACCTAACGGGTCTGCACCTTGAGGAACCTCACGATATAGATAATGCGTTGCCAGTCCAGCACCGGTAAGAAATGTATCGAACAAAGCCTGAGGTATTTCTTCATGCGAAATTGTGGACTCCGACAGGTTGATCCTCAAGATTCTGCCATGTGCTCCGTACATTTTAACCTCCCTCTCCTGATAAAAGGGAATCACTGAGAATCTTTAATGAGTTGATTTGATAGGATATTAGTTTCTGACGTAGAAAACTTTTCTTAGTTCATCGGACTAAATTAAGATATTGTTGACACATAATCATAATAATCATATTCACCCCACTAAGACAAAACCTCGCTCTCTTCTGAGAAACGAGGTTTTAATAGTCTCATCACTGCACCACCCTTTTAAAAATGATCCAGATCAGATTTTAACATGTCGATGCTGCCCTATTTGAATATATTTTATTTGTGCATTAAATCCTTTGAAAAGTCAAGAAACATAGTTCATTGATAACTATCTGAAAAGGATGCATATCTGCCAAAATCACTTGATGATTGACTACAGAAAGTAATGCAAATGATATAGTGCCCAATCAGAGCACTTCAAGATTGCAATATTTGCCGGATCTTTTACTCGCAATAAACCTTCAATATAAGATCCGCCTGTCGTAGTTGTTCTATGGCGTAACGAAGTGATGATAGTATGATACTCTCGTCTGGGAATAAGTGTACCGCTGATTGATGATATGCATTTATTAGCTTCACTCTTCATATCACAGGTTTTCATCTGCTTGTGATAGTATTCTCCTATCTGCAATTTCTTGAGTTTGATAGATAGTATCTTTTCGTGCCAAATCGTTTATAATCACCAAATAAATGTCTTAAAAACGGTATCATATTGAGCGAATAAGGATTGGGTCTGATAGGCCAATGGGAAAATAGGTAATAAGCTATGTAAGGTATCAAATTTATTTGGTCACTTTAGACAATATGAACATGGCTGCCGCCCCGAATCCGACTATGAAGAGAACAACAATGACCGCGTATTGCGCAAGCGGGTCTAATCCACTATACCATTCCATAGTCAGATCATAATACTGAATGAACAGATTCTTGATCTTATCCATCATGGTCCCCCCATCCCTCGACATGTTTATTATACTGCCAGAGGTCTTTGAATACTCTTTGTTTCAGCCGCTGCGAGTAGTGATGCAATGGGGTAGTCCAGTGAATAGCCGATACATGGTAAACTCGCTTCTATAGTCAGCAGAGTTTCCGTTTTCAGCGGACATTTACTCCATGATTGAGTTTAATCATATAATACATTGTCATTGAGGTGAAGCAGATATTTTATTTATGCACATGCTATCATTACTTTAAGTGAGGGACGTTACACCTGCCATATCGTTTTAAGCAGAAATCTGTGCAATACTTCCCAGAAATGGATCGCATCTCATGACTTAGTCGCCAATTGTCAAAGTACAGCTAGCTGATAATCCGCTCAAACTTTGTCAATTGATGATAGTATTATAATTATCGTCTCGAAATAATGGGGCCTTTGGCTGATGATATGCGTTTATTAGCTTGAGCGGCTTTCATCACGGAAAACTCTTCATATCACAGGTTTTACTTTTCTTGTGATAGTATTTTCCTACCTGCAATTTTTTGACTTTGAGAGATAGTCTCCTTTCGTGGCAACTGTCATCAGTTTATCAAGACCTGCTGGTAATCAAAACATGATGAAGCTGTCTATAATTTTCAAAAAGACCTCCTTTTCTTTAGTGGCAATCAGTTTAATCTTCTCCTCGACAATGTTGTCTCGGAAATCAGAGGGGAACGTGGTTTGCAATCAAATCGTACTGCCGGAAGACTGGCATATGATGATTCTATGGATTATCGAACACAATTAACTGCGGTGTCTGTTCGTTGTTGTATCGTTTCCTTGAAATGCGTTTCACTTGAGGTTTTATGTAACTGAACAAGTCGCTGACGGCAATCGAACCATCCTGTCTTACGACATCTTCGTTCTTGATTCCCTTGAGCAAAAAATAGGTAAAGAGCCCATGTCCTTTTTCGTCATAGGTCGAGCTTATCTGTTCACCCGACGAAGCGGACAGAACCGTCATATTCTTTGATAAGACCATGTTGTTCTGGAGATTCATAACAAGAGGTCGTGCACCTTTGGCGATCACCGACCTTCCGCCTGCTCCGGAGAAACAGGAATCAAGGGCGACAATGATTTCTTTGGCTTGAAGTTTGCCGAGAGCATCGTACATTCTTTTTAAAGAATATCCGGTCTGTTCTATGAAGGACGGATCGCCATCATATGGCACCAGATAGGCATCCCCTGTGTTCGGGTTCGGCGCACCGTGACCGGAATAGTAGACAAAGACGGTACCCTCTTTTTCGACGTTATTTGAAAGCCACTTTTCAAAGTACTTCTCCATGTCACTCTTTAAAGCTCTGTCATTTATAAGCGTCACAATATTTTCTTCGGGATAGCCCATGACCTTCGCGAGATACTCTGCCATAATACGAGCATCATGGGCTGCAAAATCAGCCTTGGGCAGTTTCTGGCGGTACTTTTCAACTCCGATGACGATTGCATAGGCATGCTTCCTCATCTGTGCCTGCACTTGAGGAAGGTCATCGACATCGGAACTCAAAGGATTCATGACGGAAACGCTTTTGAAAGAGGTATCTTTCGATGAGGCAAGGGGTATCGCCGTTCCTTTCACCATTGCCTGGGAAGGTGTGACATCTCCCCCTGCCACGATACGACGGTTCGGGGAGGGGGAAGCAGAAATCCGATCAGTTTTCACCGCATACAGTTTTTCATGCTGTTTCTGTCCGTACTCACCAAGCATACGGACAATCATCACATGCCCTTTTTCTTCTGCAAGTTGCACAGGAGTGCGATGCCCCATAGGTTCTCTGCCCGTTATGTCTGCTCCATAGTCAAGCAAAAGCTTCACCATTTTTGCGTTACCATTATAGATAGCAACAAGCAGCGGTGTCCATCCGTTGTCCATGCCTTTATTAACATCGGCTCCTTTATCGAGAAGAAAACGGACCGTCTCCAATGAAACATTATCGCGTACCGCCCACCACAAAGCCGTTGAGCCGACAAACCACTCCTCATTGACCTCAGCACCTTTATTTAAAAGGGTCTCCATTTTTTTCGTGTCGTTCGATTTTGCTGCCGTTATCAGCGCAGGCGGGCCGCACCCAGCCAGCGTCACGCACATGAGGATGGCACATACAAAGTACAATGGATTTCGCCTTTTCATTTTCCGCATATCTTCACCCCTCCGGATTCAAAGCTCTGTATTCGTATTCATCAGTGGTGTCTGCTCCATTCGCACGCCAGATGTTATACAGCGTATTTTTCAATCACTGCAAGAGATTTCTAAGATTATCGGAACGCTAAAAAAGATTACTCGCCGAGATATTGTCAAATCTTGTGGGTCGGGAAACGCCCCCTCCGGTCATTTCCTATGCCGCTTCCTGTAGTTCTCCGTCAATAAAAATTCTTTTTTCTAATACACGGGGAATCAAATT
>Ga0272441_10015472_pt1 | contig 10678 bp, 6 predicted proteins | sample SSMProp6N_FD_193582 | JGI IMG/M metagenome (GOLD analysis project Ga0272441, IMG submission 193582) | Marine sediment archaeal communities from Little Sippewissett salt marsh, Falmouth, MA, United States - SSM-Prop-6N | ecosystem: Environmental > Aquatic > Marine > Wetlands > Sediment ...
ATGACGATGTCGTCCTTGCGCTTGTTCGCCGTCGCGACGGTGATGACAGTCATGAGCATGAGAATGACGGCGTGCACCGCGGCCGAGATCATCCACCACGGCGCGCGCTCCCACTGCTCGCGCATGACGTCGCCCCACGTCTTGTCGCGGACGATCGACGCGCCGGCGATGCTCTCGATGGCACGGCCCTCGATCTGGCTCTGCGGGAACATCGTCTCGAGCACCTGGCCCGTCTCCTCGAGAAGCTGCTGCGCCGACCGGAGGGCAGAGGCACACGGGGGGCATTGCCTGGCGTGCCGCTCGAACTCGACGAGGCCGTCCTCGGACATGAAACCGGCGACATAGGCGTCGATGAGACGCTCGAACTCCTCACAGATCATACGGCACCTCCCAGCAAATCAGACCTTTTCTTCACTCACCGCGGGCCCCGAAGTCGCACGCGCGCCCAGCCGCCTGCGCAGCAGCGCGTAGGCGCGGCTCAGTCGTGAGCGCACCGAGCCCGGCGGCATCTGCAGCTGCTCGGCGATCTCGTCGACCGAGTAGCCGCGCATGTACTTGAGTGCGAGCACGACCTTGTAGTGGTCGGGCAGCGCCGACGTCTCGGCCAGGAGCCGAGCGCGGAGTTCCTTCCGCTGGAGTTCCTCTTGCGGATCGCCCGACTGCCCGGCCGCGATGGGAATCTCGGCGACGTCCACGGCCGGCGTCCGGGCCGCGGCGCGTTGCGCCTCGAGAGCGACGTTGCGCGCGATGCCCAGAAGCCATCGGGGGAATGCCTTTGGCGGCCACAGCTTGGTCAGGCCCGCGTAAGCCCTGACGATGGACTCCTGGACCACCTCCTCGGCGTCGAGGGGCGGGCTAACTAGTCCGCTCACGTGCCAGAGAAGCATCCTCGCGTAGCGCCTGATGAGCTCGTTGAAGGCCTCCTTCTGGTCGGCGAGGGCCGCCTTGACGAGGTCGCCGTCGACGGCGCCAGGTATGTCCCCGGCCGGGAGGGCCCACTCGGCGGGAGCGCCCGAGCCCGAGCCATCGGCGGGCAGCGAATCCTCCCGCCCGGCCTCGGCTGCGCCGCTGGGCGCCCTTATGATGTCCGCCACGAGTTCCATCGCCTCCACCCGACCAGTAATGACCAGGCCGGGCTTCGCGCTGCAAGAAAAACCCCGAAAAGCCTGCCGACGCAGAACGGCGCTGGGATCCCTCCGCCATCAACCGTTGCCAGGTCGCCTTCCTGCCAGCCTCCAGTCTATCCTGGAGCCGTCCCAGGTCAAGCAGGATGAGCGTCCGCACCTGCCGCCGTCTGCCGTCCCGGAGAGCTTGTAAGTACGAACGACGGCAATATAATGGTACCGTAACGGACAGCAGCCGGGAGGACAGTGAGGTGAGCGATTTTCCGTTCGGGGGCAGCCCCGACGAAGACAGATCGGACATCCTCCGCACGGCCGAGGCCGAGCGGCTCCGCCAGTGGCGGAAGCTCATAATGATCCCGTCGGAGAGCATCTGCCACCCGGCTGCGGCGGAGGTCCTGACCGGGGACCTCGGCAACATCTACGCCGAGGGGCTGCCGCAGCCGATACTCAGCCACGACCCGCGCGAGGCGGCCGCCGACGCCCGGCGCTTTGGGAGCTGGCAGACGCGGCTCGCCGACCGCCGCTACTACAAAGGAACGGTCGGCGCCAACCGGGCCGAGCTCGTCGCGCAGCGCTGCATCGCCGAGGTCTTCTCGCGCCTCGAGGGCAGCCCCCGCGCGGACGAGATACACGTCAACGTCCAGGCGCTCTCAGGCGCCGCGGCCAATCTTTCGGTCTTCGAAGCGCTGCTCGAGCCCGGCGACGGCCTCATGGGGCTGGACCTCTCTCACGGCGGCCACCTCACGCACGGGTCCCAGTTCAACGTCTCGGGCAAGACGTACCAGGTACAGTCGTACGGCGTCGAGCCCGGGGCTGAGCGCCTCGACTACGACCTGATACGCGAGCGGGCGCTCGAGTTCGGGCCCCGGATACTGATCGGCGGGGCGTCCTCCTACCCGTGGGACTTCGACTGGCAGCGGCTGCGCGCCATCGCCGACGAGGCCGGGGCTTATCTCCTGGCGGACGTCGCCCACCTGGCGGGGCTGATAGCCGGCGGCGTGCTCCGGAACCCCGTGCCCCACGCGCACGTCGTCACCTTCACCACGCACAAGACGCTCTGCGGGCCTCGCGGGGCGGTGATACTCACCGCCGACCCGGAGATCGGCCACGCGATGGACATGGCGGTCTTCCCGGGGCTGCAGGGCGGGCCGCACATGAACTCGATCGCCGCCATCGGCCGGCTCTTCGAGATCATTCTCGAGGACCCGGGCGGCTTCGCCGGGTTCGGCCGGAAGACCGTGGAAAACACCGCGTACCTGGCCGAGCGTCTCGTCGGCGAGGGCTTCCGGATGGAGTATGGCGGCACCGACACGCACATGCTGCTCGTCGACCTCAAGCCCTTCGAGGTCGAGCGCGGCGCCCGCCTCGACGGCGAGATCGCCGCCCGGCTGCTCGAGATCGCCGGCATCGTCTGCAACAAGAACGTCATCCCCGGCGATCCGGACGCCGCCCACGCGACGGGCCTGCGCTTCGGCATGCCGTGGCTCACCCAGCGGGGCGTGACGCGCGCGCAAATAGAGGAGATCGCCGCCATAGTCAGGTCCGTCCTCGCCAAGGTCCGCACCTTCGAGGTCTGGTGCCCGCAAGGCGAGGAGAAGTGCCGCGGCCGCGTTCCCTTCGGCCTGCTGCGCGAGGCGTCCGGGCGCACGCTCGCCATCGCGGAGGCCCTGCCGTATCCCGAGAGGCCGGGCGAGCCCCCCGTGCCTGAGGTCGACTCGAAGCTCGGTGACCGGACGGCGCTCCTCGTCCGCGGCGACAAGGTGCGACTGGCGCTCGGGCAGATGTTGACCGCGAGCCTGCCGGCCGATGGCGGCCCGGTGCGCGCGAAGATGCTGAGAGACGACGGCTCCGAGATCGACGACGTCATCGCCGCGGAGCTCGAGCACGAAGGCCGCGAGGAGCGTGCGGTCGTGCTGGCCCACTCAGGCAAGGCCGCGGCGGCGCGGCAGTGGATCGAGGAGCTCTCCGACGGCTATGTCGTCTTCGACGAGGACGATCTCTACAAGAAGGTCGACGGGCCGAGCGTCGTCGAGGAGCTGGACGTCGCCGAGCTCCCCGAGGCGCTGAAGAGCGAGATCGCCGCCTGCGAGGCGGAGCCGCCCGCCGCTCATCTGGCCAGGCCGTACTTCATCGGTCAGGGGACGCTCTACGCGGAGGCCGCTCCCGCGGCGAAGCCCGCATACGAGTGCGCGGCGCCCGAGCTGCCGCTGAGGCAGACGGTGCTGAACGCCGTCCACAAAGAGCTCGGCGCCAAGATGGCCCCCTTCGCCGGGTGGGAGATGCCGATCCAGTACCCGGACGGCATCTTCGAGGAGCACCGCGCGGTGCGCACCGGCGCGGGCCTCTTCGACGTCTCGCACATGCGGGCGCTGGAGGTGAGGGGGAGGGCCTCGCTCGAGTTCCTGGACGGCCTGCTCGCCAACTGCGTCTCGCGCCTCGACCCCGGCGAGGCCCAATACTCGTGCATGCTCTACCCCGACGGCACCACCGTCGACGACATCTACGTCTACCGGCTCGCTCGCGAGCGCTTCATGATTGTGGCGAACGCGGCCAACGCCGAGCGCGTCATCGACTGGTTGCGCTCGGCCGCCTCTGGGAGCGTGATGATCGACCCCGCCATGCGGGCGAAGGAGCTCCCCGGCCCCGTCGAGATACTCGACCTGCACGATGCGGGCGAGGCCAGCCGCGCGGGGCTCGCCATCCAGGGGCCGGCGTCGCGCGCGGTGCTGATGGGGCTGGCCGAGGGGGGCCCGGGCGCCGAGCGGCTCGGGCGTCTGGCGCCGAACGCCTTCTGGGAGTTCGAGCTCGCTGGGCTGGCGGCCACGGTTGCGCGGACGGGGTACACGGGGGAGGCGCTCGGCTACGAAGTATACGTGCACCCGGACGGGGCGCCGAAGCTCTGGAACGCGATGCTCGACGAGGGCCGGGAGCTCGGCGTCCGGCCAGCGGGCCTCGGCGCGCGCGACTCGACGAGAGTCGAGGCCGGGTTTCCGTTGTTCGGTCACGAGATCGAGGGCGACCTCGGGATATCGATGACTGAGGCCGGCTACGGCTTCGCGGTGCGGTTCCACGTGCCCTTCTTCGTCGGTCGCGGGAGCTACATGGCGCGCGCACGGGGTTCGAAGCGGCATCTCCTTCGACTGGCCGGCCAAGGGCGCAAGTCCCTCCGCGCGGGCCACGTCATTCTCGACGGCTCGGGCGCGCCCGTCGGAGAGGTGACGAGCTTCGCCTACGTACGCGAAGACATGTCCTTCGTCGTCTTCGCCTGCGTCGAGGAGGGCTTCCGGCCCGCTCCGGGCGAGCCCGTCACGGGCGCGCGCGTGGGGGCGGGCAAGCTCTCGGGTAAGGTGTCGGAGAAGCAGGCCGTCGAGCTGACGGCCCTCACGCGTTTTCCCGACGACGACGAGCGCGAGGGCTGGGCGGCACTGTATGCATAGCTGCAAGCTTCCGCGTGCGTGCGGGTTCCAAGTCACAGCATGGTCTTCCGTCCCGGCATAGTTCCGGAGGAGTCACGATGACAACGAGATCGCTCGGCGCCGCCGCGCTTCTGACGGTCGCCGCCATGGTCGCCGCGGGCGCTCAGACGGCGAAGCCCGTCCTCCGCCTCGTCGAGACCAAGACGGGCGCGAAGGGCAACAAGGTCCTCGTCTTCAAGCACAAGGCGGTGAAGGGCATGGACTCGCCGGGCTACGTCGCCCAGGGCTACGAGCACGGCGTCGCCTTCGCTCTCCCCGCCGGATACACCGAGGGCGAGAAGAAGCCGAGGGCGATGGTACTCTCGCTGCACGGCTTCGGCGACTCGCTCGACGCCTACGCCTCAGCCATGTCGAGGTGGTTCGCGGGGTCCGACAGCTTCGTCATGGGGCCGAACGACCCGCTCGGCACGTGGTTCTACGGGTACTCGGACCAGCTCCCCGGCGGCGACCCCAACAAGGGGACCGTGGTCAACTACACGGAGCGCCGCATACTTTTCTACCTCGAGCACTTCGCGTCGAAGTACCCCGTCGACCGCAGGCGCATCTACCTCTCCGGCGGCTCGATGGGCGGCACGGGGACGACGTCGCTGGCGCTGCGGTACCCGCACGTCTTTGCCGGTGGCGACGCGAAGAAGGGCGCCACGAACCGCCGCTACTGCCACTGGAAGGGGCAGTGCGAGAGGCTGTGGGGCAGGTTCGAGACGGGCGTCAAGAACAACGAGGGCGTCAACGTCTGGGACTGGCAGAACATGGCGTGGTACGTCCAGAACCACCACAAGAAGGCCAACTGGCTGCGTACCTTCAACGGACGCGAGGACACGTCCATCCCGTACCGCCAGCTCGCCGGCCCGCCGGGCGTCAAGCCGATGAGCTTCTACGCCGCGCTCGAGAAGTACAAGGTCGGCCACCAGAACCTGTGGGACTGCTCGTCGCACGGCAGGCCCGATCCGAAGAGGAAGGCGCTCGACGACTGGTGGCAGCCCTTCCAGGATCGCACGTGCTTCCTGCGGCTCGACCTCTCCTTCCCGGCGTTCGCCAACTTCTCGGCGAACGACGACCCGGGCACCGGCAAGGGCGACGCCGTCGGGAACGACCGCCAGCTCGGCGACAACACCTACGACGGCACGCCGCGAGGTGGCCTCAACCGGTTCCTCCGCTGGAACTCGAACACGATCACCGACACCACGGCCGAGTGGTCCATCGAGATCACGATGTCATCCCGCAACTCCGGCTACAAGGGGGGCGGGGGCAAAGACGAGACGGTCGACGTCACCCCGCGGCGGCTGCAGAAGTTCACCGTGAAGCCCGGCGCGGCCTGCTCGTGGAGAACATCTGCCGGCCAGTCGGGACGGGCTACGGCCGACGCTGAGGGGATACTCACCATCCCCGGGGTGAAGGTGACGACCGGCTGGACGAAGCTGACCGTGAAGGCGGGGAGGTAGCCGCGCCCCTACCCCATCAGCACCTTCACCGCGAGCGGCTTGCCGCGCCAGCGCTCGAGCAGCTCCGCCGGGACCAGGTTCCCCTCGACGACGCCGTCGGCCACGACGATCCGCCGGACGCCCTTCGAGACGCCCTTCGGGTTCTCGACGCGGATGCGGAGCTTCACGCCGCGGAACTCCCGGTTGACGTCGAAGCGCCGCCACTTCCCGGGCACGCACGGGTCGATGCGCAGCCCCGCGATCTCGGGCCGCACGCCGAGGATGTGCTCCGCCATCGCCATCAGCGACCACGAGGCGGTGCCGGTGAGCCACGAGTTCCTCCCCATGCCGGGATAGCGGTAGGGCCTCACGCGCGTGTGCTGGCTGAATACGTACGGCTCGTTCTCATAGGTCTCGGCGCGCTGGTTGAGCGTCGCCGGCGACATCGCCATGTGGTACTCGTAGGCGCGCTGGCCGCCGCCGAGCATCGTCTCGGCGATGATGGCCCACGGGTTGGTGTGGTTGAAGACGGCGCCGTTCTCCTTGATCCCCGGCGAGACGATGCCCACCGAGCCTACCTCGGGGTCGTACTCCGTGAAGGGCGGCACGACGAGCCTGACGCCGTGCCTGCACCAGAGGTGCTTGCGGACCGAGTCCATGCACTTGCGCGCGCGCGCAGGCGTCGCGACGCCGCTCATGACGGCCCACGCCTGCGGCTCGAGGAATATCATGCCGGCCTTGCGGTTCCGCCTGCCGCCGAGCCACGTGCCGTCCGGGAAGATGAGCCTGCGGTACCACGCGCCGTCCCAGGCGACCTCGTTGACCGCAGAGGCGATGGTCTTCACGCGCTTGCGGAGCCGCGCTGCGGCCTTCGCGTCGCCGAGGTGCTCGATCAGGTCCGCGAAGTCCGAGGCCGCGCGGCAGTAGAGGCACGAGGTGAAGACGCTCTCGGTCTGCGGGTGGCCGGGGTTGAGCGAGTCGTTCCAGTCGGCGTTGCCGACGCGCATGAGCCCGTTCGGCCCGCGCCGTTTCCACGAGGCGTCGAGCGAGCGCTCCAGGTGCCCTCGCACGCTGGCCGCGCCCTTGTCGCGGAACTTCACCCGGCGGCGGAGGAACGAGGCGTCGCCCGTCTCGGCGACGTGGTGGCAGATGCCGAGGACCGGCCAGAGATGGTCGTCGAAGAAGTCGGTGTCGGTGCCCTCGCCGGTCTGCGGGAAGAAATTGTGGATGGCCCGGCCGTCGGCGAACTGGTTGGCGAGCAGCATCTCGTACTTCGCCTCGACGGCCTCCGGCATGAAGGGCGACTGTGCCATGACGTCCTGGGAGGTATCGCGGTAGCCGACGCCGCGCGACATCCCCCGCTCGTAGGGCGACAGCGACCTCGACAGCCGGTACGTCACCGTCGACTGGTACGGGTTCCACGTGTTGAAGACCGCGTCGAAGCGCGCGTCGGGCGTGGAGGCCTGCTGCTTGCGGAGCATCGCCTCCCAGCCGGCCTTCACGTCGTCGAGCGCCTTGCGCGCGTTCTTCGGCTTGCGGTACTTCGCGATCAGCCGCCCGCGCTTGCGCGCGTCGTCCTCGGCCCCGAGCTGATATATCAGACTCACCGGCTGCCCCGGTTTCAGCGTGAGCTTGTGATGCAGGCACCCGAGCGGGAAGCGACCGCGCCCCTGGGTCCTGTTGGTCTCGCCGCGCTCGACCGTCTCGGGGTTCGACTCGTCCCGCCAGCGGCCGAGGAACAGATCGCGGTCGGTGTCGAAGCCCGCCGCCTTTCGGTCGGCCGCGAGCCAACCGGTCATGTTGACGAAGTTCATCGTGCCGAGCGAGCTGCCGAGGTCGTTCATAGTCCGGTGGATGATGACGCCGTCCTGGACGACGATGTCGGCGCAGGCCGAGGCGTTATCGATGTTGACGAGGTCGCGCATCGCGCCCCAGACGGCGAACTCGGCGTAGCTGAAGGTCGATATCTTCCGCGGGCGTCGCCCGGTGTTCTCGAGCTCCAGCCACCATATCTCGACGGGGTCGTCGGGAGCCGCGAAGTACGTGGTCGTCGCGCGCACGCCTTCGCAGACGGTCGTCACCGTCTGGCGCATCACGCCAACGCGGCACTCGAAGCGCTCGCACTCGCGCGCCACCGGCTGGTACTGGGCCGACCAGAAGATGCCCGACGAGTCGTCGCGGAGATACACCCACCGCCCGGGGCGGTCGACGGGGATGCCGTTATATCGGTAGCGGAGCACGCGGCGGTTGCGGGCGTCGTTGCGGTAGGCCGGCCCGCCGCCGGTGTGGCTGACGAGCCCAACCCAGCCCGAGGCCTCGGAGCTCATCAAGTAGTTGAACCACGGCACCGGCGTGTCCGGCCGGGTGATGACGTACTCGCGGCTCGCGGGGTCGAAGCGGCCGTAGGGTCCGTCGAGCTTCATCTGGCGTCCTCCGTCGCTCGGGATGAACGGAGGCGCAAGTATAACACCCGGGCGCGAGGGGGCCAATGAAGAACGGGCGCCGCGCGGCCGCTAACCCTCGCCGGACTCCGCCCACCCGCGGGAGCGCTCGACCGCCTGCTTCCAGCGCGCGTAGAGGCGGTCGCGCTCGGGAGGGCTCATGCCGGGCTCGTAGCGCCGGGCCGCCTGCCATTTCGCGCCGAGCTCGTCGCGGCTCTCCCAGAAGCCGGTCGCGAGCCCCGCCAGGTACGCGGCGCCGAGCGCCGTCGTCTCCGCGACCGCGCTCACCTCGACCGGCACGCCGAGCACGTCGGCCTGGAACTGCATGAGGAAGGAGTTGGAGACGGCGCCGCCGTCGGCGCGGAGCTCGTCCAGCACGATGCCGGATTCGCGCCGCATGGCCTCGACGACGTCGCGCGTCTGGTAGCATATGCTCTCGAGGGCCGCGCGGGCGATGTGGCCGCGCGTCGTGCCGCGCGTCAGGCCGACGATGGTGCCCCGCGCGTAGGCGTCCCAGTGCGGAGCGCCGAGGCCGGTGAGCGCCGGCACGAAGTAGACGTCGTCGTTGCCGTCCACGCCCGCGGCGAGCGCCTCGCTCTCGGCGGCGTCGGAGATGATGCCAAGGCCGTCCCGCAGCCACTGGATGGCGGCGCCGGTGACGAAGATGGCCCCCTCCAGGGCGTACTCCACAGGCTCGTCGCCGATGCGCCAGGCGATCGTCGTCAGCAGGCGCTCCTCGCTCGGGACCGGTCGGCTGCCGGTGTTCATGAGAAGAAACGAGCCGGTTCCGTAGGTGTTCTTCGCCAGTCCCTCGCGGTGGCAGGCCTGGCCGAAGAGCGCCGCCTGCTGGTCGCCCGCGATGCCGGCGATCGGCACGCGCTCTCCGAAGAAGGCCTCCGGGTCGGTCTCGCCCGAGACCCCGGAGGAGGCCACGACCTCGGGCAGGATGGCCCCCGGAATATCCAGGCGCGCGAGTATCCCGTCGTCCCAGCCCAGATCGCGTATGTTATACATGAGGGTCCGCGACGCGTTGGAGCAGTCGGTGACGTGGCGCGTCCCGCCGGTCAGCTTCCAGACGAGCCACGAGTCGATGGTGCCGAAGGCGATCTCGCCGGCCTCGGCGCGCTCGCGGAGGCCGTCGACGTGCCCCAGCATCCAGTGGACCTTCGTCGCCGAGAAGTAAGGGTCGAGGAGCAGCCCGGTCTTCTCCTGCCAGAGGGGTTCGAGCCCCTCGCGCCGGAGCTCGTCGCAGAGCGGCGCCGTCCTCCGGTCCTGCCAGACGATGGCCCGGCCAACCGGCCGCCCGTCGGAGCGGTCCCAGAGGAGGCAGGTCTCGCGCTGGTTGGTGATGCCGATGGCGCGGACGGCCTCCGCGCCGGTGCCCGCGTCCTCCATGGCCGAGCGGGCGACGCTCTGCGTCACCGACCAGAGCTCCTCCGCGTCGTGCTCGACCCATCCGGGCCTGGGGTAGTGCTGGGTGAACTCGGAGTAGGCGCGGCCGCGGACGGCGCCCTCGCGGTCGAATACCAAGACCGTCGAGCCCGTCGTCCCCTGGTCTATGGCGAGTATGCAGCCCTCAGGCATCTGCGCGTTCTCCGGCGGCGGCGGTTGCGTGCGCTGGTTGGGCGACCTCATTGCAGCTTCAAGTACAACGGCCTTGGAGGCCCCCACACGCCCTCCAGTACGCAGTAAACGAAAAGCATGGCCAGCAAGACCGCGATGCCAATGCCGCTAGCGGAATAGGCGTCGGCCATGTCGTCATCACCCTTGTGCTGCAGGTACATCGCCCATGCTGTCCACAAGGCGGGTACTGCCATCAGAAGGTAGCCGTAGTGCCACTCCGTTCTGAGCATCCACGAGGCCCCGAGAAGGTCCGGGATCTCGAAGCCGCCGAGCTTCACGGCACTGATCGTGAAGAGGTAGCCGAAGACCACAAGGCCCACCTGGATCAAGGCCAATACGGTTACTGACCGTTTAGGCATTGCCTTGTCGCCCAACATCACGCGGCCGAGCGTCGCGCCCCCCTTGCCTCTGAAGCATCTTACATCCCACCGCCCCCAAGGTCAACCCCTCCGCGCAGGCACCCACAGAGGCCCTGCAACCGGCCCGTCCGCGGGCATCTGCGGGGCGAAAAAAGTGCCATTTCATGTCGGATCGGGGGGCTCCCGCGCTACTATATATATGCCCCCCTGCATCTCGCGGCGGGGCCAACGGAG